>JACCDN010300711.1_pt1 | contig 14593 bp, 11 predicted proteins | sample 7441691 | NCBI WGS metagenome assembly JACCDN01 (sample SAMN15323439, study PRJNA562643) | freshwater metagenome | isolation source: river surface water | place: USA:Blue River Watershed | collected 2017-08-16
CCACCCGTACCCATACATACGCCTGCGGCTGCGACCGCAGCACTTGTAACGCGCAGCAATTTACCACTGACAATTGCGATTGTATGGATTAGCAACCCAATAACAATCCCTATCATCATGTACGCGTTTTATCACTTGGGAAGAGTAATTCTGCAGATGGAACCTGCGCCGGGAATAGAGTTTTCTTGGGCTTGGCTGTATCACGAATTTGAAATTATTTGGAAGCCCTACCTAGTAGGTTCTTTGGTAGGTGCTAGCACATCTGGAGCTATTGCCTACGCGCTTTCAAATTATGTGTGGCGGTTGAAGGTCAAAAGAAAATGGCGCAATCGCCAACGCGACCGCGCACTGAAGCTTTCCAGAGTAGAGCAGAGTTAAGATTTATTCGTAGCGTAATGCATCTGCCGGCTGAATACGGCTTGCGCGCCATGCAGGATAAAGCGCCGCAAAAAAGCAAATAAACAAGGATATAGCTACGACCTGCACAACATCAGACCAATAGAGATTAGAGGGCAAATAGCTGATGGGATAAACATCAGAATGCAAAAACTGAATTCCCAGTAATTTTTCAAACCCGGCAATTAAATCCGTTATCACATAAGATAAAAGTACGCCCAAAACCGCACCAATACTTGTACCGATCAAACCAATCAAACCACCCTGTACCATAAAAATTCCGATAATTTCTTTGCTGGATGCGCCCAGTGTTCGCAATATAGCAATATCCCCTTGCTTATCCACCACCACCATAATTAGCGTAGAAACTAAATTGAATGCGGCTATGCCGATAATCAAAAACAATAGCAAACTTACTAAGCTTTTAGACATTTGAATCGCTTCGTAAACAGTCCCGTGCGTACGAGTCCAATCGGAACCATAAAAACCTGCGGGCAATTCATTGATAGCGCTCATCACAATAGTGGATGCTTCAAACAGATCATTTACCTGCAAGCGAACACCACTGACTTTGCCGGGAAACTCAGATGCATTTGATCCTGCAAGCAAGTTCATTAATGCCAGCGATTGGTCGACATTGGTGTTACTTTTTAAGGTGGCAATAACCTCCAACATCACAATACCCGGCGCAGCACTGGTATCACTTGAGCGCGGAATAATTAATGTAATTTTATCGCCCAAACTAACACGCAATTTATCGGCAATGCCTTGGCCTAAAATGACCGCTTGTGGATTTTTTTTGAGTTGCGCAAACGTCTGAGCCGGAAGATATTGTTCCAGCGAACTCAGCTTTGTTTCTTGCACCGGATCTATACCAAATAAATTAACTGGCGCTACGTGTTTTTGATAAGAAAACAAGCCTTGAATTTGCACAAAAGGTGCGGTCGCTAATACTCGGGGATCTTGCTTTAGCTGTCGAGATAAGGCTTCATAATCTTCAATACCTTCGCGATGATAAATCATGGCCTGCGGCATAATGCCTAAAATGCGCTCGCGCAGTTCACGGTCAAAACCATTCATGACCGACATAACCACAATCAATAACGCAACACCAATGATTAAGCCTGCCGTAGATAAGCGAGAAATAAATGAAACCAGTTGGCTATGCTTACGCGAAATACCGTAGCGCGCACCTACTAAAAAAGTGAAGCGAGTAAAAATATCCCCAAACAGACTCATACTAAAACGCCATCTGATAACGTGAGGGTTCTATCCATTTTTGCGGCGAGGCGCAAATCGTGGGTCACCACTATAAAACTAGTACCTATCGATTGATTAAGTTCCAACATCAGGGCCTGGATCGCATCCGCAGAATGGGTATCCAAGTTGCCAGTTGGCTCATCCATTAATACGCAAGCAGGTGATGTAACGAGTGCGCGGGCAATAGCAACACGTTGACGTTCGCCACCAGAAAGCTCTGAAGGCTTGTGTTCTAAACGATGCCCCAGCCCAACGCGCTCCAAAATAACTGCGGCTTTTTCCTTTGACTGCTTCATATTCATTTTGCCAATCAACAGCGGCATAGCCACATTTTCTAATGCGGTAAATTCTGGCAGTAGATGATGAAATTGATACACAAAACCCAAACTGCGATTGCGCAAAAAACCGCGTTCATCGGCACTCATCTTGGATAAAACTTCGCCAGCAACAGATACTTCGCCGGTATCCGGCACATCCAAGCCGCCTAAAATATTCAGCAGGGTGGATTTGCCTGAACCCGAAGCGCCCACAATCGCAACGCGCTCGCCGGCCATAATGTTGATATTAATGGTGCGCAACACGCTTACCGCTAAAGCGCCGTGACCATAATGTTTACTAACATCTACACAGCTCAGTACAGGTGCAGTCGCTAAATTGGACGATAAAACAGGAGCAGAATTATTCATAACGCAATGCCTCGGCAGGCTCAATTTTGCTGGCGCGGTACGCCGGATACAAAGTGGCTAAAAAACTTAAAATCAGCGCGGTGAAGGTAATGGTTAGCAGGTCTTGCCACATTAAATAACTGGGTAAGCCGCTGATGTAAAAAGTTTCTGGGTCAAACACATGAAACCCAAATAAGGTTTCAAGCAAATTCATAATTGGATTTAACAACCAGGTTAAAACACAGCCCGCCACCAAACCTATAAGCGTGCCCACCAAACCCACCGCACTGCCCTGCACAATAAAAATACCCATTACCTGTTTTGACGTTAAACCCAAGGTGCGCAATACCGCGATATCTGAACGCTTATCTGCCACCATCAACACAAGGCTTGAAATAATATTAAACACGGCAATAAAAATTAAAATATTGAGCAAAGTACCTACGACAATTTTTTCCATTTTGACCGATTGAAATAAACTCCCTTGAGTCTGCGTCCAATCTTTTACTTTGTATTCACTGCCTAGTTGCTTGGCCAAGTCAATCATTAAGCTAGGCGCTTCATAAAGATCTGTCGTTTTCACATGTAGACCCTGCGCACTACCCTGCACACGGAAAAATTTTTGGGCATCTTGTAAATGAATAATTGCAAGGCTGTTATCCACTTCGTTGCCAACTTCAAATACGCCAATCAAGGTGAAATTTTTATTGCGAGGAAAAATTCCCGCCGGTGTAATGTTGATATCGGATGAAGTAATCACCACTTTATCACCCATTGCCAAACCAAGCTGTTGCGCCATCATACTGCCCATGACCACGCCAAACTCACCAGCTTTTAGGTCGGCAAGTGAGCCAAGCAACATATGATTGTTTATCACGGAAATTTTCATTTCTTCTTCTGGCAAAACGCCTTCTATTTGTATGGGCTGCACGCCGCCGGCATAACTTACCAGCGCCTCACTGGCAATATAAGGCGCAACGCCTAAAACCTTGGGGTGCTGCTTTACCTGCTGCGCAATTTCTGCCCAACTGGAAAGTGCTGGCTCACGATCTATGTATCCATGGGGAATTACACTGAGTAGCCGCTGTTTCATTTCGCGGTCCAAACCATTCATTACCGACAAGACAACAATCAACGACATAACCCCCAAGGCCATGCCAATAAGCGAAAACGCGCTAATAAAGGAGATAAATTGATTGCGGCGTTTAGCGCGGGTGTAGCGCAAGCCTATATAGAGAGGTATGTTTTTCATCATGGAACGCATTAAACCCACTAAGTCAGCACTTGTAAAGAAGCCGCGCGCGCCCAAAAGCTGTGCAATAAGGCTAAGCTCCGCCAATTTAAGAAGACAAATGCCTACCATGTGCTATGTTTAAGGTCAGCACCATTAAGAGAACTGAAGATGTCAGAACGTCGCAGCTATTTTCGCATCGATGAAACCATTGCACTGGAATTTAAAGTAATCGATGAATTCACCGCAAACAAAGGCCAAGCGGAGGCCTTATTTAGCAATGCGAACTCGCTAAAGCTTTACAGCGAGCTAAAAAAAATTGATGCGGATAATGCGCAATATCTGTTTCAAATAAAGGAACTTAGCCGCCCTTTGGCGGAATATCTGCATAACTTAAATAGAAAAATCGAGTTGCTTGGCCAAGAGCTTATGGCCGAACAAAAACCCCTACCCCCCTCAAAAACCATTCGTCAAGTTAACCTTAGCGAAGGCGGCATAGCTTTTGGCAGTACCAATTCTTTTAATCCAGGCGATTATATTGGTTTACGAATTGTTTTTTTTCCTAGCAATGCTGGTTTAATCTTATTTGCTCGCATAATCCGCTGCGAGCCAAGCAATGGTGGGGAATTTCAAGTGTCTGCAAAATTCCATCGTATAACTGATTTGCAGCAACAGTTAATTGGTCAGCAAATTATGCGCGCACAAATGGCTGAAAAACGTCGGCTCCAAGAAAACCAGCAATAGGAAAAACAGTGAGTTAATTGTGAAACAACTATTTTTAGGCTTTGTATTCAGTGCCTTTGCAAATCCAACCTTAGTGTTGGCTGAGGATATCAAAATACCTATTGGAGCCCAAACATCAGAATCCAAACAAGTAGCACGCCCCGCAACAGGAACAACTAAAACCAAAGTTAAAATTCAGTTTGGCGCCCCCGTTAAAGAAACCATACCTAAAGGTAACCCACCTATTTCAACCTGGGAATATGCAGAATTTACAGTGTATTTTGAAAACAATCATGTGATCTATAGCGTTGTAAAACCAAAGCTGCATGAAAGCAAAGAGATTATTGTCGAAACAACTGATGAAATGTCTGAAGACAATTTAAAACCCAACTAAAGAAGTTTATTCCCGTCGAATAAACTTCTACTTGTGAAATGACGACTCACTTACGACTAATACGATTCATGCCATCCAAAGCCGCTACGCGATAAGCTTCTGCCATGGTGGGATAATTGAAAGTAGCATCTAGGAAATATTGAATACTGTTCCCCTCTCCAACCTGATTCATAATTGCCTGACCGATGTGAACAATCTCAGCCGCCTCAGCACCAAAGCAATGAACGCCAAGCACCTCCAATGTATCTACATGAAATAACAACTTAAGCATACCCACAGATTCGCCAGAAATTTGCCCGCGCGCGGTATTCTTAAAGAAAGCACGACCAACCTCATAAGGAATGCGAGCTTGCGTCAATTCGGTTTCCGTTCGACCAATCGAACTAATTTCCGGCAAGGTATAAATACCAGTAGGAACATTTGTGAGTTTTGCGCATACATCGCCCAAAATTCCACCAGAAACAGCACGCCCTTGACCATAAGAAGCGCTCGCCAAACCCGGCCAGCCAATTACATCACCCACGGCGTAAATATTCTCAACTTCAGTACGATAGCAATCATTTACTTTAAGGTTGCCACGGTGATCCGGTTTTAAACCAATATTTTCCAACTTCAATTCATGGGTATTACCGCTGCGCCCGTTACACCATAAAATAGCATCAGCTCTTAGGCGTTTGCCTGATTTTAAATGCAAGGTTACGCTGTGTTCATTGGCTTCAATAGACTCATACTCCTCCCCGTGACGCACAGTCACGCCGCTATCGCGCAAGTGGTAACTGAGCGCATCGGAAATTTCATCATCTAAGAACGACAGCAATCTATCGCGGTTATTGATTAAATCTACGCGCATACCCAAACCAGAAAAAATAGACGCATATTCACAACCAATTACGCCTGCACCATAAACAATTAAATGTCGCGGCGTATGTTGCATATCCAAAATAGTATCGCTGTCATATATACGAGGATGATTGAAATCAACGTCATCAGGGCGATAAGGACGTGAACCTGTAGCAATAATGATATCTTGGGCTGTAATTGTTTCTTTCGCTCCATCCGGCATGAGAAGTTCAATTGCGTTGGAAGTTAAAAAAGAAGCCTCACCGAGATGTACACTTACGCGATTCCGCACATAAAAATTAGTATGCAGCTCAACCTGTTTGGGAATTACACGCGCAGCAGATTCAAGTACACGAGGAAAGGTAAGGCGACGAGTATCACCAATTTCACGGAATAAGCTATTAGCTTTAAATTGGATAATTTGCTTAACAACATGACGTAAAGATTTAGAAGGGATTGTACCTTTGTGCGCACAGCTCCCTCCCACAACAATTCGATTCTCAATAACGCCCACGCGCTTTCCGGATTTTGCTGCAGCGATTGCCGAACTTTCACCGGATGGGCCAGAGCCAATAACCAGCACGTCATACATGTAATTTGTTGTCACCGTGATTTCCCCTAATTTTTCTTACCGATTGCCTGAATAGACTTTGCGTGCAGCCAGTCTAGTACTATAAACATGAATCTATTGTAGCAACGAAAAGACGTTAATGCCTCCGCAGCCCAAAGAAGCCAGAAAAAGCGCAACCACTGCTTATTTTTTAATCCGCCCTGAGTATTCAGCTCTGTAGCCAATCCTTTTGGGGTACAAAAGTTAAGCAAATTTCTCTCCATTATCGATATCTCAAAAGCTAGGCTAATCGCAACACACATAACTCGGCTATAAGTCATAAAAATTATCCGCTAAAACCCACTTTTTATGGCTGCGCGAGTACAATGCTTGAACTTAAAACCCTAGGACAAAAGCGTTTCACGATGGTATCTATTCAGCACCCTCCGGTATCCACCCGCCCCAATAACAAGCAAAACTGGGGGCAATTGCACGGCAGCGCGCAGGCTTTGGCGATTCTTCATGGAGCCTATCAAACACACGGCTTTAGTTTGGTAATAACGGCAGATACCAGTGGTGCCCTACGCCTAGAAAGTGAATTAGCATTTTTTAATCAACGGGATGATTTTAGTATTCTGCATCTCGCTGACTGGGAGACCCTGCCCTACGATACGATTTCGCCGCATCAAGATATTATTTCAGACCGTTTAAAAACCCTCTACCAATTGCCGCAAGCCAAGCAAGGGATTTTGGTTGTGCCTGTAACATCTTTGTTACAGCGCCTAATGCCCTCAGATTATTTGTTGGGCAATAGCTTGATGGTGGAATGTGGCCAGCAAATCAATATCGATGCCATGCGCCGCAACTTTGAAAAAGCGGGCTACCACTGTGTTGATACAGTTTACGAACACGGTGAATATGCGGTGCGCGGTGCGCTGCTGGATATTTTCCCCATGGGCAGCGAGCAGCCTTATCGTTTGGATTTATTTGACGATGAAATTGAAACGCTCCGCACCTTTGACCCTGAAACACAATTAACCATTGCGCAGGTGAACAGTGTTCAGCTCTTGCCCGCTAAAGAATTCCCGCTGGATAAAATTGGCATCAGTCGCTTTAAGCAACACTGGATGGAAAAGTTTGATGTAAACCATAAAGCCTGTTCCATTTTTCAAGACATTAGCGCGGGCATTTCACCGCCCGGTATTGAATATTACTTACCTTTGTTTTTTGAAAATACCAGTACACTTTTTGATTACCTACCTGATAACACCCAGATCTACGGCTTGGGCAATATCGAAAAAGCTGCGGAAAATTTCTGGTTGGAGTTATTGCGCCGCTATGAAAGCCGCCGTGTTGACCCACAGCGCCCTATTCTGCCGCCGAAAGAAATTTATATCGCGATAGATGAGTTATTTACTTACCTCAAAAATTACTGCCGTACGTTTGTCAGCTCTGAAGTCTTGGAAGAGAAGCAAGGCAACACTAATTTCATTACACAAATTCCACCTAGCCTACCCATTCGCTCGCAAGCAGAAAATCCTCTAACCGCAATTCAAGCGTTCTTAATGGAGTATGAAGGGCGCGTATTATTTTGTGCTGACTCAGCTGGTCGCCGTGAAAGCCTATTGGAATTACTGAATCGCATTCGCATTGCACCAAGCATTATTGATAACTGGACCAGCTTCGTTAATAGCAAAGAAAAAATTGCCATCACCACAGCACCGCTTGAGCAAGGCTTGCTGTTAGATGAACCGGCCATAGCGCTAATTACAGAGACACAATTATTTGGTGAGCGAGTTCAACAAACTCGCCGCCGCAAACAAAGCCAAGACAACTCTGATTTAATTGTTAGAAATCTCACGGAATTAAAAATCGGTTCACCGGTAGTCCACATCGATCATGGCGTTGGCCGCTATCGCGGTTTGGAAACCATCACGATTGATGATCAAACCAACGAATTTTTAAGCTTGGAATATGCCGACGAAACCAAACTTTTTGTTCCGGTTACCAACCTGCATTTAATCAGCCGATACAGCGGTACCGATGAAGAATTAGCTCCTCTGCACAAACTTGGTAGCGAAACCTGGCAGAAAGCTAAACGTAAAGCCGCAGAGCAAATTCGCGATACTGCAGCTGAATTGTTAGAGGTATACGCGCGCCGCGCCGCGCGTAAAGGTTTTGCATTTGCAGACCCCAAAGAAGCCTATTTAAATTTTGCTTCCAGCTTCCCCTTTGAAGAAACCCCTGATCAGCAACGTGCGATTGAAGCGGTTATTGCCGATATGCTATCGCCTAAACCTATGGATCGCTTGGTATGCGGCGATGTTGGCTTCGGTAAAACCGAAGTCGCTATGCGCGCAGCCTTTGTCGCCAGCCACGGTGGCAAACAAGTTGCGATTCTTGCACCCACGACGCTGCTTGCACAACAACACTACGAATCCTTAAAAGACCGCTTTGCGGAATGGCCGATTACCATTGAAGTGCTTTCGCGCTTTAGAACCGCCAAAGAAGTGAATGAAGTTAAGCCGCGTATTGCTGAAGGTAAAATTGATATTGTGGTGGGTACTCACGCTTTATTATCACCGGATATCAAATACAAAAATCTCGGCTTATTAATTATCGACGAAGAGCACCGTTTTGGTGTACGCCAAAAAGAACAGTTAAAAGCACTGCGCGCAGAGATAGATATTTTAACGCTCACTGCCACGCCCATTCCGCGCACATTAAATATGTCTATGTCGGGTATTCGCGATTTATCGATTATCGCCACACCACCCGCGCGCCGTTTATCGGTAAAAACGTTTGTGCGCACCCACGACGACAATATTATTAAAGAGGCGATTCTGCGTGAAATTTTGCGCGGCGGGCAAGTGTATTATTTACACAACGAAGTTAGCAGCATTGAAAAAACCGCGCGAGATTTACAAGAGTTAGTACCAGAGGCGCGCATTGTGATTGGTCACGGCCAAATGCGTGAACGTGATCTGGAACGCGTCATGTCAGATTTCTATCACAAACGATTTAATGTAATGGTGTGCACTACCATTATTGAAACGGGTATCGATATTCCCAACGCCAATACCATTGTTATACACCGTGCCGATAAATTCGGCTTGGCGCAATTACATCAATTGCGCGGTCGTGTTGGTCGCTCGCACCATCAAGCCTATGCGTATTTACTCACGCCCGACAAACGCTCTATGACGGGCGATGCGGTTAAGCGTTTGGAAGCTATTGCCGCCGCTGAAGATTTGGGAGCTGGCTTTACACTTGCCACCTACGATATGGAAATTCGTGGTACGGGTGAATTGCTGGGTGATGAACAAAGTGGCCAAATTCAAACTATAGGTTTCTCTCTCTATATGGAAATGTTGGATCGCGCGGTTAAAGCGATTCGCAAAGGCAAAATTCCCGACCCGGCCAACGAATTTGATGGCATGGTGGATGTAAACTTACGCATTCCCGCGTTAATTCCATCGGATTATTTACCTGACGTACAATCGCGCTTGATTATGTATAAGCGTATCGCAAATGCAGAGACCGAAGAAGCGCTGCGCGAACTACAAGTTGAAATGATCGATCGCTTTGGTTTATTGCCAGAGCAAACCAAAAACTTAGTACGCGTCACACAAATAAAATTAAAAGCGCAGACAATTGGAATAACGAAGCTGGAAGCTAGCTCTCGTTCGGGAGTCATTGAATTTAGTGGCGACACCCGCGTTGAACCACTTACCATTGTTAAAATGGTACAAGCTGCACCCCATGCTTATAAGTTAGAAGGTGCCAACAAGCTTAAATTTACTCTGCCTATGGACACTACCGAGCAACGCTTACAACAAGTAACTGGCTTGCTTGATAAGTTAATGCCGTAACATACTGCTAAATAAATTGAGACCATATTTATGGCTATAAAAAAATATTTCTTAAGTGTACTAGCGCACCTCAGTTTCCTAATGATGTTGTGTAGTATTCATGCTCAAGCGCAAAGTGAAACAGAAGCGCCGCAAAATCATGAGCGCCTCTATCAAATCGAATTAATAGTTTTTGCGCGCAACCAAGCAGCCCCAGAAGAGCACTGGCCAACTGATATAAAATTGACTTACCCAGAAAATCTGCTTAGTTTAAAAAGTGAGGCTAGCGCTTATGAGGAGTTTTCTTTTCTGGCGGCTAATGAGCGCATACTTAATCCACATGCCGCTACAGTGTCTAAAGGTGGTTATTTCCTGCTTTATCACCAAGCGTGGCGGCAAATGATTTATGGCCGCAAAACCAATATTGCGATCAGCGGTGGAAAAGCTTTTGATGACCATCAAGAATTGGAAGGCAGCATCTCGCTCAGTGTTGGTCAATTTTTAAGAATCCAAACTAATTTGTGGTTAACGCAATTCGCACCCGCCGGAAGCAATGTCACCGAAACCTGGCCCCAATTACCGCCTCTGCCTAACACGCTTAATACCGAGGGTGAAAAAAATCAAAACTATTTGATTAAACGCATTGTAAAACTCAACCAAGAGCGCAACATGCGCAGTAACGAAATTCATTATATCGACCATCCTTTGCTAGGTATTATTGTAAAAATAGTTCCCGTTGAAACATCTAGCACTAAACCCAATTAATAAAAAATCATCCGCGCCCAAGGAGTTATGAAATGAACATTAGCCCATACGCTGGAAAATTATTGCCTGCAGAGATGCTGGTAGATGTTACCAAGCTAACTGCCGATTATTACGATAGAAAGCCAGACACTCGCATCGCAGAACAGCGTGTCAGTTTTGGTACATCTGGCCACCGCGGGTCAGCCTTTAAGACCAGCTTTAATGAAAATCATGTACTGGCAATTACCCAAGCCATATGCGATTACCGCGCACAAGCTGGCATCACTGGCCCACTCTATGTGGGCATAGATACACACGCCCTTTCTGAGCCTGCGCAAATAAGTGCGGTAGAAGTTTTTGCGGCAAACGGAGTAGAAATATTTTTAGCCGCTGGCGGTGAGTTCACCCCAACTCCGGCAATCTCTCATGCCATTCTTACCTACAACAAAGGCCGCACATCAGGTCTTGCCGATGGTGTCGTAATTACGCCATCGCACAACCCACCAGATAACGGCGGCTACAAATACAACCCAACCAATGGTGGCCCCGCCGACTCGGATGTGACCAATTGGATGCAAGCACGCGCCAACGAATTGCTCGAAAATAATCTGCGCGATATTAAACGCATGGATTATCACGCGGCAATAAAAGCATCAACCACTCATCACCACGATTACATTCATCACTACGTGAAAGATTTAATTAACGTGGTGGATATGAATGCAATTCGCGATGCAGGCGTACGTATGGGTGTAGATCCACTCGGCGGCGCGGGCTTGCGTTACTGGAGTGCGATTGCGGACTTCTACAAAATTGATTTGCATTTAATCAATCAAATTATTGATCCAACCTTTGAATTTATGACTGCCGATTGGGACGGTAAAATTCGCATGGATCCATCATCGTCTTACACCATGCAAGGCTTGCTCGCAAAACGTAACGATTACCAAGTTGCGTTCGCCTGCGATGCCGATCATGACCGTCACGGCATAGTAACCCCAAGTGTTGGGCTTTTACCGCCAAACCATTATTTAGCGGTGGCGATTGATTATTTATTCCAAAACCGCCCGCAATGGGGCGCACAAACTGCCATTGGTAAAACCGTTGTGAGCAGTGCCATGATTGATCGCGTGAGCGAAAAATTAGGTCGCCGCTTGCATGAAGTACCCGTAGGTTTTAAATGGTTTGCGCCAGGTTTATTTGATGGCTCACTCGGTTTTGGCGGTGAAGAAAGCGCAGGTGCATCTTTCTTGCGTATTGATGGTGGAGTATGGACGACTGATAAAGACGGTTTAATCCCTGCGTTGCTCGCCGGTGAAATTGTTGCAAAAACAGGCCGCGACCCTGGTGAGCATTACAAAGCCTTGGCAGACCAATACGGTCACGCCGCAGAAAGCCGTGTAGAAGCACCAGCCAATGCCGCACAGAAAAAAGCGCTGTCAAAATTATCGCCAGAGCAAATTACGTCTACTGAATTAGCGGGCGAGAAAATTGAAAGCATCATCACCCATGCTCCCGGCAATAACGCTGCTATCGGCGGCATTAAAGTCAGCAGTAAAAGTGGTTGGTTTGCTGCGCGCCCATCGGGCACTGAAGATATCTACAAAATCTACGCAGAGAGTTTTAAAGGCAAAGATCACCTGAAACTGTTGATTGCAGAAGCACAAACGATTGTAGATAAAGCGATTAGTTAAAAAGGAATTTTTTCAAACAAAAAAGCCGCTGAAATTTCAGCGGCTTTTTCGCTATACTGGATCAATTTTTTTAATTCTAAATAATGTTTTGCTTTCTACGTAACCCAAGAGAAACCAATCCTATAAAAAGCAAAATAAAGGAACTTGATTCAGGTACTGTAACGGTATCACTCACTTCCCAATACAAGGTTCTAACTTTTGTAACAGAGATTTGAGAATTCATACAATCACTTTCACAAACTGTAATTGATGCATCCATTGTATAGTGCCCAGGGACAAACCCATCTGGCAGCAAGGAATTGATCCAAGAAAAATCCAATGTTAATGAGCCTCCTGGTTCAAGGTTAATCGAATAAAAATAGGATGTGAAATTAGTCCAAGGAAAGGGTTCATTCGAACCAAAGCCGACTTCATTTGTAAAACTATAATTCCCGTTAAGCATTACTGGATAAAGACCAGTACCAACAAGACGAGGCCCCTCAAGTTGACTTGCATTGATACTTTCTGTTGAGGCCATATCGTTAGTTAATATAATTTTTGCCTGCAGCAACGAGTGTGGATCAACAGTGCCTAAGTTATCGTCTTCGAACTGCCAATCCCAAATGAGAGCTGCATTAGAGGAACAACTAAGACCAAGCAATACGCTTACCAAAAGCATTTTTATGATATTCAAACCTAAACTCCTTTGTAAATTCGTTATAAGCTCCCGTCTTGGGAGTAAAGGTATGCTAGCAACTATTGAAATATAAAACAAATAAGGATGGTACGCTTATGAGAAACCAACGCTAAAATGATAGTTGAAAATCATCAGCATCCATATACGCGGGAAAATTAGCGCGATGTTCTTTTAATTTATCTGCAAACAACTCAACAATAAATACTCCCGGTTCTTGCGATGTAAATTCAACCTCACCTGCTGAACTAAACACACAGGAATCACCAGAATAATGCTGATGTTTTTCATCCATACCTACCCGGTTCACACCCGCGACATAACTTAAATTTTCAATAGCGCGAGCTTGCAGCAAGCGATTCCAATGCAACGCTCGGGCACTTGGCCAGTTGGCGACATAGAGCGCAAGGTCATAATCATTTCGATTGCGACTCCACACAGGGAAGCGTAAGTCGTAACAAATTAGTGGAAGAATTCGCCAACCTTTTAATTCTACCAAGACACGATCAGTTCCACTTGCATAGCGTTCGTGTTCGCCGGCCATACGAAACAAATGTCGCTTATCGTAATGCGTGTAAGTGCCATCGGGGCGCATCCAAACCAAACGATTGAAATGCGTATTTTCGATTTTAACAACCAAGCTACCCGTAATAACCGCGTTTAATTTTTTAGCTTGCTCTGCCATCCATTGATAGGCGGTGCCATCGACACGCTCAGCATAATTGCGTGCATTGCTACAAAAACCAGTGGTAAAGACTTCGGGGAGAATAACGAGATCAACATTCGTCAAATGACTTATCGCCTTGGCAAAAGTATCAAGATTGTGTTGCGGATTATTGGGGACAATTTCTTGCTGAACTAAAGCGAGAGTTAAGTTTTGCATGGTTGTTACTCTTTAGTACTGCGACTAGGTTACTACGGCGATTGGTGAGAACCTAAAGCATGTGGCTTTTTAAATGTAGACCAAAAAAGGCGATAACAAAAGCACCTATAGACGAAAGGCTGGCCACCAAAAAGGTAAGACTTGCACTGTAATCCCATAACAACCCACCCATTAAGGCACCCACTGCGCCACCAGCACCAAAGCTCAGCGAGCTATACAGTGCTTGCCCCTGCCCTTGGTGCGCACCTTTAAATTGAGTGCGCACTATTTCAATAGACGCAGAGTGCGCAATGCCAAAACTTACCGCGTGAAGAAGCTGCGCAAATAACAACACCCACAACCAATCTGCGCAATAGCCAATTAGGTACCACCGGAACGCAGTAATCAAAAAGGTCGCCAACAGTAAACTTCGCACATCAAACCTGTGCATAATTTTTGGCATCACCAAAAATATCGCTACCTCCGCCAATACGCCCAGTGCCCACAATAACCCTGTTGCCGTACTGCTGTAGTTATGGTGTTCCTGTAAATACAAACTATAAAAGGTGTAGTAAGGGCCGTGACTCAGCTGCAATAAAAAACTGGCAATTAAGAAACAGATAATCGCAGGCTGAAAAACTAACGAGAGAAAGCCTTGTGATGACTCATGCGTTTTTTGTACCGGAACAGCTTTGAGCGATAAGCTCGAC
>JACCDN010564091.1_pt1 | contig 14591 bp, 19 predicted proteins | sample 7441691 | NCBI WGS metagenome assembly JACCDN01 (sample SAMN15323439, study PRJNA562643) | freshwater metagenome | isolation source: river surface water | place: USA:Blue River Watershed | collected 2017-08-16
CGTTTGGCCAGGCTGACGGTTGATAGACGCCATCATTGCCAAAGGCATTCGTGCCACCCGTACCGCCTAGTTTCGGCACGCCAAAGCCCGTGAGCGCCCAATCGTTACCGCTGGTGGCTTCGCTGAGTACCTGTGCGGCGGCATTGCCTGTGTTGACCCAACCGCCTTGCTTAACCAAAGACTGATACGTGGCACCCAGGCTGGTATACATCGCTGCAATACCGGCAGCGCCAAACAAATCGGCTGCGCCACCAGAACCGCCGGTCACATTCTTCATGGCCACGCTGGTATTGAGCATGTAGAGGTTCGTGCCGTCACTGGTCATGCCGGGCGAGAATTCCCAGACCAGACCATTTAGGTCGGCAATACCGCTGTTCTGGCCGTTGTGCGTGGTGCGTGCGAACAGGTTTGCCGAACCGGTCTTGCCGCAACCGGGATATGTGCCGTTACCGTCTGCCACGTAGAGGATGGCCGCGTCTTGTGCGTCACCCAGGGCGTTGTTGTTATTGCCCTTCGGGAAGTTGTTGGTCGCGTGATACCAGGCGCAGTAAGTCGTGCTGGTAGAGGCTTGACCGTGGGCATAGGCCAGTAGCGCCAAAGCGCCGCGCTGGAATTGGCTGGCGGCAAAGAAGTTGGCACCACGGGTCTTGGCAGCGGCAATCGAGCCGCCCAGGTTATTAGCCGGAGCGCCGTTCAGCGCCGAATACACCGCCGTTGACAGCGAACCACGCTGGCCGGACGTCAGAACAATGCCGTTCTTCAGGCTGGAAGCGATACCGCTGTTATTGCTGGTGATGTACTTATCGAAAAAGAAGCCTTGCTGCACAGCGCCGCCGTCATAGAAAGCCCGATGTAGTGCGTAGCCAGCCGCATTAGCATCAGCCACCGTAGCGTAATCAGAAAACGGCTTGATGCTTACCGCGTTCAGCGTCAGGCCATTCGCGCCCGTGCCGTACTTGTAGTAGAAGGCAGGCACCCAGACCATCACAGAACCATCGGTGTACTGATAATTGCCGTAGGTATCCGAAGCCGGGTCGTTGTAACCAGCTACAGCACCCATACCAGCAGGCAGCGGCCCAGGGCAAATGCCCACGCCAAAGCCACGCTGGCCAGCAATACCGATTTGGTTAATGCCGTTGCTGTAGCCGTTGGCAATGCGAATGCCGTAGGGGAAGTTTGCCGGTTGATTGCCCGGCGCTTGGAAGTTGTCAAAAATTGCGGTGCTCATGGTTACAGTCCTCGCAGGGTTGAATTTCCCAGGCCGGTTACGGTGACGTTCGGCCCGATTTCTACAGGGTCAACAAGGAAGGCGTTAAAACCATCCGGGATGTTGATGCTTTCGTTAATTTTGTTTGGGTGCATGATCAAGCTGCCGTATGTGATCAGTGCGGCGGATGCGGCGGAAGCGGCTGATTCAGTGGCGCTTGACCTTGAATTAGTCTCGCTCTGCTTGGAGCGGTTGGCAGCGGCCTCCGCCAACACAAGCTGGTCGTTCAGGTCAACAAATCGGACGCGGATCGTGTAATCGCGCACGCCGCTGACGACGCGCATGTCATAGTCGCCATTTGGCGCGGAAAACTGGATCTGTCCTTTGTTGGTACCGGTGAACGGATTAGCAATTGCAGCCCCGGCAGCATCCTTCAGCCCGGTGGCATAGTTCATAGTGCCGACGGAATAAATATGCACGGTCGGGTTCGGGATGATGCTGCCCTGCGAATCCTGGGCAAAGTAGGTTTTAATTTCCATGCTTCCCTCGTTTAGATAACCATGGCCAGCTGGTTGATAACGGTCACGGGCCGGACGTAGTTGTCGATCTGTACTTCGTGGCCAACAGAAGAGACGGCCGCAAGGTAGGTGCTTGCGCGGCTCTTAATCAAAGGCTCAATGCGGTCCAGGTGAGACCGAAGGTTCTTGGTCCGCTCAATAACAGCCTCAATACTGCGCAGCATTTCCTGCGATATGCCGGCCTGGTCAATGTCGAGTAGAACCTTGAATGTATAAGGCGTACCAGAAGGCGTTTGGTTGAACCATTCCTGGACGTGCGCGTCGGCAAATAAGGCGCTAAGCGCCTCACGCACGGCGGCAATGGTGCCTTTGTACTTGTGAACGGATACGCTGCTTTTTATAGTTGCTCTACGCCGCTGCTCACTCCAGGCTGGATCCCATTCATCGACGCTGAGCGCCCATGCAAGCCATGGGAGCATAAACTCCGGGCAAACATCCGGGTTCCAAACGTCACGAATATCGACCGGAATGTCAGATATTCTGCCGTTTGCCTGTGCAGCAGCCCGCTCAAGGGCCGTAGAGTTTTTTGGAAGCAAGTCAGACATTTGGCGTCTCTGAGATGCTTAGGTTGATTTGTGTGCAATAAGAGCTCTGCCCATCATCAACAGAGATATTCGAGCTTGGCGTTAATAGATTGACCTGGGTGACGCCGGACTGGTGAAGCGCTGCGTGGATACCTGAAAGTGCAACGTCATAGCCGATTTTCTGACGGCTATCTGCATAGGCCTGTGCGGCTGCTGCTGCGGCATCAAGAACGATGGATTTGTCTGGGCCGCTTGGCAGAACGATCTCGGCGTTGATCTGATATTCAATGATCGATGCAGACATAACCTGAACCAGGTCTGTCATTGGCCTAATCTTTTCTGCATTAAGCGCCGCAGAAACTTTGTTAATGAGATCCTGGTCTGCTGTGCCATTGCCGTCTCTGGAAAGCACGTATACGTTTACAACGCCTTCGGTGTCGCTCACGGGGTCAATATCGAGCACCTTACCGTCTGCTGACAACCCATGGAAAACGTAGCTTTCTTTGCTGCCGGCCGTTGTGTACCCATCAAGCGATAGCTGGATCCTGTGGCGGAAATCCGTATCGGGCTCATAAACTGCGTCAACTGGTGGAATAGCGTCTGGAATTGCTTCCTGTATGACCAATCGCTGCACGTTGTAATTAGCCCCAATCTGATCAAGATCGATCCCGGCTGCGTAGGCGAGCATCACGGCTCGCGCCGCATCGTTAATTCGATTTCTAAGAACGAGCTCGCGGTAGGCGCTTTCCTGCAGGCTAATCGTAAGCGGTTCAGTTTCAAGGCCTAGAACGTAGGTGACCTGGCTTTGCAGCTCGGCCGGCACCAGTGCCAGCAGCTTATCTTTGCGCTCTGCCAGGATAGTTTCATAGTCCAGGTTTTCGACGATATTCGGCGCTGCAATCTGTGATAAGTCGATGATGGCCATGGCGTCAGAGCGGAATGGATAGGTTGATGGTTTGACCGGCGTTGATGCCGTCGCGCAGCGATGCGGTGAGATCCACAATCCAGGCAGATGCTTCGCTGCCCTGGCTCAGTGTGATTTTTGATGGCTTGATGCGTGGCTCATAGGTCACCACGGCCAGTGCCGTTGCCGACATGAGCTGCATACGGGTGAACTGGTTGAACGGCTGATCGATGAGATCTGGAATGTTGGTGCAGATGCCACGGCGCATGACGCGGGTATCGAATAGGGTGGTGAGCGCTTTGCGGATGCTCTGACGGATGTGGTCGAGATCTGAGACCCATTGTCCGGTTTCGGCGTTCATGCCAGCGTAGGTGGTCATACGACGCCTCCGGTGGTGCCGCCTTGCGGGTCGTTATGCTGGTGGGTCGCGCCGATGTTCTTGCCTTGGTGGGTAAGCGATCCACCGGAGAAGTCGACATTGCCTGAGATCGATGCCGAAGCGCCTGATTCAGACGAGCCCTGCATGCCGCCCTTGTAGGTGAGCTTCTGGTCGATGGTGGCATTGCCATCAATCTGAACATCGCCGCTAAAGTGGGCGGCCGGTGTGTCCACCAAAATACTGATATCCGCCTGGATGGTGGCGGTTTTAATGCCAATTACGTCCAGGTGGCCAGAGGCGTGGTTGTACTTAATGGTGGCGCCATCAGGGAACTTACGTACGAACTCGTCGGCGCTGTCTGACGGGGCGGGAATGCTGGCCTGGTGGATGGCGGGCATCACAATGCCGGCACCAGTTTCACCAGAGGGCGACAGAATCATGACCTGTTCGCCAATGGTGACCGGGTCCCAGTCTGTGGTCGTTCCAGCGCGGCCATGGATGAACGGCAGAAAATCGGTGGTGATATTGCCGCTCTTGACGCGGCATCTTGCAGGCGTGCCGGCCAGATCAACCTCGGCAACGGTACCAAGGCGGATCAGGTTTTCAATGCGGCGGAGGATGTCTGCAATATCCATGCACCTAGTCTGCCCTTATGCGCGCGCGGGGTGTTAGCTTGCTGGTTGTATCATTTGGCCGTACAACCAAACGGGTGCAGATACGGCTATTTTCCGGCGATGGCGGCGACCATCAGGCGCTCGATCAGTGCCATATCGCTATCGCTAAAGCCGAGCAGGGGCCGTTTCGGATAGGTGTATTCCTTGCCGTAGCGGTTAACGCGGTCGCGCAGGCCTTCGTGATGCACCCGGGCGATGCGGCCAGCCGCCCCCAGAAACGATACGGTGGCTTCATCAGCACTGGCGGTGGCTTTCATCCAGCGGTTGCCGCGTAGCTTGGTAAACATGGCCCGGCGGATGCGGCCTTTTTTCTGGCGAAGTCTGGGGGGGTATGGCTGGCCATCCGGCCCGATCTGGCTGCTGATGCGTTTGCGGTTGGTCTCGCGTAACTTGGTGGCCATGTCTCGCAGAATGGCCTTGCGTGCTGCGGGGGCAAGGCTGGCCAACATGCTGGCCAGCGTTGCCTCAAGTTTCAGTGCATCATCAGCCACGGTGCGGCCTAGTTATCCGTTACGAATGGCGGCTGCGTATCCCACTCAGCTACGGTATGGCCTTCAATCAGCAGTTCCCAGTGCGCTACGTCCGGACGTTCTTCTGCAATTGGGGGTTCACTCAGATGCGTAATCGTCGCCAGCCAGTCCGTTGGCTTATTCGGCTTTGGCGAAATGTCGACGCGCACTGATTCGGTGAGCCGGATCTTGATGCTGAGGTCGATGGATTTGGCGTTGATCACATCCACTTCAAACGAGATTCCGTCTTCCTGTTCCTTGGCATTCAGAAAGAGATTCGGCTGATTCTCGCGCAGCCAGGCCAGCATCGGCACGATCACGATATCCGGCGACTGAGTGAAGTCGGTAACGATCAGGTTGATCGTGTAGGCATACATGAACGAGAGGCCGCGCACGGCAGTGTGCTGGATCTTGCCGGCATCGATAAAGATCAGCAGCCGGTCTGGGTTACGCTTCAGCTCGGGGATAGCGCTTTCAATGACGGCACGCAGTTCTTTGGGCTTGCGCATAGCTAGTCCTCCCAGCCTTCGGATTGGCGCTTGGCGTAGGCATCCCAGGCGGTTTTCTGGTTCTGGTACCAGAGCTGCCATCCTTCTACCATCACGGCCGTGTTTCCGGCTTCCCAGGCGAGGTCGTTGTACTGTTCAACAGATACGCAGCTGGTGCCGGCCGTTGCAGCTCCGCTGGGGCTTCCGGCCACGCCGGGCAGGGCGCTGTGACGACTCGGGGTGAGGCGCACCCCGCCAAAGCGATCAGACAGATCAGCAGTACGCTTTTGCACATAGTTTGATACTCCGGTGTTGATGCGGTTTGATTCCTGGGCGAGGCTGGCCGTTGCATTGGCTTGTGTGGCCACAGTTTTTGCGGTTTCTGCCTGCTCCTGGCTCCAGTTGGCATGGATGCGTGCGCCATTGAATACGGCACCGGCAATAAAAGCAGCAGCCAGCATGGCCAGGCAACCGAGGATCTTGGCAGCCGGTGATTTGATGAGTTCAAGAATGGGCAGCATTAGCGCACCTCCAGCTCTACGGTTTTGCCGTCAGATAGGCAGCCGCTGACCAGACTGAAAATATCGTCCAGCGCCATGCGGCTGTTGTGGATGGCTTCATCACCACGCACGGTACCCACCAGAATGCAGCCTTCTGTATCGGCAGCGGTGTTGCCGGCATGGATGCGGATGCCTTCGAAGAGCGGCACATTGAGTACGTGCATCATCTGCTTCTGGAATCGGGCAGACCAGTCGATAACCACGGGATAGGTGCCACGGGGAATAGCCGTCTGGCCTTTGATCTTGGTACCGTCTTTTTCCAGAAAGCGGTCGACGTCTTCCAAGGTGTAGCAGCGGAAGACGCCATTCACATACAGGCGGCCATGGGTGCAGGTCACGCCCTGGCCATCACGGGTCAGCAGCAGTTTAAGTGCGCTCATCGGGGCCTCGGAGGTGGATATAGGCTTTGGCGAAGGCCGCTCTTATCAGGAAGACAAGCAGCCCGGCATTCATGGTGATTTCCAGCGGATCGATGGTGACCACGCCATAGGCTGGGCCAATGGCCACGCCGACGCAGCCGACAGTGAAGATCACGTAACCCAGGCGCATGAAGAGCGGGGTTTTATGGCAGATCTGGTTGAGCATGCAGACGCCATGAAAGGCCAGGCCGGCACAGATGATGCTGTTGGCGATGGTGAGCGCTGTCCAGGCAGTCATTGGAATCATGAGAGCTCCTTGCCGCCGTACTTCTGAAGGATGAGATCCCAGACCGCTGGCATCATGGCTTGCCAGCCATAACCGATGAGCACGGCAGCACAGATGCGAAATTCATCAACGCTGGCCTGTAGGCCGAAGATCTGGGCAAAGAATGCGCCAGCAACTGGTGAAACGGCGCCAGAGAGCAGGGTACTGAGTGCAACGCTAGAAAAGGCTGCTTTACGGGTGGTGCGCTCATCCTTGGAGAGGCGGAGCAGGCCGCCAAACAGGCCGAGCAGCAGCAGGTCGTAACGCATGCCGAAGACAGTACCCACCAGCGTGACAGTGCCAACGCTGATAGCCGTGCCGGTGGCTGCGGTGCTTACGGGTTCAGTCATGGTCAGTCCCACAGTTGGGTGAGTTTTCGGGTGTTGGCCGTTGTCACGGCATCGGGCAGGATGACCAGGCGGCCTTCCGGTATGAGCACCCCAATGGATGCCAGCTCCGGATTCAGCTCCAGCACCTTGACGGCGATATCGGTGCGCTTTAGGTGACGCCAGCAGATGGCTTCGATGGTGTCGCCCTGGCGTGCGCGAACCTGCATCAGATCAGCTCCGCTACGGTGCGGGGCTTGCCTTGCAGATCCATGATGGCCCAGTAGGCATCCCGTCGATGGCCGTCGGTGACGGGCGTTTGCATTTCGGCGCGTTTCTGGCCGGTGTTGGTGATGTCGAGGGTGGTGTATTCCTCGATCAGCTGTGCCGTAGCCCAGCTTTGCACGGCCTCGATGTAGCGGCTGACTTTGACCGATTCACCGGCAATCTCTTCAGCAGGGATGTTCTCCAGCGTTTCGAATCCGGCGGCCTCTTGCCGCTCCCGGTAGGGGCGCAGCTGGCCGTTAACGTAGGCCATGGCTGATTTAAGCGCAGCGGTCAGGCGCTCGTCGGTGACCATTTCCACGATTCGCATGGCTTTACGTGCCGCATCGGTATCGATGTCCGGGAAGAAGCCGCTATTGGTCAGGGTAGTGCCGAGCGTTTCTTCAGGAAGGGCAATAAAGCTCATGGGGAGGCCTTGTTGGTAATCATCGTGACCGGTGGAGGGGGCTACAGTCGTGCCGATTGTGTCGGTGACGTTCACCCCCTGCCGGTCGGGTGCGGGGTCCGCTCGGTGTTACCCGTTGACCTCGGGCAAGTTCTTGATGAATCGCTCGATACGCTCGATGTCTTTTTTCACGCCGACGTTCTGGTCTTTGGCCAGGGCGCGGCGCAGGAAATCGAGAGCGGTATCCGCAGTGATGCGGAGATCTGCAACCAGTTCAGACGGTGTTTTGTTCACAGGTGGCTTACGAGAAGCCCCCATATCACCAAGGCTTTCCGTGTAGATCTGGCCAAGTGCCTTATAAAGACGGGCGCGGGATTGATCCGGCATGTCTTCGGCAGCGGTCAGCTCATCGGCCATCAGGCACGGTTCAAGCAGGGCAGCAGCCGATTCACCGGCATTGACGCAGCGGCGAACTGCATCCGAGATCTCTTCCGCGATCAGGGTGCCGAGCGTGCGCTGGTACTGACCCGGCAAGGCCAGCTTATGACGCAGTGCGTATTCGGCAATCTGTAGGGCGCGGTCGTAGTTGCCGATATCGATCAGCCAGACCATGGCCGTCATCAGCACATCGTCCTGTACGCCGGTATCACCCGCTAGGGCGCCGTCAATATAGGCGTCGTACTCAGGCAGCAGCTCACGTTTGACTTCGATCTTGCTATCCACAGACTGGATGTCTTTGAGGCGGCGCATGTCGGCATCGACCTTGGCCAGCATCAATTCGTAGCCGGTCGAGCCGGCCAGCTGATTGCCAGAGGCCGCCGCCTGGGCGGCCTCCTTCTCAGCCGTTTTGCGCAGAAAGTGCGCTTTTGCGGGGCTGATCATCGAATCACCTATCAGGCAGCAAATTCGATGTTTTCAGCAACAGCCGCCATGCCGTAGTCTTCGATCACATAGGCATCGTTCGACGATTCGTAGTTCTCGATACGGTCACGCTTGGCGTTGTCGACCACGCTGCGGCGGCGGCCACCCTCTTGGTAGTAACGCGATAGGTTGTCCAGACGCGTCACCATGACGGTGCCAGCTGGGATGAACGGTACCTGGACGGCAGGCAGGCCACCAACGCGCTTCTGGCTGATGATGAGATCAGCAGCAACGGCTTCGGTGTTCGCCTGCACCTGATTCACGATTGGGAAGTACTTGTCGGCCAGCAGGTCACGACCGATGAGGGCCACCAGGCCGGTGTCGTCGCGATGCCATGGGTCGATCAGGCTATTCACCATATCCATCACCAGGGCGTCCAGGTTCTTGAAGTCGCCATTCGCACCGATGCTGATCAGGCCAGCAGTTGCACCTTCGGCCATAACGCGCTGTTCAGCATGGTTGCGCATCTTCTGCAGCCAGCCGATGTTGACGTCTTGCAGTTGCGGGTTGTTGGCACGGTTCGATGTGGCGGCACGCGATGTACCGTTGAAGCCGATCATGATGATATCCAGCGCCATGCGCTTCAGGATGGCATCGCGGACGCGGGTCTGGAAGTCAGGGAACTTGGCCCATGCATCCAGCTTGCTGTAAGGCAGCGCCGTATCGAAGTTGGTTTGCGTGCAGATGTAGCCGTTGTCGTCCAGATCCGTTGGATCGACCGGGTTGCGGTCAGTTGTAACGGTATTAGTCGTGCTGGCGATTGGGCTGCCAACTGACAGGCCGAGCTTGGAGCCCTGCTGTTCAGTCACGCCCATGACGTTGATGCTGTTCAGGAAGGCACTCGATTCCTGAATGCGGGTTTCCAGTGTCTGCTGCACCGACGGTGCCACCGTGAACTTTTCAACGGCAGAAGCAACGCTGTTCAGCTGTGCAACATCAGACAGGTACTGGTTATAGACTACGCGGGTTTCGTTACGCATGGTGTGTGTCCTTGTCGGTTCTGTGAGGTTGGGGTTGGTTAACAGTCGGTCTTGATGGCGTTTTTGTCGCCACCAGTAGCCGGGTTACGGGTTTGGCCTGGGTCCTGCTGCGAGAGCGCTTCAGACAAAGACTTGAACTCGGCCTTGTGCGACTCCAGATCTGACTTGAGGCTTTCAACTGCGGCCTTGTTTTCTTCGGCATGGGCAGTGAAGCGGTCGATCTGTTCGCGCTGCGATTCGGCAATCACGGTGACCGATTGCTCGATGTCGCTGAAGCGTTCTGCATCGGTATCCGACTTCTTACCAAGAATGCCCATGATCTTGTTGAAGACCTTAGTGCCGATGCTTTCTTCGGATTCAGCTTCGAACTCGATCGTGACTTCTTCGGCTGCGGTGAACAGGTTTTCCGGATCCAGCTTGCGGCTTGATAGCGGGTTGTTCTCTGCCTGACGAGCAAAGGCCAGCATTTCCGTGCCAAGCGATGCCGGAGAATCGGTAACGGCCAGGCCTACTAGGTAGGCTTCACCGGTTTTGGCGAAATTCGGCTGAATCTCGATAGAGGTGTAGACCTTCTGGCGTAGTTTGTTCACCATTGTGATCAAGTCTTGCGTCGGGTCGAGCTGGGCAAACAGGGCCAGCTTCATTTCGCCGTTGATATCGACTTCTTCCGTCTTCACGGCAACAACATCGCCATAAGCCTTGAACGAAGAATCAGGCCAAGGGCTGCGGAGGTGTTCCATCCATACCCGAGCGCCATAGGTGCTAGGGTTATAGCTCTTAGCCATCTGTTCGATGTCCTGACGAGAGATCTCGCGGTTATCGCTGGTTGCGCCTTCGACGGCAACGCGGAAGAATTTCGACTTGGCCATGAATCACTCCTGTGGTTGGCTTGATGTCTTTGAAAACGATGTGATGCAGTCATAGTCAGGTGCTTCAAAGCCGTCTGCAAACACTTCCGGATGTATCGCGCCGCCATACAACCAGCAGATCAAAAGCCCTCCGCGCGCGCGTGCCACGATGCAGCCATGCATCGAGAACCGCTCCCTAATGAATCGTTCCCCGTAGCCCCGGTCGACAAGGATCTGGACCCACGTAAGCAGGCCCGTCTTTTGTACTGGATGGGCTACCGTGTGGCGCGTATCGCTGAAATGGTGGGCGAGAAGCGTGCGACGGTTCATTCCTGGAAGCGCCGGGACGCATGGGATAAGACGCCGGTGCAAGAGCGGATTGATCTTTCAATCGATGCCCGGATGATGCGGCTGATTGCCAAAGAGAATAAGGAAGGCAAGGACTACAAGGAGATCGATCTGCTGGGTCGGCAGCTGGAGCGCACGGCGCGTGTGCGTAAGTTTGATCAGACCCAGAACGAGGCAGACCTGAATCCGGCTGTGGCCAACCGCAATAGCGGCCCACGCCGTAAGCCTGAGAAAAACGCGATCCCCGATGAGGCGATGACGCTGCTCAAAGAGGCGTTTCTCGATGAGATGTTCGAATACCAGCGCGGCTGGTACCGGGCAGGGCAGATCGAGCGGATCCGCAATATCCTCAAAAGCCGTCAGATTGGCGCAACCTACTTCTTTGCCAGGGAGGCGCTGATCGATGCCATTACGACGGGGCGCAATCAGGTCTTTTTGTCGGCATCCAAGGCACAGGCACATGTGTTCCGTCAGTACATCGTGCAGTTTGCCAAGGATGTGGCAGGCATTGAGCTGAAGGGCGACCCGATGGTACTGCCCAATGGGGCTACGCTGTATTTTCTGGGGACCAATGCCCGGACAGCGCAGAGCTATCACGGCAACCTGTATTTCGATGAATACTTCTGGGTGTCAGACTTCAAGCGGCTGCGTAAGGTGGCCTCGGGCATGGCGATCCATGCCAAGTGGCGCCAGACGTATTTCTCGACGCCATCCACGATCAATCACGAAGCCTACCCCTACTGGAGCGGTGAGCATTTCAATCGTGGCAGAGCGAAGAGCGAACGTATCAAGGTCGATATTTCGCACGAGTCCTTGGCACCGGGGTTCCACTGTGCCGATGGCCAGTGGCGGCAGATCGTTACGATCGAGGACGCCATTCATGGCGGCTGTAACCTGTTCGATATCGACCAGCTACGCCTGGAATATAGCCCGGAAGAATTTGAAAACCTGCTGATGTGCGGGTTCATGGATGACACGGCAAGCGTTTTTCCAATGGGGTTGCTGCTCGGCGGGGCAGTGGATTCGTGGGATCTATGGGAAGACTTCAAACCGTTCTTTACCCGGCCTTTTGGTAATCGTGAGGTGTGGGTTGGTTATGACCCATCCAATACCGGCGATTCGGCTGCTCTGGTTGTGATAGCGCCGCCGCTGGTAGCTGGTGGCAAGTTCCGCGTGCTCGAGCGCGAGCAGTTCTCAAGGATGGATTACGAGTTTCAGGCGGGGCAGATCAAGCGCGCCTGTGACCGCTACAACGTGACCTATATCGGTATCGATACGACAGGCATTGGCTCGGCGGTGCACCAGCTGGTGAGCAAGTTCCGGCCGGATGCCGAGGCGATCCGCTACGACGTTGCTACTAAAACGCGGATGGTGCTGAAGGCGCTGGATCTGTTTACGAAGCGCCGCGTTGAGTTCGATGCGGGCTGGACCGACTTTATGCAGAGCTTTATGGCTATCCGCAAAGCAATGACAGCCAGCGGGTCACAGGTGACCTATATGGCCAACCGTTCGGAAGAGGTGAGCCATGCCGATATTGCCTGGGCAGCCATGCATGCATTCGCTCATGAGCCATTCGAAGGCATGAGCGAATCCAATAAATCAATCATTGAAATATCCGGTTAGACCGGGAACCCACGGAGAGCAGCATGAATAACGAGATGACGACATCAAACGACAAGATGATGGCTTTTACCTTTGGCGACCCGGAGCCAGCACTTGGCAATCGCGGCCTGATGGATTATCTGCAATGCCTGCGGAGCAGTCGCTGGTATGAACCGCCGGTATCTCCGGATGGGCTGACGCGCACGTTACGTGCAGCCGTTCATCATGCATCGGCCATCAATGTGAAGCGCAATATCATGACGTCGATGTTTAACCCGCACCCGCTGATGCCGCGCGAAGAGTTTGCAAAGTTCGCTTTCAATTACATGGTGCTGGGTAACGCCTACCTGGAAGAGCGCCGCAACCGTGTCGGCGGTCGTATGCCGTTTCAATCCCGGCTATCCCGGTACATGCGCCGCGATATCAATCTGGTCGATTTCTGGTGGGTAACGGCTTACGGTCAGGAGCAGCAGATCTCCGGCAGTTCGGTATTCCATCTGATGGATCCAGATCTCGATCAGGAGATCTACGGCATTCCCCAGTGGCTCCCTGTACTCAATTCGGCGCTGCTCAATGAAAGTGCGACGCTATTCCGCCGCAAATACTACGAGAACGGATCCCATGCCGGGTTCATTCTTTACGTCAGTGACCCGGCGCAGTCTCCGGATGATGTCGAGCAGATCCGTGAGGCGCTAAAGGGTGCCAAGGGACCGGGTAACTTCCGCAACCTATTTATGTACTCTCCAAACGGCAAGAAGGATGGGATTCAGTTAATCCCGGTCTCCCAGGTGGCGGCTTCGGATGAGTTCCTGAATATCAAGAATGCCACCCGTGATGACATCCTGGCTGCGCACCGGGTACCGCCGCAGCTGATGGGCATCGTTCCTAACAATACGGCCGGCTTCGGCGATGCCGAGAAGGCTGCCAAGATCTTTATCGCCAATGAGATCACACCGCTGATTCAGCAGTTCAAGCAGTTCAATACCTGGGCAGGTGAAGAGATAATCACTTTTGGAGACTACGCACTGGCGAACCAGGCATGACAAACTTCTATGACCGTGCCGCCGCGCTGGAGCTTCAACAGCGCGAGGATGCCCTGGCAAAACAGAAGCGCTTCGAATCTCTGCCCTTCACCGGTTGCTGCTACAACTGCGATGAACCGCTGGAAGATCCGCTGCGGTTCTGTGACAAAGACTGCTGCATTGACTTTGATCGGCGTGATGCAAAGGAAAAGACTGGCTGGTCCAGACCGACAAAGTAATCCCGATGTCTCCTCCCGCAGGTTCTGATGGTCAGGCCTCGGATTTGTCCCGCAGCTTACCCCTGCGGGATTTTTTTGTTCCTAACTCTCATGCCTCCCACTAGATCGGACTAACTCGGACTATCTCGGACTAACTCGGACTATCTCGGACTATCTCGGACTATCTCGGACTATCTCGGACTATCTCGGACTATCTCGGACTATCTCTTAGCTGCCTCTTGGTTATCTCTTAGCTAGATTGCGTCGAAAATCATAGTGTTAGACATCTCTTAGCTATCTCTTAGCTATCTCTTAGCTATCTCTTAGCTACCTACCCCTATCTCCCCCTGCATCTCCGACTATCTCGTACTAGCTATCACCCAGCGCGCGCCGTCGTGACCCCGCCACGCCCCCGCGCTTCATCAGGTTATTTTCATGCAGCTGCAAAAATCAGGGTTCTAGGCATGGCAGCTGGGGATGTAGCGCCCTGGGCAGGATCAGCAACGGTTGCGAACTCATGCGCCAGCTGTATGCACAAACGTGAGCGGCTATCTGATTGGCTTGGATTCTGTAAAAAGACCAGGGGTCTACGGAAACGGGTAACAAAGGTAACTTTTTTGATTTTCTTGTCTAAGTCTTTGATTGTTATGGCGCGATTGGTTACCAACAAAAGGTAATATCAGGTAACACAAAAGGTAACTAATCTGTAACTCACTGATTTATATATGATTCAAAAAGACAATAAGTTACCTTTATAGATGGTAACCAGATTACCTATTAGTTACCAATAAGTTACCTTTTCTGAATCCTTTGAATGGCGCATCACAAAGCCTTTTGGCGGACTATTCGTCCGCCATGTTACCTATGTTACCTTTTTCCGATGCCGAACTTTTTTGGCTGACTTCTATCAGCGGACGGCAAATATATTTCACACGTTCACCGCCGAGGCTCTGTAGGCATTTTTGTAGGCATTTGTATTTATGTGGCCATGTAACCCTCGCCATTACTGGTTGTTCGAAGTACTCTCTGTCCGCCAGATTATTCTTAAAAGCGCCCTTGTGGCGCTTTTTTGTTATGTGCGGCCGCTCCTTTAGCGCCAAATTAGTAGATAGCTACCTGTTATTCGCAGCAGGCTTCTTCCAATAATGC
>JACCDN010809782.1_pt1 | contig 14591 bp, 6 predicted proteins | sample 7441691 | NCBI WGS metagenome assembly JACCDN01 (sample SAMN15323439, study PRJNA562643) | freshwater metagenome | isolation source: river surface water | place: USA:Blue River Watershed | collected 2017-08-16
CTAACAGGGGAGAGCGTTTGAGCTTTTTCTTTAAAAAAAGAGCGAGTTTTGCGGCCGTAGTTGTTTTTCCAGAACCTTGAAGCCCTGCCAGTAAAATGACCACTGGGGGTTTAAACGAAAGGTTAAGCCCCTCCCCTTCTCCCAACACCCGGATGAGCTCTTCGTGAACAATCTTGACAAACTGCTGACCGGGAGTAATGGATTCTATGACTTCGGCACCGAGGGCTCGGGTTTTGACCGCGTCGGTAAACTCTTTGACGACCTTGAAGTGAACGTCGGCCTCAAGAAGTGAAAGTCGAACATCGCGAAGTGCCTCCTCAACATTTTTTTCGCTGAGGCGGCCGTAACCACGAACACGACTGAAAAGGGTCGAAAACTTTTGGGTAAGTGAGTCAAACATGGGCCCTTAAGAAAATTAAAAAAATCACGCAACTTTTTTAAAAAAGAGCCGAGAAACAAGCAAACTTTTAAAACCATTTAAGCTTGTTCTGTATCTTTTTAAGGAGAATCACCACATGGCTCCACCCGTCGCTTCTTCCAACGCCCCCGTCTTAGATAGACTTTCTCTTGTCAATGAGACAGCTTGCTTCGATGGCAATCCTGCAACTGCTTGTGAACTGAGCTCAACCTTTCGCCCCGCCGGCTCAACCACACCCAGCCAAACGGCAGTCACTTTTGTAGAATCCCCTGAAAAACCTGAGTTTATCCTAAGCCCCAACAATCCGAATTCAGTCAAAGCATCTTTTAGCAGTTACATCCTCACACCTTCAGACAACACCCGTTTTTTTACTTACACGACCTTTAAGGCTGCCCTCACAAACGAGAGTTATGAAAACTTCCGAAAAAAAATCACTGGCTTCTCTCCCGAGTGGAAAGAATGCGCCGAATTGATGGATCAGGTTGCCAATTTTATTGCCTCCACAAATGTCAATGATGCTGATCCTGTGAAACAACAGATGCTCAAAGACTTGGTGATCAATCTTCTCAGTGCACCCGAGAGTGTTTTGTTGTTCATCTCGGTCAACCTCAATGTCTTGATCGGAAACACGAAGATTGAAGAGTATGTTCCTGAAAACATGCCCGAATTCCGAGCTGCTTTGGCCAGCACATCCGAAAAAATCGCCCAAAAGGGGCAGGCAATTGCAGGAAACCCTGAGGCGATTAAAAAAACGAAATGGCTTTTGGAACAACTCAACTACACAAAATGGATTGAAGAGTTCGCAGGTTCTGTAAAGCACACTTCCCAAACTGATTCTGAGGCAGGAGAAATTCGAGCAGATACCAGTGCCCAGCTGAGGTCTCTCATCGCCTACCTCGATTCGGGTGCTGTTTTTTACGAAAATGGCACGGTAGCCCCTCCCGTCATCATTAACGACTTGGATACCTTTAAAACCCAGTTAGAATCATTGGCGCAGAGGTTTGCCAAAAAAAATGAGGGCAAAGAGGCCGATTTTTACCGTACGTTGAGAGGCTATCTGTCTCAAAGCTTGGGTAAAAGTGAATTTTTTAATGGAAGCAGAACGGCATCGACCCCCTCTCTTCGCTATTACGAATTTGACCGCTACCTTCAACAGAAAGTCGACGGGCCGGCCACAGCAGCATTTCGCAATTACTACAAAGAGACCACCCCAAAAATGACCTTGGCCCTGGTTAAACAGTTCGAAGACTACACCCAAGAAAATGACCCCAAGAAAAGGGCAGAAATTAAAAAGAACTTGGCTCTCCCTGAGGATGTGATCGAAGCGGTAGACGGAAACTCTCGCTGGATTCTGGAATCTCACGGAGAGGTGAAACACTTGGACAGCATCCTCTCATCTCTGCTTTCTGCCATCACTTTAACAGAACAAGAACCTGGCAAAGTAAAACTCGTGGTCGATCTGGGCCAGATCAAACAAAACATCGATACTTTCAAAAAGGAAGATTCTACTCATCAACGCGAGATCGATCTATGGAGCAGTATTCTGCTACGATCGATTTTGGGTGAGCGGTACGATATCAGCAAAACAGATAAAACAGCGTCTGTTTATTACGAGGGTAACATCTCAGAAGTGGAGACCGTTTTTTTAGGTCAGGCCAATAAAGATCCCATTTTGAAAAATGCTCAAAGTTTTGATTTGGCCTTAAGAAAGAGCGTCAACAGCTCCAGAACAGACGTCACAAACCAGATCAATCTCGCCAGTATAGTCATTGGTGGTTTGGGTGTAGGAGCAATTGGAGGGGCCCTAGCCCTTATCCCTGAAGAACAACGACTCGCTCGTACTTCTCTGGAGGCCTTCGGTGCGGGGGCTATAGTGGGGGGACTGGCCACTCCTCTGTTGTTTAACAACGAGAACCCTGATCAGGTGACAGAGGCTGCCCTTTACGGAGGCCTCACTGTGTTTGTAGTCACGGCAGCGTCTTTTTACCCTCTTTGGTTGATCAATGCACCGGCAGACTCCAATCAGCCGGGCACTCAACGCCCAAACCCCGATGGAACTTTTGGAGATGGGCGTAACGGGGGTGGGGAAACACAGGCGAAAAGGATTCAGGTCGGCATCGCTCCCACAGAAGGTGGCGCATATGGAGCGGTTACAATCCCGATTCCATAAAATCTGCCTTACGACTAAAACACAAACCGCCTCATTCTTACATTCATCAAGATTCCCACTCCAATCATCAACGTGAGAACCGAAGATCCTCCGTATGAAAAAAGGGGAAGCGGAACTCCGGTCAAGGGGATGAGCCCCAACACTCCTCCCAAATTAATGACCATGTGCCAGAAAAAAAGGCCGACCACCCCCAAGGCCAACAGACTTCCAAAGCTGTCTTTGAGCTGAAAAGCAGACTCTAACCCTAAAAGCAAAAAGGCGAGCATCACGAACAAAGCCACGGCCGAACCCAGAAACCCCCACTCCTCTGCCAATACCGGAAAAATAAAATCGGTATGCCTTTCGGGAAGATATTTAAGCTTGTTCATATTTCCTTTGAGATACCCCTTGCCCAAAAAACTGCCAGATCCCACAGCGATTTTTGACTGAATCAGGTGATAGCCTTTTCCACGCGGATCGATTTCTGGATTTAAAAAAATACGAATGCGATCTTTTTGATAGCCCTTCAGAAAAAAACGGTACCCTACCCCACCCACAACGACCACCAACAAGCCTGCCACTGCTAAAAATTTCCAGGGAAGTTTTACAAAAAAACTTAAGGTAACGAAAATAAGAATGAAAAAAAGTGCGCCTCCCAAATCTTTTTGCAACAACACGAAAGAGAGAGGAAAAATCAAAAGAAGAAGGGCTGGAAAAATTTTTGACAGACTCAGCACGCGCCCCTCGGGAAGAGTCGAATAATAACGCGCCAGCGCGAGCAAAAAACCCAGTTTCGCAATTTCTGAGGGTTGAAACGAAAAACCAAACAACGCAATCCAGTTACGCTGACCAGCGACGCTTTTCCCAACGCCTGGAATAAAAACCAAAAGGAGGAGGAAAAGCGACACGACGTAAATGAAATAACTCCCCCGAAACAAGACGTGGTAATCGAACAGGGTCATCAACAGCATGGCCACCACTCCCAAACCCATCCAAAGCAGCTGAGAGCGAAACAAGGGGGACAGGCTCTCACCATTTCCACTCAAAGTGGCGCTGTACAGATTGACAATCCCCATCAGCATCCAAAACAACAGCAAAACAAAAAGTGCCCATGGGAAATGACCAAAAATTCTTTTTCGAGTGGTAAAAAGAGGAAGTTGCACAACACCGGTGGGATTATCAGATCTCCAAAATCACGCAAGCACGAAGTCCGTCTTTTGTTTCTTCTACTTTCAATTGGTAATGCGTCACCGCCTTGACTTCGGTTTTAAAGAGATGTCGGTCCGCATCAAACCCCTCACCCCAAACTTCTGCCCGAAGCCGTTGTGGGCTGAGCTCTTGAATTTCAAATTTTGAAAATAACACCCGATCGGCATCAAATAAAAAAAGAAGTTTTCTTAAAAACTCGACCAAAAGTTCTTCTTGCGACTCCGCTTCGATCTTGATTTCGTATTTTTCTTGGGGAAGCACTTCATCGACATCGGTGATGATATCGGTAAATTCCCGACCCGCCTGCCGAAAGAGACCAGCGGCATCATGACCTTGCACTATTAGTTTTGCTTCAGAACTATGTTCGAGAAGAGCGTATTTGGACATATCAAGAAATCGTTTCCTTAAGCCAGTTACAGCAAAAAAAGGTCCAACCCGAACGTTGATGAAAAATGTTGAACAATGATAAAAGTTGAGGAGGAAACAGCGGGTAAAAAGAAGATCACAACCGACGTATTTTTGACTCTTGCAACACTCCCACAAGCTCAGCACAGAGGATGACGAGGTTGTTGAGGTAAAAAATCCAGAGAATGACCAAAACCAGGGCAGAGAAAGATCCATACAAAACATTCATCTGCTGAAAACTGAAAGCGGTGTATTCTCTGAAAATGATCTTTGCCAACATCAGAAGAAGAGCGAACACAAACCCTCCTGCCACATTGGGTTTAAACTCAACCCGATGATTGGGAACAAAGGCCATGACCAAAACGAAACTGATCCACGAAACCAAAAAAGAAAACACATGACCGGTGGTCAAAAAATCAAGAGAGAGAGGAAGATGAAAAAAATGAAAAATACCCTCCAGAGCGTGAATGACCCCGGGAACAAACGTGAGAAGGGCAAAAAGAAAAATTAACCCCACCGACAGAAGGCGCGAATGCAAAAAATGACGTGAACGATCGGCTCCAAAAATCTTGTTCAAAATTTTTTCAAGATTCGTGAGCAAAACCGTCGCAATCAAAAAGAGGGAAACGCCGCCGATCCACCCCGTCGCGACCTTTCGGTAGATCAAAGTTTTCCACTGAGCCATAAACTTGGGGCTCAAGCTGGGAATTGCATCGGTCAAAAGTTGCAAACTACGTTGATACGCCTCGTCCGAATTTCCAAAATAATGCCCTAAAATCGACACCACAATCATGGATAGAGGAACTAAAGAGAGAATCGTATAAAAAGAAAGGGCCGCGGCAAGATTGAACCCATCATCTTCACGAAAGGCATGCAGCGTTTTTTGAGTTATTTCAAAACACTTCTTCAGAAAATGAAACATCCATTCCTCATTGACAGGTCAATGTGTTTCCAAAAATGACTCAAATCGTTCTTTTGAATTTCTTTTTTGAGATTTCGGGCGGATCACACACCCAAAACTTGAAAAAGAAAACAAAAGAAGTTCTGAAATTTCAAAAAAGAAATCCAAAAGAACGATTGAAGCGAAACGTCAAAACGCCCTACCCATGAAATCGTTTCTTCTTTCGCGCACGAAACTCAAGCACCACAGGCGTTCCTCGAAATGAAAAAGACTCTCTCAAACCCCGCACCAAATAACGCTCGTAAGATTTTGGAATGAGTTTGGGATGATTGCAAAAAATGACAAAATGAGGAGGACGGTTCGAAACTTGGGTCATATAAAAAAGATTGATGGTTTTTCCACTCACCCCGGGAGGAGGATGAGACGCCGTTAAATCTCGGAACACACGATTGACCTCTCCTGTGGTCAGGCGTTTTTCGTACTCTGCATACACCTTTAAAATTTCATGAAAGAGTCGACTCAGGCCCAAACCCGTCTTAGCCGAGATTTTAAGCTTTGGAACAAATTTTAAAAACTCGTACCGTTCGTCAATCAACTCCACCACTTTGGCCCACGAAAACTCATCGCTCGCCACATCCCACTTGTTGATCAGCAAAATAAGGGGCCTTCGACGCAGTACCGCCTGCTCGGCTACTTTGGCATCTTGTGAGGTCATTCCAACGGAGGCATCGAGAAGAAGCAAAGCCACATCACTCTTTTGAATAATTTCAAAACCCTTCATGACCGAAACTTTTTCGATTTTCCCTTCACTGTGCGATTTTTTGCGAATACCGGCGGTATCGACAATTTTAAATTTTCTTCCCTCTTCTTCCATCTCAATTTCGAGCGGATCGCGTGTCGTCCCCGGCTCCGAATGCACCACCGCACGAGGAGCCCCGTAGAGTCGATTGAGCAAGGTGGATTTTCCGACGTTGGGGCGACCCAGAATGGCCAATCGAATAGGTGCGTCAGGAGACGGTTCTTCTTGCTTGCTGCTCCCTGTCAACTGTTCCCTGTCACCCGCTTCCCTCTGTTTCTCAGCATCTCCTACAATGACGGCATCCAACAGATCGCCAACTCCACGACCGTGCTCCGCCGAAACAGCAAAAAGATTTTGAATTCCCAAGGTATAAAATTCGCTTAAAGCCAACTCTTGGTTCGCCGTGTCGATTTTATTGACGACCAAAAAAGTTTTTTTGCCAGCCCTTCTCAGTTTTGTCGCCATCTCTTCATCATCGGGAGTGACCTCTGCCCGACCATCGACCACCAAAAGCACGACATCTGCCTCTCGGATGGCCACCTCGACCTGACGACGCATCTGCGCAAAAAGATCAGACTGGGGAAGGGTTTCATACCCTCCGGTGTCGATAATTTTAAAAGAATAGCCTGCCCAGTCAGCCTCCGCGTAGTTGCGATCACGCGTTACTCCGGGTTGATCGTAAACGATCGCCTGTTTTCGACCGATGAATCGATTGAATAAAGTTGATTTTCCAACGTTAGGGCGCCCGACGATAGCGAGAATGGGAATGTGGGAAAGAGATTGTTTCATAAGTAGGAATCACTCGTAAAAAACAGGAGTGAACTTCAAAAAATGCTAGAAATGACGTGAGACAAGGCTGGCCGAGATGCACTTGCTATAAGAGAACGTAAAACACGCTCTTAAAAATTTAAGAAATTGGGCAAGACAAGGCGACTGACGAATCCCGACCGAGACGTACTGGAGTGGTACGTTGAGGAAGGGATAAGGAAGGCAACACAGTATTGCACAATTTATTAAATTTTTTAATGGCGGTGCAGGGAGTCGAACCCCGGACACAACGGATATGAGCCGTTTGCTCTAACCACCTGAGCTACACCGCCGAAGGTCGGCCGTTTAAAAAATCCATCTACCGCGTTGTCCTCGTCAACACCGCCTGCGACGTACTTCACCAGTACGCCTCAGCGGGTTTCCTCTGACTGCCTTGCATCTGAGATTTTTTAAACGACCTCCTCAAATTGAATTCACAAATTTACGAGTCTACCAGTTCACGAGTCCTGTAGGGGCAAACCTTGTGTTTGCCCTTCATAACGGGCGATCACAAGGATCGCCCCTACAAATCATAAACGGCAACGACTGACTGAAACGTTCCCACCGAACTCGCAAACCCTTTATCGCGTAACCAGATCAGTGTCAAAATTTTTGATCCCTTCTCCCAAGGGAGATCCACTCGTTGCACATCTGCCAGGTAACCGTCAATCTTCCGAGTGTTCACCACCTCACGCAAGCCCACCTCTTCCATCTTGAGCTTCACCAGCCAAGCATTTTTCACCATGGGCAAAGTGCCAATCACGTTCTTCAAGAAACTGTCATTTTTTGCAACGACCACGGTCCCACGACCCTGTTCATCTACCCCGGTCACGGGATCAAGGTTGATGTAGGTACGTCGACTCTCAACCTCGTTCAAAATACCACGCACCTCAAAATTGACGAAATTACTCGTTCCTCCATAAGACTCAGAACTCGACCAAGATTTTCGGTATCCTTCTTTACCATCACTTTCATAAAATTTGAGGGATCCCGATTGAGAAAGAAAAACAAGACCCGAATCAAAACGACTCAACCCATAAACTCCAACCTCTGAAGGAGCGACAAACTTCTCTTCCTCTTTGAGGGCAGAACCTGTCCATTTCAGTTTTTTAATATGATGCGAACTGATCTCTCGACCCAAGTAAGGCTCTCCAATCAAAATGGTTTTTCCTCCCGAAGAGATCGTCTGTAAAAGCCAAGGAGAATCTTTAAGAACGGGCTTTAACTCGCCGTGATCATAGCGAAATCCAAAAGAAGAGGCCTCAGCATTTCTAAGACTTGAAACCAAAATCTCGTTCTTTCCGTCGCCCTCCAAATCGAAGACAGAGGCATGCACCAAGTGATCGGAGGCAGAAACCTCATAATGCGCCAAACGACGAAGCCCCTCTTTGGAAAGCTCATAAATATAGACATGATGCAAATCGATGAGCACCAATTCGTTTTTTCCATCGGCATCAAGATCGGCGTAAACCATTCCTCGTGCTGCAAAAGGAAGTCGTTCGCTCATCCATTGATAGTCAGGATTCGTCACGGCGTCGGAAACGAGCTTTCCATTTTTTTCAAGGGCATGATGACGAATGGAGGGATCTTCTTCTTTTTTAACCTTCTTCGGTTCTGACGGGACTTGCTTAGACAGCTCAGATTTCAAGGGAGGAGTTTGGATCGGCTCTCCTTTTTTAGGAGGCTCAACTTTTGAAGAAATCGCCAGTTTTTCATGAATGATTTTTGCGATTTCCTGACCGTGTTTTTTAAGGTCGGTCAAAAGACGATCGGGGTCGGTCGTTAAAGTCAATAGAATGGGCTCTTGAGCACCTGCGGTCAAAACACGTGTGTTGATCTGAATGGGAGCGCCCACCTTAAAGACAGACCCTGTCACCCACACGTCGAACGATCGATTTTTTTGAGATAAAATAACAGAGAAGTTTTCTTTTTCTTTCAAAGAGATAGAAAGAGATTCTTGAATAATTTTCTGAAGGTAACCCGCTTTCTCCCCACTCATCACTTCGTACGGGGCCAAACCCACTCGAAGGAGTTCGGCTTGGGCAAAATGCCCCCAAAAACATCCCAAAACCCCTGCAAAAAATAAGATTTTTTTCAACATGAACGAAGCGAGTAACCCGATCTCAAAAAAGCGTCAAGAAAAACGCAACTTTTTATCTAAGGTGTCGATAAGATTGGGGATGTTGTGTTGAGGCAGTTCTCATTTAGATTCTTTTTCGGTTTTTTATGACCTTGATTTCAAAAAATCCTTTTTTAAATCAATCCTCTGGGGAGGGGTTGACTGCGTCTGGCCAGCAGACGGAGACCGGCACCTCTTTGGGGTCCGGGTTGGAAAATCAGGCGGGTACTGAAATCAGTGCCGGAATGGATGGGTTTTCAGCAGGTGCAGACAACCTGCCCCAACAAGATTCGGGGGCCCTTCTCTCTCAAGGAAAAACCAAATTCTATCAAGAGGCACCACCTCCTCCCGAACGCTCGGGTAAAGACCTGACCGCAGCCGCCGCGCTCGAAGTCAGTCAGTCTATTGGGTCCATTGTTCTGCCCGTCTATCAAAACCCCGATGGCTCTTTGAATGTCGAGGCGTTTCAACCCACCTCGTTTCAAGACTTTAAACAAAAACTCTCAAACCAACTCCGGTGTGACGATGTCACCTTCAGTCTCCTCAGCTCGATCACCGGAAAACGCTTTGATGTCGATTTAAAATCCGCACTCACCACCGCACTGGATGTCTTGGGTCCCACCGGCATGCTCGTCTCCAAACTCTTGCCGTTTTTGGGAGAAGACGTTCAAAAAGAGTTGGATCAAGTCATCTTCAATGTCGATGCCTACGACCGCATCACAAATTCTGAAAACTATCAAGCCATGCTTTGGGAGATCTACGCCTCGGCCTATCCTGACCGCCTGAATGAAAGCGGTGCACCGACAGCCGTAGCAACTGATCTGAACGAAGAACTTCAGCAGTTCAATGCCGATTGGATTGCCGTCAGTCCTTCAAAATTTATCTCCAACCATTTTTCAACCGCAGAGGGTCATCAAAAAATCAGGGAGGTGTTGAGTGACACCCGTTACTCGCGCGATCTGCGTGCAGATCTCGTCAAGGCAATCGCCCGTCAGGCTCCCAAGGGATACGTCGGTCCGGGAACCACCCTTGAGCTCTACATCTCGACCTGGAACCCGGGAGTCGCCATTACCGACCGTGAGTTGGAGTTGGCCACCGAGTGCGCCTTCGGAGTGTTGGACGATCAGGCCAAAAACAAGGCTTGGGTCGACAAAAAGCGCGAGAACTTTTTGCAAGACCCTTCCAAAATCAGAGTGCTCAAAGCGGAGGGACCTTCTGATTTAGAGAAGGCTTTAAGCCCCGAAGCGATCAAACAAAAAGCCCTTTGGGCACAAAGCGCAGAAGAGAGCCATGCAAATGATTTTGAAAAACTGCGCGGAAAGCTCGCCCTCTTTACCCTGATGCTGGCCGATGAAGACAACAACTGGCTTGCGTCATCAGTTCGGGCCACAGAAGTGTACGGGGTACGTGCGCAACTCATCGCTCAGGCTGAGTTTTTATTGAAAAATGCCGAAGCGGCATCGACAGATCCGAAAAAGTTTGGGGAGTGGAATGAAGCCATTCGTTGTTTGATGGGCAGCACGGGGAGTGACAGTGTCGATTGGCTGAGAGATTTAGCGATGGTGATCACTCCTGTCGAAGAAGATCTGGTCGAAAAGCTGGAGTGGAAAGAACCGTTCGATAATTTAAAACAGTTGAGTGATTCGCTCTACTACGGAAAGCAACACGGGATTGAGTTTAATCTTGCTCCCGTCCCTCTGGCTTACGAGGCCTTTGAGACCCGGAAAACTCTCGGGACCCTGCATTTACAGCTTAAAGATCTTCAGCGAGAAATGGCGGCGGCAAGTGAGCATCACAGTATTCTTTCACACAATCTTGTTCCGTTACTGGCTCGGATGGGAGGGATGTCCGAACTTGCCGCCCGGATGATGCCTCAAGAGAAAGATTTTGTTCGTGCGGCCAATGGCAAGTTGCAGAAAATAATGTTGGAGATTGAGTCCGCGAAGACTCCCCAGGAAGTGGAAGCGATACAGACCCACCTGAACGACGTGATGAACGACGGATTTTTCTATCAGATGCGGCTGATGTTGGGTGAGAAGAGCGACGGCATTCAGATGTTGATCGACGGCATTCAAGAGTCGCTCGTGACTTTGGCGATCACAGTAGTCAGTGCTGGTTCTGCAACCGGTGCTGAGGTGATGAAAGTTGCCGCAGATACGGCAAAGATTGCGAAGGGAGCCAGTCGTCTGGAGCGAGCGGCGGCGGTGGCCGAGCGTGCGCGTGAAATTGTACGCGACGCAAAACTCATGCAAGAGCTTCGGTTTGCCAAGCAAGCCAAACAGGCCGCAGAGCTTGAAAACCTCACCAAGGCTGAGAAACTGATTCACGGGATGGCTCATGAGGCGAAGTTTGCGGTTTATCAAACGGCGGGGACGTCTGCGTTGGACAGTGCCAGTGGCCGCGCCGGTCGTGACGAGATGGGAATAGAAGATTTGGCGATTCAGGGCTTGGCCAATGTGATCTCGAGTGTGGTGTTGGCCCCTGCGAATGTGGCGGGTGAGGCGATTGAAGAATCGGTCGAGAAGAGTTTGGCTCAACGGATGGCGGCGCGCTATGCGCCTGAATCAAGCAACCTCGGCCTGCGGATTGTCAAAGGTGCCGGGGCACTTGCAACAGACGCGGTGGGAGAAGGAACACAAGAGGTTTTGGAGACGATGTCTCAAAACCTGCTCGAAGGAAACGATACAGGAATTTCACGAGAGGAATTTTGGAGTACTTTCATTGCCGCCGGTGCCGGCGGAGCGATGGGTCGTGGCCTCAACGCGGAAAGCCTTGGTCTTTTGAACTCGTCGCATACCGACAGTGACTTGCCTGTTCATCGCAAACCAGAAGACATCGTAGGGGCGGGGTCTTCCCGCCCAACGTTCGAGGGCGCGAGAACCGCGCCCCTACAAGATGACGTTACATTATTATTAGAGAAAAATATCGCCGCCAACGACAATGATTTTGCAATCGACACCCCTCCCCCCTCCAACGACAATGCAACCCCTTGGGGAGAAAAACCACAAGCACAGCCTGTGCCTGTGAAAGTTCCCAGACAAAAAGCCGCCGGGGATTATGAAACCCATGAGCCAGAAACGGCTGGGCATGGGTTAAGAGAAGTGGCTGTAAACTCAGAGCCACCAGGCAGACCGGGCCCTGCTGACCTTTACTCAGGGCTTACAGCCGAACAACTTAGCCGCCTTCGTTTATCCACAGCACGTGCTGACAGAGCTGTAGATTTCCGAACAACAATTGCCCGCGAAGTGGAAAGTGAAAAAGAGAAAAAAAGCAATGACTGCCAAAGTCTCCTGAAAAAAATTAAAACAGCGTTAGAAACAAAAGGGAAAAGCGATCTCTCTCTTGATAATCTTCTGTCTTTAGCCAATCGTGCGTTAACACTTGCCGAAGGAGCCTATCATCCCGAATTGATTCGTGAGGCCCAAGAGGTCTTGGGCGACATTCACCTCGCCAAAAATCAGTTGGACGATGCAGAGTTTTTTTACAAAGAGGCCGCCAGAATTCGAATTTTAGATCAGATTTTTCACTCTCATGACCCCATACGCGCACGGTGCCTTGAGAAACAGGCAGATGTCATCACCCAAAAAATATTTAAAAATATTGAGCATGCCCCCCTGGATGAAGACATCGAATTTGCGTTCGATCACTCAAAAAATACAAAAGAAAAATTTTACGTTGAGTTAAGCGATTTCTTGAAAATAGTACCCGAGCGCGCAGACATAAATCTCAAAGAATCTGAAAAACTTTTGGGTTATATTTCACAACTGATTCAAAAACTAAAAGCCCTGCGTGAAGAAGAAATCGACCTATGGAGAGAACTAGAAAAACAAGCAAATGAGCTGAAAACTGACTTGGACAGAAAGAAAGAAGTTGCAACAGGAGGAATAGGATCCCGCCCAGGCCCAAAAATCTTCAATCGAGAACCAGCCCGAGATGTTGTTAACGAAGACAAAACACTTCCGTGGAGAAAACCTACTCGTTTAAGCCCATTTGAAACACCTGGATTTGCCGCAAAAATTTTTCATTCTACAAAAGAAAATCGAGTAGAACTACCGCCCACTGTATCCCCCACTGCGGCTTGCCAAAAATATTTAAACGATTTTTCAAGCACTCTCACTCAGGCGTTGCGCACCCATGAACAAGCCATTTTTAATCCTCCTCATACTGAAACAATGGCCGGCTGTATCGATTCGCGTGTGGGTGGCAAAACGCACGGTTCAGGTGGGGCTGGGTTAATTCTCGCCTATCACACGGGCAAAGCAAAAGGCCGTGGGCTAAAAGAAACTCTTGAAGCAGGAATAAGTGCTGTCGTTGATTTACATCGGGACCATGTTTCGAAGATCACCTCTCACGCCGATTGCGCCGCTGCCTATACCCTCCTTCAAAAATTTAAAGAAGCTGGCGATCTGAAAGAAGAAGACAGCGCCTTATTTGCGACAGGTGAAGCGTTGGCAAAATGGTTTTCTGAAACTCTCGCTAAAAAGTTGGGTGTCGCCTACGCACATTTGGAAACGATTGGCTCTCACAGGGCACAAGCGGTTTTTTATGTGGGCGAGCCCGCCTTCGCAAGAGAGAGGGGCAATCTTGCCCCAGGGTTTGTCATTAACCGTGCCGATGGAGATGACAAGACCGCAGAGGCGGCAAAGAGCGAGTTGAGGGTTGCTTGCGCCATTGCCCTCAGTGAAAAGAATTCGGAAAGTTTGAGTGCAGACCGGCCTTTGATTATCGCCTTGGTGCGCAGAAAGGGCGTGGCCCTTGAGACGTTAAGAAAAGAGGCTGAAGATGTCGTGGCGGGGCTTGAAGCAGAACAGAGGGCGAAGGTTCGGATTGTGGAAGTATCGGTACAGGGGCAAGTGCAACGACAAGCCGGTCAGCCAGTAATCGCATCTCCTTCAGCAAGTCACCCGCGACTCGCTTCTCTTTTCAAATGGAATCAAATTCCTGAAGAACAGGTTTTACTCTTAGCAAGCGCTCTCATGGGTCGTGAACCGGCTGTTTTTCAAAAAGTCTTCACAGCCATCCCTCACCTTGCAACACTCATCGATTCAGCAAATCACGTAAGAATGTTACTCTCAAGTGGCTTGGGCGAAGTTTACCGCATGGCCGGATCTGAACAAATGCGAGGGAAAGATTACCGTAGGCCCGCAAGAGATTTTTTTAAAAAACACAGCGTGAAAAATCCCTCCGATCGAGATTGTGACACTCTCATCGATCTTTACTCAAAAATAGAAGGTTCTCTCATTCAAGAGTGGATTCTCCTGATTAAAAATCAGGGGGGAAGAGTTATCACAGACAGAGCTGCTGCCATTGTAGAAGGCCCCTCAGGCCAACAACTCACTGAGATCCGGCGTGAGTGTTTTAGTCATACGCTCTGCGCAGAACCTTCTTGCTGCGAGTTAAATGCAAAGGCTGCCAAGGAACTAGGAATTGCTCCGAGAAAGGATGCCTGCTCGGGCTGGCCTCTCCACATTCTCAACGATTATGAGGCAATTCAAGGAGTACCTCAGATTGGAGATGTCGTTGCTTATGCAGATTCTCCCTCCCCTGCACAACCAGAACACATCATCACCCATGTGGGAAAAGTGATTCGGATCACCCGTGAAGGGAAAATAATTGTTGAGAGTAAAATGGGGCCTTTAGGTCCCATTGTTGAACACCCTCACGACCTTCCCTACCCTTTTGATAGAGTCAGACATGTCGCTTTCATGAGGCATCGGGGGGCTCAAAAATCAGAAACCACAAGAACTGTTTCACCCCACATCCCAAAGGCCGTCGCTCAGGTAG
>JACCDN011132322.1_pt1 | contig 14587 bp, 15 predicted proteins | sample 7441691 | NCBI WGS metagenome assembly JACCDN01 (sample SAMN15323439, study PRJNA562643) | freshwater metagenome | isolation source: river surface water | place: USA:Blue River Watershed | collected 2017-08-16
CAGCATGACCAGCGCCAAGCCCCACCACACAGCCAGCCAAAACATGGGCTGCGTGATGGCCGACATCAACTTGGACAAAACAAACATCTGGACCTTTTCAAAGCTCTTAAACGACAAAAGAGCCTTTCGGCTCTTTTGTTGTCACCCTGACCTCTGCAGTCACTCCCGACTTGTGCACCTGTCACTCCGAACTTGCCCACTTGTCAGCCCCGACTCCTGCACTTGTCACCCCCGCCCCCTGCACCCGTCACCCCCGACTTGATCGGGGGTCCATGCGTACCGCCTTCGACCGCAATGGATACCCGCATTCGCGGGTATGACAAAAGAGTACGTGGGCATGAGAAAAGAGGGCATGGGAATGACAAAAGAGGCGGCGGACACAACAAACATTTTTCAAGCCAATCCACGTTTACCGCCCACAGTCAACAGAGTTACCTAAACCAATGTGCGCAAATGCTGCAAATAAGTTGCCGCCGCAGCCGTACCATCAACAGGCGCCCAAGAGGCCATATCTTTTGGCTGTGATGGATCGAATGGCCCTGCCTTTATCTCTAGCAAAACAGACCCAGGAACCAGTGCAACGACGGTGTGCCAAGTGCTCGATGAAACCTCTACCCCTGCAGTCAGATCTGCCCCATGGGCCTCTGACCCAAAGCGTTGAACCGAAGTAACCTGCCCCACATCATCAAAAGTAATCAGCGCCATCAGCCCACGTACAGCCATTAACAACTCTTCACGCGGTACAGATGCATGTCTGTGCGGCTGAATATAGCTATCAGGTTCAATGGCGTTGAACAACCGTTGACACGCATCTAGATAACTCGTGTGGATATTTCGGTGCTGCCGCAAACGTCCAGAGACCTTCGCTTCTTGCATCAGCCCATCCAGATAAAGCGCGTCGAATATCTTCATCAGAAATCTTTATCAGGCACTCAAGGCAGCCACAATTTGCTTGGCTGTGGCCTCAACTGCAAACTGTTGTTCAAATAAATATTTGCATCGATGCGGCACATTGGCATCAACGTCTATTTGTTGTATCAACTGCTCGGCCATCTCCTTCAAAGCCAGCAAGTCATTGTTTTCACACACCTGCCCCACCCGGTACTCACGCATAATGCCCGCCAAGTCGTTACCTGCGTTAACGTTGGCCAGGACAGGCAAACCGCTTTGCATATAGGTCAGGAACTTGCCCGGGATGTTGTGTGAGCGGTGGCGAGGGTCCAGTGCCACCAGCCCCACGTGGCATTGCGCGTACAGGTCGGGGATTTCGTCAGGGTCGATCTCATCGAAAAACAGCACGTTGTTCAAGCCCAGGCTCTGGGCCTGCGCCTTCAAGCGCTGGGCATCGCTGCCCCGGCCCACGAACACAAAGCCCACATCGGTGCGTGTCTGCAGTTGCACCACCAGCTCCATCACCCTGTCCATGCCTTGGGCCACGCCCATGTTGCCGGCATAAACGAAGATTTCGCGACCAGCCAAGGACGTTTGGTCGATCCGGATGGGGCAGCGCCGCTGAGCAGGTGCGCCCAACCAATTGGGCAAGACCTGCAAACGGCGGCCCGCCTGCGCTTGCCACCGCTCAAAGTACCCCAGGTTCCCCGGGGTTTGCACCCCGATCACATCGGCCACCGAATACTGGTAACGCGCCACCGCATCGAACACCCGGTAGGGCAAACCCCGCCCCATCAAACCCATGTCCACCGCCCACTCGGGGAAGATGTCGCGAATGATCAGGTAGGCCGGACAACGGCTCTGGCGTTTGAGGGTTTTCACCAAAGGGCCATGAAAGATGGACGGCGAATACCACACCACCCCATCAAAACGCTCAAGGGCCAAAGGGCTGCGCCGCAATTGCCGGCGCATGGCAAACGGCATCCAAAACTCGTTCAAAGTGCGGCGCACATAGCCGATGTCTTTGGTCTTGGGCGCACGCAAGCGCAACACACGCACGCCTTCCCAATCATCCAAGCGCCATGGGCCATTCAAGTCTGCGGCGGGCAAGAGCACGGTCAGCTGGTGGCCTTGGCGCACCAGCTCGCGCGACAGGTCGCGCAACTGCACCGCGCCCGAGGTGCGCAAGGGTGGAAAGGTGTCGGCCACCAAGACCAAGCGCATGGCTAGGGCCTTCAGTACTGCTTCCACACCACGCGCTTGACGTAGTCTGTGTAGCTGTGAACGATGCGCACCACTTTGTCGCTCACATTGGGCATGCTGTAGTCGGCCACCAAACGCAAGTCGCGCTCTGCGCCCCGGGCTTGTTGCGCCACGATGGCCAAACCTTGACGCACCCGTTCGACTTCCAAGCCCACCATCATCACGGCGGCTTCTTCCATGCCTTCGGGGCGCTCGTGCGCTTCGCGCAGGTTCAGCGCCGGGAAGTTCAGGATGGACGACTCTTCGTTGATCGTGCCGCTGTCAGACAACACGGCTTTGGCGTTCATCTGCAGGTTCACATAGTCATGGAAGCCCAGCGGTTTCATCAGGCGCACCAGCGGGTGGAATTGCGCCCCTGTCGTATTGACCCGTTTTTGGGTGCGAGGGTGGGTCGAGACCACTACCGGCAAACCATGGTCTTCGGCCACGCTGTTGAGCAAGGCCACCAGTTTGGTAAACGATTGTTCGGACTCGATGTTTTCTTCGCGGTGCGCACTCACCACAAAGTATTGACCCGTCGTCAGACCCAAACGCGCCACGGCGTCTGATGCTTGAATTTGCGGCAGGTAGTGGTGCAAGACCTCAAACATGGGGCTGCCGGTCTTGATGACTTGGTCGGGAGACAAACCTTCTCGCAGCAAGTAGTCCCGAGCGATGGTGCTGTAGGTGAGGTTGATGTCGGCGGTGTGGTCCACGATGCGGCGGTTCGTCTCTTCGGGCACACGTTGGTCAAAACAGCGGTTGCCCGCTTCCATGTGAAAAATAGGCACCTTGCGGCGCTTGGCCGGGATCACCGACAGACAGCTGTTGGTATCGCCCAGCACCAACATGGCCTCGGGCTTTTCTTGGGCCAACACACCGTCCACCGCGGTGATCAGGTTGCCGATGGTATGCGCCGCACTGGTGCTGCCTTCGGCGCTGTTCAAAAAGTAGTCTGGCTTGCGGACGCCCAGGTCATCAAAGAACACCTGGTTGAGCTCGTAATCGTAGTTTTGGCCAGTGTGCACCAAGACGTGTTCGCAATGCACGTCCAGTGCAGCGAGCACACGAGACAGGCGAATGATTTCTGGCCGTGTACCTACGACCGACATGATTTTGAGTTTTTTCATAGCGATATGAGGATGTTTCAGGAGCAACGAATCAAGGAGAGCAGTTATGCAAAATTTTGAAGAACCCGGATTACCCTGTTTTGTTCATCACGGGTCAAGCCAACCCACAGAGGCAGCCTGATCAATCGCGAAGAAAGATCATTGGTATAAGCCATATCGACTGCAGATTGGGACAGCCTTTGGCCCGCGGGGGATGTGTGAAGAGGAACGTAGTGAAATACAGCCGATATGTCATTGGATTTGAAGTCACTCAAGACCGTCTGACGATCAATACCTGCTCCCAAAATGACATAGTACATATGGGCATTGTGTGAACAGCCATCGGGTAAGACAGGTCGACGAAGGATGTTCCTCTGTTCAAGTTCGGCCAACTCGTCGTGATAAAACTGCCAACATGATTGGCGCATGTATGTAATTTTTTCTGCACTCTCCATTTGTGCGAATAAAAACGCAGCAATCAATTCACCTGGCAGGAAAGAAGATCCTTGGTCTTGCCATGTGTATTTATCAACTTGACCACGGAAAAAACGACTTCTATCGGTACCTTTTTCACGAATAATTTCGGCCCGTTCAGCGTATTTGGGATTATTCACCAGCAACGCCCCTCCTTCCCCGGAGATGATGTTTTTGGTTTCGTGAAAACTGTAGCAACCCAGATCACCAATAGAGCCCAACGCGCGACCCTTATAAGTTGACATGACCCCCTGAGCCGCATCTTCCACCACCGCTAAACCATGGCGATGCGCAATGTTCATGATCGTGTCCATCTCACAAGCCACACCGGCGTAATGGACCGGAACGATGGCTCGTGTCTTGTGCGTGATGGCCGCTTCAATCAAGCGTTCGTCAATGTTCAGCGTGTCAGGGCGAATATCCACAAACACAGGCACGCCTCCACGCAAGACAAACGCATTGGCGGTGGACACAAAGGTGTACGAAGGCATGATGACCTCGTCGCCAGGCTGAATATCGAGCAGCAAAGCCGCCATTTCTAAGGCTGCTGTGCACGAGTGCGTGAGCAAGGCTTTGTGTGTGCCTGTTTTTTGCTCGAGCCATTGGTGACAGCGCTTCGTAAAAGGCCCGTCACCGGCCAACATGCAGTTAACATGAGCCTCAGTAATATAGGCAATTTCTTGGCCTGTCATGTATGGCTTATTAAATGGTATTTTCATTATCAAGCCTTTTTTGCTATTATTAATCTCGATCCACCCAGTGGATAATTAAGTCCTAGCTGAATTCCCATAATCTCTAGCCTCATCAATCCATAAAATATTTCATTCAATATCGGGTTAATTTTCAACTCCGCCTCTGGGTCATATTGTGCCATTTTCCGTTTATTCAATATTCGGGAAACAATCATTGCAGGTAAAAGAGTTGTAACAAATGAAGTGCTACGTATCAGATTGAAACCTGCACCCTGTACCTTTTGCTCGATCTCATTTCTCGTATACCTTCGAACGTGGCAGGCGTGCTCATCTGAAGCACTCCATAACCAAGGATGCTGAGGAACGGAGAGTAGCAAAATACCACCAGGTTTTAGTGCGCTATGAAGCTGCGACAATACCAAATCATCCTCTTCAATGTGCTCCAGCACATCAAAGGCACCAATGGCATCAAACTCTTCAACAAAAGGTACTTTTCTAGCATCCATTTGCATGAAGTTTGCAGTTGGAACGCGTGTGGTCGCATAAGATAAGCCAGCCAAGAAAATTTCACTTCCACTTAACTCAACTTCAGGTGAGGTACGAGCGATTGCTGAAAGAACAAAGCCTGTACCACACCCCACCTCTAGAAATTTACTTGCATCTTGCTTTTGGGTTCGAAGTGCCCAGAGGATAAGTTCATTGCGCGCTCTAAACCAAAAATTATCATTTTCCAAACGTACTAATTCAGAAAATGATTCTGATTTAAACCCACCGCCACTATATGCAAACTCAGGTGCGTGTGCCTCTAAATCATTCAACCGCTCCGTGATATGACCGCATGCAGGACAAATCGAATCATCTACTGGAAAAATGTTTTCGCATTTAAGGCATTTTTTCATCAATTCACCACTTTGGTTACAGCCTTGTCGGGGACGAATACGTACAAACGCAAAACAACAAACAAAAAAATTGCAACAACGCCAATTGCTATCGCTTGTACGATTTGGTGTGGAAAATTAAGCATGTCCACAAACACCAACAACATGCCAAAATTGACAATATAACCTATTAACTGCATTACAATATATCGCCCCCCAGCAACACCCAGGCTACCGTCATGCCGAAAGGCAAAACGTCGATTGGCAATAAAACTAGAATAAGCTCCTACAATATAAAGTACTGTCATCGTTATTTTGGGAGCACCCCACACATGAGTTGCAAATAGATAAATCGCATAACCTACTGCATTTGTGCAAATACCTATTAATGCATATGCCACAAACTGCCGGAAAGTTTTAAGGGTAGAGGAAACACTTCGCTCAGCGTTCATCAAACACCGCCAAGCCAAATCCTGTTTTTCCATATCCATTGCCGTTATAAAGCATATACAGTACCTGATTATGCTTAAATACAAATGGATATTCAATCATTTCTGAATCCCATCCATTAGCAGATACATCAATACCAACTTTATTCAGATCCAAGTTCCACTTATCACCGCCAGCTGAATTCGCATAGCCAATACGGTATTTCTCTCCTGCACCACTGCGATACGAAAACCACATTTTAAAATCATGGTCACCATTGGAAACTACAGATGGTCTAGAGAACGCTTGAGCAATTCCAATTTCGTATGGAATAGCAAGACCTTTCCGACTCCAAGTGTGCCCGTCACAAGAGGTAGCATTTTGGATGACATGAATCATCTCACCATTACCACCATCCCAAGTGAGGGTTGACCCATACCACATGTCGTACCCGCCATTAGGATTGGCCTCCACCCAAGGGTAAGACAAACTGATGGGGTCTGTTGCATCGGACGACAGAAAAGGCTGTTCTGTGTCCAGTTTCAGTGTGAGATCAGGGGTGACAATCAGTCGCCCGATATCACCCCTCCAATGACCACCACTGGGGTTTTGCCACCCCATAAACAACATGTACCTCACACCGCCTGCTACATAACAGTTGCCGATACTGACGCCATCAGAATAGAAACCACCCTCCGCACCATGCTCAAAGAACGGATCGCGGTGATCAGTGACAACATTGCGTTGAACAATATCGATGTCCACCGCCCCTACAGAAGACCGATTACGTTCATCACGTCCGCTGTAGAAAATGCGATAAACGTCACCTTCGAGGTGAACGGGCAATGGATTCGCTGCATGTGTTAGTAACTTCGGATGACGATCAGCGACTGGGGGCGCATAGAGTAAGCCCAGTTTTTTCCATTGGTGCTTCATATGTCCCTCAATCGAGAGCTGGGCACTTTCGATCGCTCAGTTGCAGTGCCTAGATACACACCGTCGGGTTCCGCGTTGCCCAACAACAGGGTGCCTGCCCCCAATACACAACGGTCGCCAACACTGATGTGGTCACGCAGCGTGACATTGACCCCAATGAAACACTGTTCTCCAATAACAACTCCTCCCGAAACGACCACATGTGAGGCTAAAAATGTGTGATCACCGATGCTGGAGTGGTGGCCAATGTGATTACCACTCCAAAGGGTCACGTTGTTACCGATGGCGACAAAGGGTTGAACCGTGTTGTCTTCCAAAATAAAGCAGTTCTCACCAATTTGCCCTGCATTGAGCACCGTTGCTTTTGAACTGACATAACTGGCGATGTTGTAGCCAAGTGCTTTGGCTGCCAGGTATTTTTCTTTACGAATCGTGTTCAGTTTTGAGTAGCTCAATGCAACAAAGAAGTCGTGCTCATCGCAAGGGTACAAGTCACCCACATGCTCAAACGCCACAACAGGCAAGCCGCACAAGGTGGATTGCTTGAGGAAAGCACCATCAATAGCAAAAGCCACCACTTCGTGTATGGAGTCAGTGCTGAAGTAGTGATGTGCTAACTCTGCGATATCGCCAGCACCAAATATCACCAGTTTTCTTTTCATGCAGTTTTTTTCACCAATATGGTGAATTCATATAGGCCATAGTCGTGTAACAAAGCCACTTGCTTTGAATAACGCCGCTTACATAGATCAAACAAACGACAAGGGTCGGCATAATACAAGTAGTCGCGCTTTTTATCCTCATCCGAATAAGAGGTCAAACAGTTAAAGGCAAACCCGGCCTGACTACTCCTATCCAATACGTCCAGTGTTTGAGTTAAATACTCATACCACTCGTCATCACCGCGCCCCAGTCTGACATTAAAAATACCGCTTGCCACGGCATAATCGGCGATCTGATCGGGTTGACTGCCTTGCAAAAAACGGGCTGACTTGGCTTCCAAGTAGCGCTGCTGAGCTACTTGAATCATTTCAGCAGAGACGTCTACCCCAAGGTAAATCAGGTCATGGCCTTGACTGTGTAAATACTCATAAAGCGCGCCATATCCACAACCCAAATCGACCAAGCTGTGCGGCACACCCTGGTTTGAAACGATTTTTCGAAGCTGATCAAATCGCAGATTCTGGCTTGCTTCACCATTCCAATCGACACCTTTTGCTGTCTCTCCATGAGCGGCCAATTTTTCAGCATAATAAGTGGCGACCTCGCCCAAGAGGTCAGTTTGTGTGTTTTGCATAGACGTGTCTCACCACTGTATAGGGACGCTGCTTCGTTTCCGAAAAAATCTTTGACAAATAAATCCCAACGACACCAATAAATGAGATCACCATCCCACCCAGCAACCAGATCGAAGCCATGACCGAGGTCCACCCACTCAAAGGTTTTGCCCAAAAGAACCACTGCAAACACAAGTAACTGATGTAAAGAACAGCGAGTAAAGAAATTACCAGACCGATATAAAAAATACCGACCAGAGGGGCATTGCTAAATGAAGTCACGGAGTTCACCAGCAACGACATTTTGCGGCGAAAGGTGTAAGTTGTTTGGCTAGTATTGTGCTTCTTAACGGTATGGGACTGCTGATCAAAACCAGTGATATGCCAAAGACCCGCCATAAAAACTTCACGCTCACGGTGTTGTAACAAGGCTTGCACATAACGCCTGCTCATCAACCGAGCAGTGATAACATTCTCGGGGAGGGACAGACCGGTAAGCAACTTGAATAAACGATAAAACCACTGGCCACTCCATCGCTCAAACCAGTTGCCTTTGCGGGCTTGCTGAACCCCGTAAACCACATCACATGAGCAGGATCGAAGCTGTGCATAGAAGGCTGTCAAATACTCAGGCTCTTCTTCTAAGTCGCTGTCGATCAAGAAAATTTGCTCACCCTTCGCATGCGCCAAACCCGTCATCATGGCTTTGTGATGTCCGAAATTACGAGACAAATCAACCACGATCATGTGGCTGTTCTGCTCACACAGACCAACCGCTAGTTCAAGACTGTTGTCAGGCGAGCCATCGTTGACAAGCACGATCTCGTAGTCATCACCAACCAGGGCTTTCGCGGCAACCTCGGCCCGCTGAACGAACTCCACAACATAAGGCGCAGATTGGTAAAGCGTAGCAACAATCGATAATTTCATCGTTTCACGTACCTCATGAATTGGTGAACGTCTGGCCCGCAGTTAAACAGCAAATCCAAAATCGTGACGCCGTGAATAAAATCCCCCCATTGTTGGGGGTACTCAGGATAACCAGCGTAATCAAACCACGTCAGTTTGATGTTGAGGTCGCTGAATACTTGAGCTTCAACATAGTCCTTGGCTGCTGGACCCGAAACGTACTCAGTTCCGCCCGCCTGACGACATAGCTGCGCCAAACGCTCGGTTTTTCCTTCCGCCAAGATGTAATCCCAGGAGTTGGTGATTTTGGTGTTGATGCCCAGATAAGCACACACTTTTTCAATCAGCCTACGGTTGAGCTCACTGATGTGAGTAAACGACTCCCCGACATAAATCGGTTCTAACCATGCCGCAACGCTTTCAAAGTGCGGCGTGCGCTTGTAGTTCTGCACCAGCGCCTTCCAATGCGCTGCAGCCCAATCGGCACCATCGATCTCAGTCTCGCGAATTTTTTGATGGTATTTGCCTTTGACTAAAACCGGCACCGTCAGCCACTGCGCCCCTTGTGGCGTTTTGATTTGGTTACGGTTACGCCAATCACGGCGCGTGTATTGCATATCGTCGTAGAGGATGAATTCATCAACGGCGGCGATCATATCGAAATAGCCCTTCCAAGGAATGTAATTCGACTGCAATATAGCTACTTTTTTCATATTTTATTTATTCACAACATCTAAATTGACGCAACAATACCCTTTTTCATTTGATTTTTGCCACGGTTTCAAGACCGATGGAATCCAAGAGCATCTAGCGACCGCGCCAGCGACCTTCCTATCCTTTAAAAAATCAATCAATTGATTCCCTTGCATATCACCTCCATACCCAAACTCGGAAACGTACAACACATGTATTGGATAGCTTGAATTTTTAAAAACATAATAACTCATATGATCCACCACCATCGGTTGCGGACTCCCAACACGCAAATCACAAGTCTCAGCCAGATCAGCAATTGAATTAAAATGATCTTTACTTCTAATTACAGGGATAGACAACTCCTGCCCTGGAATACTCGATTTTGAATATCGATCAAAATGGTATGCCGATTGAGCGTACAAAGCAATAAAAACAAGCACTGAAACAAGGGCCAACGCCAATTGCGGCTTAAAAATCAAAACCCTAAATACCGGAGTTACGTTAAACCTTAAAGCATCAGAATAAATCAATGCCACAATCAATAAAGATATAGGGAAATATTGAGCCAAAGAATAAAAATTTTGAACATTAAAAATTGAGGCATTCAACCAACCTCCAACGCACAAAGAAACGGCCAACCACAATGCAGGATCAACTCTGGACTTCAATGATTTATATACAAACAACACCAATGGAACTGTATTTGAAATAAGCAAAAAAACAATCAAAAAGAAAGAAATTAGATCATTCAGAAGAAAAATAAATGCCGAATCCAGATTCAACGGCGGCAACCATCCCGACTGATGAACCTCAAAAAATAGCCCATGATGAATCAAACGAGAATCAAATTCCCTCAAATTATTGAGTGCTGCCTCCATAAAACCCCAAGGGTTCGACAAAAACTGCTCGGGGAGCAAGGTATTATTTAAGAATATTTTCCTAATGAATGGTGCATCTGCGCAAGCCATTAATTTGCCGTTGAAATCAAAAGCCGAAAAAGTGGCGAGTACAACCCCAATCACCAAAGTCATTGCAGCTAAGCGCCCGCAATTCTTAATTGAAAAAAATGCTACCGAAATAAAGAATGGTACATAAAAAATGGATTTTGGATGAACATAAAATGCAAGAGTAATTAGGAAAAATAAACTCGCAATCGAAAGTAATTTTTTCACTCCCCCGTCATCAACACCATCTCTCAAAATCAACCAAGTTGAAATTAGCATAGACAGAACCAACAACTGCTCTGGTCGCGACATGAACAAGGTTAAGGGAACCACACCCAAAAACACAAATGGAACCAATGCAAAATAAGCATTTATCCAATTTGAATTTGCCCTACTCCTCATCAAAACAGCAAGCATGGCCAAAAATGAAGCGCCGAATACAATTCCAAGCAACTTCAAAGCCAAGACATCCACAAAACCATAAACCATCGACATCACAATCGAAGATGGATAAAAAATCCATGGAATGAAGCCTTGGGCTGAATTTTGGCACTGCGGAAACAGCCCTACATACCGACCATATTGATTAAAGAAGTTACTGGTACTGAATTTGGTGGCAACCTCATCCGAGTACACAGGCATAACCACCCACACAGCCAAAAGTGCGAGCGCAAGCAACACGGCAAGCCATTGATCCCAACTCAATGGGCCAAACTTGTTCCGGGCTTGGTGTGGGCTCAAGGGTTCACACCTTGCTGGCAATCGTGTCAGGGTTGGCACGGTCAAAAATTTCATTGGCCCAAAGCATGACCACCATCTCGTCGGTGCCGATGTTGGTGATGTCGTGCGTCCAACCGGGCACCGTTTCCACGACCTGGGGCTGCTCGCCGTGGGTTTCCAAGTGGTGCACCTCGTTGGTGAGCATGTGCCGAAAACCAAACCGGGCATGGCCTTTGATGACCAAAAACTTTTCGGTTTTAGTGTGGTGGTAATGCCCGCCCCGGGTGATGCCGGGGTGTGCCGTGAAAAAGCTGAATTGGCCCGCATCGGGCGTTTTGAGCATCTCCACAAACACGCCTCGCGCGTCTCCGTGGGCCGGTACGCCATAGGCAAACTTCTCTACCGGCAAATAGCTCACGTATGTGGCGTATAAGGCGCGGGTCAAGCCCGTGCCCACGCGCTCAGACACCAAGGTGCTGCGGCAATTTTTGAACGCATCGATTTGGTCTGAGAGTTCACCCAAAGTGATCGTGTATTCAGGGGCAACCTCAGGGTGGCTCAAGCCCGCGATGGGCTCTTGCAGGGCTTGCAAAAAGGCGTTTACCACGTCGTCCACGTAGACCAAGCGCACACGGGCCTGGGCATCGTTGATCTGCACCGGCAAGTCATGGGCCTTGTTGTGGCAGAAAGTGGCCACGACCGAGTTGTAGTTGGGTCGGCACCATTTGCCAAACACACCAGGCAAACGGTAAATGGCCACGGGGTTACCGTTGGTTTTGGCCAGTTGGGCCAAGGCCGCTTCAGCGGCGCGTTTGCTGCGGCCATAGGGGTTGTCTTGTTCGGCTTGCGCCGATGAACTGAACAACACCGGGATGCGCTTACCCAAGCTTTGCAAGGTGTCGCACAGGCGCTGCGTCAGGCAGGTGTTGACCGCGTCAAACGCGGCGGGGTCGGTGGGCCGGTTTTCACCGGCCAGGTGCACCACCGCATCGGCTTGGGCCAGCGCCGCTTGCCAAGCGCTTTCGCCATCCTCGCGCATGAGGGTCAAGACTTCAGTGGCGGCGCGCTCACGCAAGCGCAACACCAAATTTTTGCCAATAAAACCGTTGGCGCCGGTGACCAGTACTTTCATGGCTTACTCCTCGGGCTCCACGTGTTCACCCCGGGCAATGTCTTGCATGAAGCGCAGCTTCATCAACAAAGCCTGCATGCCAGCAACGTCTAGGCGCTCGGTGTTGTGCGAGTTGTAGTCGGTGGCTTCAGAAATTTTGGTTTCACCCTGCTCCACGAACTTGCCGTAGTTCAGGTCGCGCAGATCGGGGGGCACGCGGTAGTAGCCGCCCAAGTCTTCGGCGGCCACCATCTCCTCGCGGCTGAGCAAAGCCTCGTAGAGTTTTTCGCCGTGGCGTGTGCCGATCACCCTCACCTCGTGTTCGGGTTTACCCACCAGCGCGGTCAAGGCCTTGGCCAGCACCTCAATGGTGGCGGCTGGGGCCTTTTGCACAAAGATCTCACCCGGCTGGCCGTGCTCAAAGGCGTAGAGCACGAGGTCCACCGCATCGTCGAGCGTCATCATGAAGCGGGTCATGTTCGGGTCGGTGAGGGTGATGGGCTTGCCTGCCCGAATTTGTTCAATGAACAAAGGGATCACCGAGCCGCGTGAGGCCATGACGTTGCCGTAGCGGGTGACGTTGATCACCGTCTGAGCGCTGCTGCGCGACTTGGCCACGGCCACCTTTTCCATCATGGCCTTGCTGATGCCCATGGCGTTGATGGGGTAGACGGCCTTGTCGGTGCTGAGCACCACCACGCGCTTCACACCACACTGAATGGCCGCTTCCAAGACGTTTTCGGTGCCCAAGACGTTGGTCTTGACGGCCTCGAGCGGGTGAAATTCACACGAAGGCACTTGCTTGAGCGCCGCAGCGTGGTAAATGTGGTCCACACCACGCACCGCGTTCATCACCGACTGCGGGTCACGCACATCGCCAATGTAGAACTTCAGCTTGGGGCTGTTGTACCTCTTACGCATGTCGTCTTGCTTCTTCTCGTCGCGACTGAAGATGCGAATTTCGCGCAAGTCTGAGTCGAGGAAGCGGCGTAGCACCGCATTGCCAAAAGAACCGGTTCCACCGGTGATTAACAAGGTTTGGTTCTTAAACATAAACAAGTCTTCCTGTTCATCAAATTAACCGTGCGTTGCGGCACAGTTCGGTTTTTTGTGTAGGGGTGGGGTAGTTGATCAACACGGCACGGTACTTGCCTTTGAACACAAACAAACTGCCCGCAGCCGCACCCACCACACCCAATTGCCCCACCAATTCGGCCAGGTGTTCGGTAGAGCCCGCGCCGCCCATGAAGGTGACAGGTACACGCAGCGCTTGCTTGAACGACCGAGCCAGGTCGATGTCGTAGCCTTGCATCAGGCCATCGCGGTCAACTGAGTTGATGACCACTTCACCAGCGCCCGCGTCTTGCATTTGTTGCGCCAACAAAACAGGGTCTGTTTTGTGGGCTGTTTTTGCGTTGTGGGTGCAGACCTCGTGACCCTTGGCAAAGAGCCCCTGTTTTTTTCTGACGTCTAACACCGCCACCACCGACTGGCGCCCCACCGCTGCGGCCATTTCTTTCAACAACTGTGGGTTTTGAATGGCCGCCGCGCTCACGGCCACTTTTTCAACCCCCATGTCCACGATGCGGGTGGCTTGTTCGGCGGTGCTCACGCCGCCTCCGTAACACAGGGGCATGCGGCACTCGGCGGCCAATTTGGCGATCAAAGCAAAGTCGGGGGCACGCCCTTGTACGGTGGCGTCGATGTCCAAGACCATCAACTCGTCGGCTTCTTTTTCATTGAAGATGCGGACGGCATTGATGGGGTCGCCCACGTATTTGGCGTCTTTGAATGCCTGTGTTTTCACCAACCCACCTTGGTGGATCAGCAAACAAGGAATGATTCGAGGTCGCAGCACGTTCAAAGCTCCACAAAGTTTTTCAACAGCTGCGCACCCCAGTGGTGGCTTTTTTCGGGATGGCACTGCACCCCATGGATATGCCCACGGGAAACGACCGCGTCAAAGTCCATGCCGTAGTTGGCGGTGGCCACCACGTCTTGCCTGTCCGTGGCTTCAAAGTAAAACGAGTGCAAAAAGTAAAACTGAGGGGCGTCGTCAAAACCCTGGGCAAACAAGGAAGCCCCTGCCTTCGGCGCCAAGGTGTTCCACCCCATGTGGGGCATGGGCAAGTGGTTGGTTTGGGGGTGGTTAGCAAACGCCTTCACACGACCGGGCACCCAATTAAGACCAGGCAAACGCCCCTCGTCCGAGCCTTCAGCCAACATCTGCATGCCCACGCACACGCCCACCACGGGCACCTGCTGTTCCAACACCATGC
>JACCDN010425574.1_pt1 | contig 14583 bp, 16 predicted proteins | sample 7441691 | NCBI WGS metagenome assembly JACCDN01 (sample SAMN15323439, study PRJNA562643) | freshwater metagenome | isolation source: river surface water | place: USA:Blue River Watershed | collected 2017-08-16
AGATCCCCTCGATATTTATCGTATCAATCCAGTTTACGGCATCACTCTCCTCTTATCTACTTTTGTACTACAAAATAGATATTTTTCAAGATACAATCCAGAAAACCAACTGCTGATAAGTGCTATTATTAAATTGCTTAAGTGGTAGTTTAGCATAAAACTCATAGATTCACAAATTCTTAATAAAACCCTTTTCCAAATTTGCTAATTCTTTGTAAAGCGAGCGGAGTTGTTGATAATTGTAAAAATTTCTCTCTTTCCAGTTCCAATAATTCTTGTTCCGTAACCGATTTTTTATCGATTATTTTTTGAAAAAATTTAAGTATATCAATTTGCAAATTATCAAATTTTTCATGTTCTATCTCGCTAATTAAATTTATATTAGATATTTCTATTTTATCATCTTTGAGTAACTCTTTAAATTTTGTGTTAAAAGCTTGCTCTAAAATTAGGTTTTTATTCATATTAATAGCTACTGGAACAGCATAATCCAGGGCAAAATAATCGGCAGAGCTAGATTTATTCTGCATGAGTATGTTTTTTAAGTTTTGTAGCAATCTGACTTTATCGCCTTTGCTTCTAATAAACATTTCCTTGATGCCGCCCCATCCGGGAATTAGTCCAACACCAAGTTCAACAAGTCCAGCATTTAGGTTTTGATGAGCTACCACAAAACTTGAATGAAGTAAAATTTCACACCCTCCACCAAGAGCTAATCCTCTAGCACAGGCTATTACTGGAATTTTAGCATATTTCAAGCCAAGCATTGCTTTTTGACCTAAATGTAGGAATGCTTCTATTTTGGTTAAATCCTTGTTTTCTATAAGTTCTTTAAGGTAAAATAGGTTAGCTCCTGCTGAAAAATTATTATCTGATGGAAAAATATATAATGCTCTATTCTTATTCTCGCAATAATGTGTTGCCTCAATCATTAGATTAAATACGTTATTGTCTAAACTATTCATTTTCGATTTAATAACAAAAACGTAATTGCCTTTTACGAGCTGTAGCTGAGCTGAGCTGTTACTTAGAATTATTTCTAAAATCGGCTGTTTCTCATGATTAGAAGCAATCTGAAGATTAACAGGGATTTCAATATTTACTAATTCTTGTGATTTAAGCCATGCACTGCCACCGCCTGGCATTTGATCGAGCAATTCGAATGGTCCATATTTTAAGCTATAGCCTAGCTTCATGGCTTTATCGATGTTATTTTTATCATTAGTTACCAAAGGAATAAGAGAAATAACATATGAAAAAAAATCTCTTAAAATGTCAGATATAAATTTACTATATTTATCACCGCGATTTAGGACATCTTCTATATTCTGATATTCAATAATTGGTGGAGGTATTTGATAAGTAAAATTGTTAAAATTAAGTATTTGTTTTATCGTTTTTCCCTGAGCATCTTTTGATAATTTATAAAAACCACTACCTGATTTTCGTCCTATAAGCTTTTGTTCTCTCATCCTGTCAAGAAAATCAGTGTTAGTATAGATCTGATGATATTTATCGCTAGTTGGCAGGGATGTTAAAAGTGACTCGGATATTAAACTCATTACGTCATGACCAATAAGGTCATACAAACCAAAAATACCAGTAGTTGGAAAACCAAGGTGCTTTGAGAAAATATAATCTATTTGCATAAGATCTAAATTTTCTTTTAGACCTCTGCGAACTGTTAATTCGAGTAAAAAACATCCCACTCTATTAGCGATAAATCCAGGGGTGTCGTTGCAATTTACAATCGTTTTGCCAAGAGACTGGGTGAGGAATTTTAATAATTCTGGTATAATGGCTTCTGATGTTTCAGAATCAGTAATTAATTCTACTAATTCCATATATCTTGGTGGATTAAAAAAATGAATAATCACAAAGTTTTTACGGATATTAGTTGAAAGTTTTTCTTTTAAGCGGGACAAAGATAGGGTCGAAGTGTTAGAAGCTAATATTGCTGTTGGGTTTAAATATTTGCAGATTGAATCATATAATCGATGTTTTACATCAAGCCTTTCAACGATAACCTCAATAATTAAATCTGCTGTTTTTATAAGCGATATATCATCTTCTAAATTACCTAATTTAATGTATTTTGCATAATGGGGATGAGCTAATGGAGGAGGTTTTTGGGTAAATAATTTATCATAAGCAGCATTTACGATTTTATTTTTATTGCTTGAGCTATCGTCTGCAATATCAAGTAAGATAACATTAGTTTTAGAATTTGCAATTAAAGCGGCAATGCCGCTGCCCATTACTCCTGCTCCGATAACACAAACTGTTTCTACTTTTTTCATAACTTTGCCTATAAATTGCAAGATCATTTTACTATAGTCAATCACATTTTATGGATCTATAAAATACAAATAACAACTTGCAATATATAAGCGCTTGTTGCTTTATGAGCGACGAACGACGTACCAAAATTGCTACTGCTTAAAGCGATATATGTAAAACTAGGGAAGTTATTGGTATAGTATCTTAAAAAGATTAGGATTAAAATAATAAGAAAAATGGAGTAATTATATCATTGACAAATTGTCGTATATGCACGACAATATAAAATATAATTCTATGGGGTTTTATGCAAAAAATAAGAGAAGTAAGATTTGCAGTTTTAGAGAACGGTAAGTGTTATATTAAGGAGTGGTTACAAGATCTTGATATACAAACTAGAGCACGAATACATGTAAGATTAGTTCGATTAGAGTACGGTTCTTATGGTGATTATACACGCTTAGATAACAAGATATCAGAGTTAAGATTTTTCTTTTCTAAGGGTTATCGTGTATATTTTACAGAAAGAGACAATAAGTTAATTTTGTTGTTAAATGGGGGAGATAAATCAAGTCAAAGCAAAGATATAAAACAAGCAAAACGAATTTTAGAGTCATTAAAAGAATATTAAAGAGGTATAATATGGAAAAATTTGATAATTATATAAAAGGACAATTTGAAGACGAAAAAGAGGTTGCAGCATTTATTAATGCTGCTTTAGAACAATATTTTGAAGACCATAACAAAGAATTATTTTTAGGTACACTAAAAGAGGTAGTAATGGTCAGAGGCGGTGTAACAGAAATTGCAAAGCAATCACATATAAATAGGCAACATGTTTATAGAATGTTATCTAGCAAGGGCAACCCTAGTTTTGAAAATATAGGTTCTTTATTGATGGCTTTAGGATTAAAGCTTAAAGTAGAAAATGACCATAGATCTATACATTAGACTTCTTTCCGAACTCTCTGTAGAAGAGGAATTTGTAGGAGAATCGTCGCAAAGAACCGCTTCGAGCTTAATTTTTCTATTGACTCTTATTACGGATGCTGGCGTTGTTATAGTAATTCACGGCCTCGAGCGCTCTAGATTAAGGAAATAAAAACTGAAATAAGCAGATCAAGTATTTTGCAAACCTAATTTCTTATTATTTTTCACTCCCAAAACGTCAAGAAAAGATCTTAGTTCCTGTCTTGCTGCTACATGAGAAATACTGAAAGCTTTGTTATGATTTGCTACTTTTAAGTCAAGAAGAGTAAGGCCTTGTGGAAATAATTCCCTAAAGATAACTCTTTCACTAAAACCAGGGGCAATGCGAAAAGAGATTCTTTTAGATAATTTCTCAAGTGCCTCGCTGACGTTTCTTTTGTTATGAGCATCAAGATTTGCCAATCTGTTTCGCAGAACTACCCAGTCAATTGAACCTTTATCTCTTGTTGCTCTTTCCATTTTTTGTTCCCAAATCATCTGGCTATAAATAGATGGCTTTGATACATCAAATGTTTCACCATTTATTTGAGCCATTACATCTAGATCTAGAAAACTATCGTTAATCGGTGTAATTACTGTGTCTGCATAAGAATGGGCAAGTCTTGATAGGTGAGTATAACTTCCTGGTGTATCAATTACTATATAGTTAGCATAATCCTTTGCTTGATTTAAGATTTGTTCGAAGTAAGTTTTTTCTTCCTCTTCGCGTTCATTGTCTTTCTTAGTACTTTCCTGAATATGGAAATGCAGTGGCATCATTACCTTATTTTCGGGATTCTTCTGATTATAAATTTTTCGATTATTTATATAGCTAGTCAATGAATGTTGACGAGAATCTACATCGATGCTTGCGATATTATATCCCATGTCAAGTAAGCTAATAATCAAATGCATTGAGCAAGTGGTTTTTCCAGCTCCACCTTTCTCATTACCAACAACAAAAATATATGGATTTTTATTTTGACTCATAATTATCTTTTATGAATTGATTTAGTAATCTAACACCAAAACCGACCGCTCCTCTAGGGCAAATTGGATTTGTTCCTTTTCTATCCCAAGCAACACCTGCAATATCAAGATGAGCCCATTTTACTCCGTCTTTAATAAAACGACCTATAAAATGCGCAGCAGTAGAGCTGCCTGCCATGCCTTTTTCAGAGCCGATATTGGCAATATCAGCAATTGGAGATTTGATCATTTCGTTATAATCTGGATGTAGCGGCATGCGCCATAATTTTTCATTTGTTGTAAGAGAAGCTGCTATTAGTTGATTTGCTAAATCATCATTATTTGCGTAACATCCTGCATATGTACTGCCAAGAGAAATTGAAATTGCTCCTGTTAAAGTTGCCAGATCCACTATACAAGCTGGTTTAAAGTTTTCTTGTAGATAAGTCATGCAATCAGCTAAAACTAGCCGTCCTTCGGCATCGGTATTTAAGACTTCCACGGTTTGACCAGACATCGTTTTTACAACATCTCCAGGTCTTTGAGCATTACCACCTGGCATGTTCTCGACTAATCCTACTATCCCAACAACATTGACTTTAGCGCTTCTAAGAGCTAGAGCCTTTATAGCTCCAACTACGGCAGCAGATCCGCCCATGTCATATTTCATATCGCCCATGCCAGCAGCTGGTTTTAAGGATATACCACCAGTGTCAAAAGTGACTCCTTTTCCTACAAAACATATTGGGTCACTCTCGTCATCTAGTCCATTATATTTCATGACAACTAATTTAGATTCATTGGATGAGCCTTGACCCACACCAAGGAGTGCGCCCATATTAAGGCTACGCATTTGACTTTCGCCAAGCACATTAACATCAACACCAAGTGGTTCTAATTTTTCTAATATTTTTTCAGCGTAACTTTCTGGGTAAAGAATATTCGGTACTTCATTGGTGCAATCACGCGCAAAAAACACCCCTAGTGCTAGAGATTTTTGTTCTTCAAAAAGTTTTAATGCAAGTTCATGATTATCAACTATAACATCTAGCTCTTCAGTGATAAATTTGTCATCGCTGCTTTTCATTGTATGATATTTATCAAATCTGTAAGAAGCAAGCAATGCTCCTCCGCTTAGCAGCGCTGCAATTTTTTCTTTTTTAAATGAGCCTATGTTACTTGCTAAATGAATTCCAATGGAAGATGCTTTGCAAGAGCTTGCAAGAGAGTGAATTCTTCCGCCTATTTCTTCGATTCTCACGCTTGAAACTTGCTCTTCTGCGCCAAGGGCGATTAAAATAAGATAACGCACTTCGCCATCTTTGTTTGTGGTAGTTAGAAGTTTATAGCAACCATATTCTGGTTTAAAAATTCTTTTATCTTTGATGGTTTTAGAGATAAGACCATGATGTTTTTGATCAATCAACAGAGTTGGAGAGTCCATTTTTAATTGATCGTTAATAATTATCGCTATGGCTTCGTTATTATCTAGGTCTTTATTTTCAAAAGAAACTTTTAACATATGATCTCATCCTTAATTATTAATCAAAAAAACAAGTATATAACCACATCCCGATCTTGACAACATAAATTCAAATACCAGGGACATTTAAGCTATAAGTAATAGTGGTGATAAGTTTAGTAATAATTGCATCAATTACGATGTAAAAAACACCAAACATCACGATTATTTGTGCAGGAGTAAGAACAAAAAATACTTGCAAATTAGGCATCAAACGTGCAAGCATGCCGCTTCCTGTCAAAATGGCTAAACTTACAACTAAAAATGGTGATGCTAGTTTAAAAGATAAAATAAAGCTGTCATTTATTATAAAACTAACAAATTTGCTTACATCTCCTGAATTTAAAAGTTCGCCAGGTGGAAATTTAGCATAACTATCGATGATTGCTTGAATAAAAATATGGTGAGTATTAGAAGCAAAAATGAAAACTATTGCTACTAAAGTCATAAAATTAGAAAAAAGTGCTACCTGACTATGCTGATCAGGATCAAAAAACGCTGCTGACCCAAGGCCCGATTGCATGGAGATAATTTGTCCAACAAAATGCAGAGCTTGGAAGTAGATACTTGCTGCTAAACTAACTATTATACCAATAAGAATTTCAATGGCCAGATAGCCAATATTTAGAGCAAAATTATCGCTATATTTTGGTAAATAAGATGTAACTATTGGCATTATTATTAGTGAAATTAAAAGAGAAACAGCGAGTTTTGCTCTTGTAAAGATATAGTTAGAACCAATAGCAGGAAATTGACTAAAAGCAGTGCCCAATCTTGCAAATATAAGCATTAAATGAAATGCAAACTCTATAGTAAATTCTTCCAGCATTTTTAGTGTCAATAATATTGTTTTCTATCTTAAGCGTGAATTTTAATTATCATAATTCAAAATTATAAAAAATGCAGTAAATTATTGACGTAGAACCTATTTAATAATATGATGGCCGGTTGTAGTAATTGGTGTTTTGCTTTTCCTTACTTATAGTTTACTTAAAGTTTTTATTCATGCATAGCGATTTAGTGGCCTTTTGGCCTCATCTTTATTATATTATCAAAGGTACAGGAGTTACTCTGCAATATAGCATCACATCTGTGTGTTTTGGCATGGTTATAGGAACCTTGCTTGCTATATGTAAAACTGCCGATAGTAAATTACTCAGGATATTTGCCAGTAGCTATACCTCAGTTTTTAGAGGCACTCCAATGCTTGTTCAGCTGACTATAATCCATTACGGGTTACCTGGACTACTTGGAATAAAAAGTACTATATTTGTGTCTGGTGTTGTGGCTTTTTCTTTGAATTCTGGCGCTTATGTTTCAGAAATTATCAAGGCTGGAATTAATGGTGTTGATAAGGGGCAGATAGAAGCAGCAAAGGCTCTTGGTATTCCGCCAATACTTCGAATGAAGGATATTATTTTACCTCAAGCGCTGCGTAATATTCTGCCGGCTCTTGTGAATGAATTAATAAATTTAATTAAAGAGTCAGCTCTGATATCTGTTATAGGTGGCATGGATATCACCAGAAGAGCTCAAACAGTGTCTGCAGAAACTTATTCTTATTTTGCCCCCATGCTAACAGCGGCAGCTACTTATTACATAATGGTTATGGTTGTGAGCACTTTTGCCAAAATTCTAGAAAAAAGATTAGTTCTATGATAGCGCTTGAGAATGTATCAAAAAGTTTTGCAGGGCAACTGGCTATCTCTGATATTAATCTAGTGTTCGATAAAAGAGAAACAGTGGTGATAATAGGCTCCTCAGGAAGTGGGAAATCTACCTTAATACGTTGCATAAATAATTTGGAAAACCCAACAACGGGGGCAGTCTTAATAGATGGTAAGAAGCTAACAAGGCGCAATAGGGGGAAATTATGTTTTAAGATTGGCATGGTTTTTCAGCAATTTAATCTTTTTCCTCATATGAGTGTTCTTGAAAATTTAATTTATGGACCAATTAATGTGATTAAGGCTCGCTCTAAAAAATCAGAGGAAAAAGCTAAAATTCTTTTAAAACAATTTGGTGTTTTAGAAAAAGCTGATTCTTATCCTATGGATTTATCTGGCGGCCAAAAACAAAGAGTAGCAATAGCACGAGCCCTAATGATGGATCCTGAAATTATGTTGTTTGATGAACCAACCTCTGCACTAGATCCTGAGGTAGTAAAAGATATTATAGAAATAATTTCTCAGCTCAAAAATCAGATGACAATGATAGTTATCACTCATCACATAAAGTTTGCAAAAATTATTGCCGATAGAATAATTTTTATGGATCAAGGAAAAGTTTTAGCAGATCAGCCAGCAAATGAATTTTTCAAAAAGCCAAATTCTCATAGAGCAAGATTGTTTCTAGAGAATGTAGGTGATTTGATATAGTCAATATTAATGTCAATATTAGTTACGCGCAGCGGGCTATTTATTATAAATCTGCCAATATTGTAGTATGGACCGTTGCTTCCGGACTAAAAACCACAATATAGCCTAATAATCAAGAGTTACGAGTATGATTTTTTAGAATCTTGAAAAAGAACTGTTATATTATTATTACTTAATTTAAATTAATCTTAAAATACTGGAGATAAAAAATGAAAGAAAAACTGCAGCAACCATTAACACCAGTAGTGATTGATCTGGCTTTAACAGGAGAAAAAACAATAAAAGATAGTTCTGATGCAAAAGATAAACCAAAAATAAATCACTCAGAAAAAGCCCTGGATCAGGATATTATCCACATCTCTGATGACCCAGAAAATCCTACTCAAGTTCTGGGAGAAGAATTTATGGAATGGGTTAGAGATGGTGGGTTAAGTTTCTAGAGAAGATAAAATAAATATGAACAAATATTTTTCCGTATTGGGCCAAATAATAGCAGTAACAAAAAATGAAATTAGGTATCTTATCAAGAAGTAAAAAAATTTACTCAACAAAAAGATTGGTTGAGGCCGCAGAAAAAAGAGGTCACGATGTTAAGATAGTTAATGTTTTGAAGTGTTATATGAACATTACAGCTAATAATCCTGATATTTACTATAAAACTAATTTAGAAAAGCGCAAACTAGAATTTGATGCAGTAATACCAAGAATTGGTGCAAAAGTTACATCTTATGGTACTGCCGTACTTAGGCAGTTTGAAGTCTCGGGAGTTTACACACTCAATGGATCTGTTGCAATTACTAGATCCAGAGATAAATTAAGAGCCCATCAATTGCTGGCAAGAAAAAATATTGCTATGCCAATAACTGGTTATGCACACTCAGCAAATGCCACAGAAGATCTTATAAAATTTGTGGGTGGAGCTCCTTTAATTGTTAAAGTTTTAAGTGGTACTCAGGGCAGGGGGGTGCTACTTGCAGAAACTAATAAAGCGGCTGAGAGCTTAATTAATGCGTTTTTAAATTTAGAAGCAGATTTTTTAGTGCAAGAATTTATTAAAGAAGCTAGTGGTGCTGATATTAGATGCTTTGTAATTGGAGATAAAGTTTTTGCTGCTATGAAACGCCAAAGCGCTGAAGGAGATTTCCGCTCTAATTTACACATTGGCGGTAGAGCGGAGCCTGTTAAACTAAGACCAGAAGAAAGAGCCATAGCTGTAAAGGCTGCAAAATCTTTGGGCCTTAATGTTGCGGGGGTGGATATTGTCAGATCATTTAATGGTCCTTTGGTACTTGAGGTAAATTCTTCTCCTGGTCTTGAGGGAATAGAGAAAATAACTGGCAAAGATATTGCCGGTGCAATTATAGAATATATGGAAAAATTTGCTATTAAATCAGTAAAAAAGAGGAGTAGTCAAAAAGTATAGGATAAAAATTATAGGATTTTAAACTATGGACAGGGAAAGAGATTTTGTCATTAATGAGATAAAAATAAAAAAAGGCGAAAGAAAGCAATTAGAGATCGCAATTGCCAAATTGTATGACTATACAGATATGACCATACCAGTTGAGGTAGTTCGTGGTATGGAAGATGGTCCTGTTATGTTTGTTAGTGGGGCTGTTCATGGTGATGAGATAAACGGCGTCGAGTCAATAAAAAGACTCTTATCTCGTAAAAAAATGCTAGCTACTATAAAAGGTACTTTAATTGCTGTGCCTATCGTCAATGTTTTTGGGTTTAATCGTAATGTTAGATATTTGCCAGATAGAAGAGATTTAAATAGAACATTCCCTGGTTCAAAAAACGGTTCTCTTGCTTCAAGAGTAGCGCATATTTTCATGAAAGAAATAGTAATGAAATGTCAATATGGAATTGATCTTCATACCGGAAGCGCCCATAGATTCAACCTTCCACAAATTAGAGGATATTTAGATAATCCCGAAATAGAAAAACTAGCTAAGGCATTTGGTGTTCCGGTAATTCTAAATTCCAATTTAAGAGATGGATCCTTGCGGGAAGCAGCTTTTGAAAAAGGGATAAATATTTTATTATTTGAAGGTGGAGAAGCCCTAAGATATGACGAGAAAATAATTTCCTCAGCGGAAAATGGAATTATAGCGGTGATGTGCGAAATTGGGATGCTTGAGAAAAAATCAGTAAGATCAAGATTACCAAAATCTAGAGAAGTATTTAGAGCAGGGTCAAGTCACTGGGTTAGAGCCCCAATTAGTGGTAGTTTACAAGTTAAGAAAAAAATTGGTAATAAGGTAAATAAAGACCAAATACTTGGAGTTATTTCAAATCCATTCGGTACCGAAAAACTTTACGTTAAGGCTCGAAAAACAGGAGTCATTATTGGTATTACAATGATGCCACTTGTAAGCAATGGTGATGCATTATTTCATGTTGCAACCTTCGATGACGCAAGAGCAGTCGCTGAAGAGGTTGTTTATTTCGAAGAGGATTTAGAATAATGCTTGTTAAAGAATCGTTATTAGTTGGTTGGAGAGAGTGGGCTTCATTGCCTCTGCTCAATACTCCTTTGATAAAAGTAAAGATTGATACAGGAGCAAAAACTTCTGCTCTACATGCTTATGATTTAGAGATAGTAGAAAAAGACAACAAAAAATATGCTAAATTTGTAATTCATCCTCTGCAAAAGAATGATGATATTAGCAGATACGCAGTTGCTCAGATTATCGATACTCGCATCATTAGAAGTTCAAACGGGCATAAAGAAGAACGTTTAGTTATTAGATCACCAATAAAAATAGGCTCTCATTATTGGGACATAGATATAACGCTTACCAAACGTGATATAATGCATCATAGAATGTTACTTGGTAGGGAGGCTATGAACTCGATTCTTGTTGATCCAAACAAGTCTTATTGTCAAGGAAGGGTGTCACCTAGAAAAGCTAAACTTGAATATGCAAGAAATGAATGAAAGTGAATGACTATAAAACACATCATAATCGAGTTTTTTGTTCTTAATGTGAGACTGATATTTGTAATTTCTAAACTATTAATCTAGTATGATTGTATCTAACCATTAAAAACATTAAAATATTTCCTATAAATGAATGTTAATGTAACTTAATTGACTATAAATTATGCAAAAATTGTTAACTTTAATAATATCTATTGCCATTATTTACATGATATTCAAGCATAATATTCATGATGTTGAAACTCCCTCGCTTGAAGTGAATGATAAATCTGTTAATGCTGGTTCTTCTGAAAAACAAGTTGTATCTGATATGACAGGAAATTTTGTTGAAAAAACAATTTCTAATGTACTAATTAATGTTTTAAAAACAGATGAAGGAAGGATGTTTTTTGAAAATATCTTGCAACCAGTAAATAAGCCAATAGCTGGTTCAGGGCAGGGCTTTAAAATTAATAATGACAATTTAATTGCAGCGATGTTTGAGATTAAAACTTTTGGAGAAGGGGAGCTAGGGCCAGCTACATGCGGGCACGTAGTAACAGTTGCATATAAAATCTTAACTCTTAATAATATGCTAATTAGTGAAAAAACACTTACCTATCCTCTTGGTAGCAACCAGATAGCTCCCGGGGTTGACGCTGTTATTGTTGGAATGAAAGCTGGCCAAACAAGACATGCTATAATATCAAGTAAATATACCGACAGAGTAGGGGCATCTAGTGATAAAATAGATAGTTTTAAACTTAATGTTCTTCTTAAAGAAATAGTTCCACAAAATTTCGTTGGTGAGGATGTTAAGATTTTTGATGATGAAATAGCTTATAAACTACCATTATTATGCGGAGGAAATGCTATTTATAATGCTAGAATTACTAAGCTTGCTAATGGGGAAGTAATTTATGATTCGAAATCTTCTGGCAACAAAATAAATATGAAAATTGGTAATTTGAGCTATCCTCTTATTTTTTCATATGCTTTGCATAATAAAATACCAGTTGGTACCAGAACCGTCATGGCAAAAGGTAAGCTGTTCAAATCGTTTGTTACTGAATTTAGTAATATCTTTCCAAAAACCACATTGCCTGAAAATGAATATTTTATGCTGGAATTATACGATTTTGAAAATAATCTAACTAATAATAGTAATAATTTGTTAATTCAAAAATAAAACTCGGCTATATATAGCAAAGGCTGTTTAATTTGAGGGCGTCAATTTCGCAAGTCTCGCTATCGTCATCCCGCGGGATGATAAGTAGCGGTGCTTGAGGGCTAAAACGCCTATAAATCGCCTCATCATAACTACTTATGTTTTACTGTGGCATAACCCTATTCTCGCTCAGCTTTGCAGAATTCTGGCACAAGAAAACTATTGCAAATAAAACTATTGCGATCAAATGACTAAAAAATTTTTTCTAATAATCCCGCAGTAATTCATTAAGGCTTGTTTTCTCTCTAGTTTTTTTATCAACTTGCTTAACTATAACCCCGCAGCAAATTCCTGGTAAATTAGGTTGCGTAGAAGGTAACACTCCAGGTACAATAACTGCATAGGCGGGGATTTTACCATATATAATTTTACCACTAATACGATCAATGATCTTTGTTGATGAGCTAATAAAAACACCTGTACTGATGACAGCTCCTTCTTCTACCGTAATTCCCTCTACAATTTGCGATCCTGCGCCAATAAAGCAATTATCTTCTATAATTACTGGTTTTTCTTGTAATGGTTCTAATACTCCACCAATGCCAACTCCGCTAGATATATGGCAGTTATCACCAACATATGCACATGACCCAATAGTAGCAAAACTATCTATCATAGTTCCATCGCCAATGTGAGCGCCAATATTAACGAAAGAGGGCATAATGATGGTGTTTTTGCCTATATAAGCTCCTTGGCGAATAAAAGCACCAGGTACAATCCTAAACCCTGCTTCTTCAAAAGATTTTTCAGAAAATCCCAAAAAACGTGGATCAATTTTATCATACCATTTTATGAAATTATTGTCGTAGAGTTTCATCTTAGAAACTTTGAAATTTAGCAAAATAGCTTTTTTTACCCATTCATTAACGTGCCAATTGCCGTTATTTTTTTCACAAACAACCACTTTTCCCTCACCAAGCTGCTGCATTATGTTTGCAATAAGCTTTTTTGCTTCCTGGTAGGCTTGGTTTTGATCATTTAGTGAATCTCTTATTTGCCAAAGTTCTTCTATTGCTGTAATATAATTCTGCATTGATTATCCTAAATAAACGTTGAATAAAATAATCAATAGCTTTATTTTTTATCCAGGTAAATTGTTTTTTGCAATTAACTGAATTATAATTTTTTAAAAATAACAGAGATTATGTATATTGCTTGTCCAGAATGTGATACTAGATTTGTTGTAACTCCAGAGCAAATAGGTAAACATGGAAGAAAAGTTAAATGCTCAAAATGTTCTTACATTTGGCATCAGAGGCTTGACAATAACCTCCGGATTGAGCCGGTGCTAGAGCCGCCAGTAGCTGTAAAATTTACTCCCCTTGGTAATGGAGTGAATTTGCCTGCATTATTACCAATAAAAATACCAGCATATTTATATGGTTTACCTGTTTTACTAATAGGTATGATTATTTTTATGATCTTAATATTATTTCAAGAAGCTTTGGGCATTAATTCTGTTTTAAATAACAAAGATTTGAGTATTCGTGATCTTCAAATAACTAATAATAAAGAGCTTGGGAAGATAATTGTTAATTACAAAGTGCTAAATTCATCCAATAAAAACGTTACAATGCCCTTAGTCAGAATTAGACTGTTTGATAAGGATAACAGAGTGATTAAATCAAAAATTGATGATTATAGTAAAATTAATCTTTCTCCTTCTCAGAATGTTAGTATAAATACCGAATTTGCGCCAGCGCCACAATCTACTGAAAATATCGATATAATGATTGGCAACAAACTAGATTTTATTTTGCGCTAAGAATTTTGCCAATATTGATTGGTAATGGTATTTAGGCTTTTGCAGTAAATCTCTTTTACAACAAATATTAGATTTTTTATGTTCTAATGTTCTAGCATGTTGTTTATTTTCTAATTGTTAGTACATAATTAACTATTGTTACTCTAAAGTTTATTATTTAAACTAAGGAATTGTTGAGGCATGTACAAATTTTTAATTCTTTCTGCTGTTTTTTGGTTGACAGGATGCGCAGATAAGAAAATATCAAAAGATTTTGATGCTAACGTCAATGAGTTTAATGATTTTTACCATTCAGGTAAGGAAGATTTAGAACAGCAGCTTTTAGTTTTTTCTCAAAAAGAAGAGGAATCAATACGCAGCTGTAACAAAGCTAATATTAGGGCTAATAACATCAGTTTGAAAGAGTTGGTAAAAATCTTAAGCAAGTTATATAACACCAACATTAATTACTCATCTGATATTAGTGTGGATTCAAAAATTACATCAGAAAAAGCCCCAAAAGCTCCATTAGACAGTCACAAAAATGAAGAAGAAATACCGGTAAAT
>JACCDN010376851.1_pt1 | contig 14582 bp, 5 predicted proteins | sample 7441691 | NCBI WGS metagenome assembly JACCDN01 (sample SAMN15323439, study PRJNA562643) | freshwater metagenome | isolation source: river surface water | place: USA:Blue River Watershed | collected 2017-08-16
ACCAGATCAAACTAGCATCAGGGTCACTACCTCGTATGCTTTTGATGAAGGCAGATATAGTATTGTAATGTTCCTCACTGCGCTTGTCATAGCGAATATGCTGCTTAGTCAAAAACTCTCTAATAGTATTGATGTCAGCTGTGGTCTTTTGCGTGGCAACGAGTAATTCTAAGGCATTGAGTAAGCTTCGAGCGTCACCAGCAGCAATAGTGATTAGATAATCTTGAACTGCATCACTGAGCTTTACTTCATCGTTGTAGCCTTCATGTAAAGCGCGATTGAGAATCTTTTTGAGAGCTTCTGTATCTAAGCTATTGAGTCGATAGACTGTTGTGCGGGATAACAAGGCTTGATTGATCTCATATGAGGGGTTTTCAGTAGTAGCCCCTATCAAAATGATGTGACCGGACTCCACGAAAGGGAGTAGGGTATCTTGCTGTCCTTTGTTAAAACGATGAATTTCATCTACAAAGATAGTGGTTCTTTGGTTGTAGGCTAATAAGCGTTCTTTGGCAGCTAGACTATGTTTCCTTAGATCACTCACCTTTGCCTCAGTAGCATTGAGTTCGACGAAGTGGGCATCAATGCTATGGGCGATGATATTAGCAATGCTTGTTTTTCCTGTACCTGGAGGTCCTACTAAAATAAATGAGTGGAGAATTCCTGATTGCAGTAGCTTAGCCAGGTGTCCTTCGGGACCAAAGAGATGCTCTTGGCCATATAATTGGTCAAATCGAGTGGGGCGGAGGCGGTGGGCTAATGGCATCATAAGCATACAAATAACACTAAACCATCATAGCTCTTTTCGCTTCCCTGCCAAGGTGAGTTTCTTTTAGTCAAAGATTTGCAATCTAAACTTGGGAATGAACAGTTAATACCTAAAAGGTGAAAAAATAATGCAGAATTCAGAGTTCAGAATGCATAATGATAGATTTTTCCCTTTTACTTGTTCATTTGTAATCACAAGCTGTTCACGGTAGGGTTTTATGCTATGGTATGGTACAATTATATGAATGCATCTTTTGGCTAAGTTATTTTCTATGAAATTGTTAGCAAAAAACAAGCTAGTTAAGTCTTTTGGGTGGGGGATTACTGCTATCGCATTATTGCTTTCTGCGAGTCCACTTTCATTTGCTGCAGAGCTTGTCAGTGGCGTTTCCTACTTCAAAAGTACCACCGCATCTGGTAGAGATTTGAGAGCATTGGTAGTGGATCCTACCATTGTAACTGTGCGACCAGAAGGAAAGGCTACTTGTAGCGGCAAATTTAGTTCTGCTCAATTTAATGCTTTAGCGAATGAAGGTAGTGTCGTAGGATTGATCAATGCCAACTTTTTTGAGAGTTCTACTTTAGGTGATTATATTGGTAATCAAATTTACTTAGGGCCAAGTGGTAGCTCTGGTTTTTTTGCAATTAAGTCTGATGGACAATTTGAATTAGGCTCAGGTCGTTTGGATGCTGCTCAGGCTAGTCAGTATAAAATGTTTATTGGGGGAATTTATCGTATTGATTCGGCTACTAAGCCATTAGCACAGATGACCTCAGCTGATATTAGTACTCGATTTAGCCAAATTTATAGTCGTAGTGCTAGTGATGCTACAGGTGGGATCGCTCGTACTTTTCTTGGGGTAAATGTACCTGAAAGAAAGTTGATTCTTTTTACCGGAGGCCAAGGGGATCGCCGTGGACAAGGCGTCACTCCTCAAGAGGGCATTGAATTTTTGAAGACTCATGGTGCCACAGCTGCATTTAACTTGGATAGTGGATCCTCAACCTTAATGCGCCTCAATAGTAGATTGTCTCCAGCTGATCAAGGTGGCAGTACTCTTAATAATGGTTCACTAGCTACCTTGCTGGTAGTTCGTACAGATACCAATTTAGCGCCCTCAGGTACACTTAATTGTCGCGGTAGTTCTGATACTACTCCAACCACAGTTTCTACTGATACATCCAGTACTGGTGCGGTTCCAGCTGCGAGTAATACCGCGCCAACGACTACTCAACAAGTAGTCGTTCCTGCAGGTTCAGTTCCTTTGGAGGCACCAATTAATGGTTCGACATCAGTATCTTCAGATGGTGGGGTGATTGTGAATTATGCTCGTATTCTCTTTACTTACGCAGGCGGATTGGCAGGTACTTTGGCACTTTTGATGCTGATAGTTTCTGGTATTCAAATTATTATCGGTGGCAGTGGTGAGGCTATTGGTAAGGCCAAAGAACGTATTATTGGTGTGTTATCTGGATTATTTATTCTTGGATCAGGTGGTTATATTTTGTATTTAATCAATCCTTGTTTCTTCACATTCGGTACCGGTAGCGCTTGTCAGGTGCGTTCTACTCGTTATGAAAATCCTAATTTTCAAACCAACGGAGTAAATCAGTTTATCAGTGGTCCTGCTGGTCAGGCTGCTACTGAGACAAGAACTAGAGCTCGTTCACCTCAGGTATATGCTCAGGAGAAACTATCGATGATGAAGGGATGGTGGACTACTTACAATGCAGATATTCTCCGAATTACACGTGCATTGGCTCCCAATGCTGCTCCAGAGTTTTTTATGGGCGTGGCTAGTAATGGTGGTTTGCGTGAAAATACTACTGGCTTCCGTACTGGGTTGGCAGATGAACGTACAGCTGCTAGACCTCCGCTTGGTGGAGTGGCTACACAGAGCTTTCATGAGCTAGGCTGGTTTGGTGTTGAGGGTGGTCCTAGAAATGGTCCTGCACCTGGGCCTGGATCAAATTGGTCAACAATTGCTACATCCGAAGAAGTAAGAACCCTATTGGGTAGGGAGGGAGTTACTGCTCCAGGTAGTTGGTATGAAGCTGCTGCAGATCAATTGGCTATTGGTATCATTAATAATCGCAATCATGGTCGGGTAGTCAATCGTTCATTGCCAGCCAATATTCAAGCTCAAAATGAAAGTAGTTTATGGTTTCAAGCGATGACTACTATGGGGTGGAGTGCCGGTGATGCTCGTGCTGCTCGCATTATTCGCATGGTGGCAAATGACATTGCCAATGTCCCTGAAAGTCAACGTTGGGGGGCATTTGTTCGTGCTTTTTATACCAAGGGCTTAGATCGTTCTATTCTTCCAGTTGCCGAAGGTGGGGTATACGATGTTTATAATAACCCTTTCTTTACTGTTATTCGTACTATGCAGAAGATTGAGGCTGGCTTAGCTTTAGCAAGAGACCATGGAGGAAATGTAGCTTACTTCGATGATGGTTTAGGAGCCGAGAGACAGCAAATACACACAACGCTAACCAATTTGGCGTTTTATGGCACAGCAACAGGACAATAAGGCTCAAGAGTTGCCCCCAAAGGGGTCCCTTTGGGAAAAGTGGAGAGTTGAGAGTTTTGCGACCGAAGAATCACCAATCAATTCATCCTGAGCTTGCCGAAGGATCTGGCCGACATGGTGTTCGGAAGAATTATTAAGCCTGAGGTCCGATGCCTGAAACTTGCAGCAACGGAATGAAGGAACCTGCCGATACTATGTTTGGCTGGACTAAATTCATGTTGAGCGGATCCCGCTTGTGCAAGGGGGGCGAAACATCTATTAAAAAAGAAGCCTATAGATAATCTATAAGCCTCTTCTTCAACGAACCTTTTTCTAAGAAACGAACTATCTCACGATGCCATTAATTCTAGCTACGATTTTAGCTGCTTGTTCACGGGTGAGTGAATCATTTGGGCCAAATGTGGTAGCATTGTAACCATTCAGAACACCTTGGCTGGCTGCTACTTCTACATAGCGGATTTGTTCTGGATCGCGGACATCCATGAATCTACTAGCAGTAGCGGTACCAGGAGCAATGCCTGTGATGCGCATCAAGATGATTGTTGCTTCAGCCCGAGTGATTGGACGTTCTGGATAGTAGTAACGAGCACCATTGAGGGTTTGACCAGTAATGATGTTGTTTGCTACAGCATAGTTGATATAAGGACGTAAAGCATGGAATGAAGCTACGTCTGAAAAGGGACTAGCTGTGTTTTGGTATGCCGTGATATCTCTACCGCGTGCCAAAAGGGCCATCTTGAGGAATTCAGCACGAGTTACATTAGACTTTGGATGGAAGCTACGATCAGCATAACCACTGACTACATTGCGAGCAGCCAAAGCAGTGATGTAGGTAAAGAACTCTGATGTGCTAGTTACATCAAAGAATGTAGTGTTGGGGTTGGTAGCTCCAGGAGTATTAGCCGTTCCAATTAATTCTTCTACATTGTCTAAAGCATCATTCATGTCAGTCAATGCATCTTTGAAATCATCGTTTTGGTCTTCGTATTCATTTACATATGCAGTTGCTGAGCTATTGCTTTGTACTGCATCGCGCACTTTCTTAGCTTCTTTTTCAAATGAGTCTACTGCGTCACTCAGGTCATCAAAGTCATTTTGAGTCACTGTACCAGTAATTCTCTTTAATTTGCTTTCTACATCATCCACAATGGAGATGAGATCTTCCATGTAGTTGGTAAGCTCACTTTCAGTGTCAACTGAAGATTCATCAGTTAGGAGGTCATTGGCTTCATCTTCGCTATCTTCAATAAAGCTGATAGCTGAATTGACTAGAGCAGAATTGCTTACACCAACGCCTAATGCAATGCCACTAATTCTATCAATTTGAGTGTTGATCTTGTCTTTGTAGTCATCACGGAAACTATCACGAGCATCTTTGAATGCATTATCGAAAGTGGTGCCGTAAGTGGTGCTACCACTACCAGCAAGCGCAATTTTCTTATCAGCTTCTTTTTTGAAATCACTTGTTGCTTGATCTAAGTCATCAAGGTCATTAGCTGAGATGCTGCCAGTAATACGTTTTAGTTGACTGAGTACGTCGTCACCTTCGCTGTTGAGGTTATCCATGAAGGTGTCCAAGCGAGTGGTGCTGCCAAGTACAGCTGCTGCTTCAGTATTCAGATCTTTTACATTAGCAGTAGCATCGTCAATATTATCAATAATATTTTGCACTGTAGCACTACTAATATTTCCAGTTGATCCTGTAGTTGCCCCCGTAACCTTGCTGGCTAAAGTATCCAAGGCGTCACTGAGGTCATCGAGGTTGTCATCTGTATCCTCTTTATTGCTAGTGTAAGTGCTTCGGTAGGTACTACTAGCTGAGTAAGTATTTGCAACCGTGATAGCACGTTTTACTTCACTCTTGAATGATGTATAGGCGTCGTCAACATTATCAAAGTCAGCTTGATTAAGTGGAGGCGTTACTGCTTTTATTTCAGATAATACATCGTCGATACTATTGTTGATTTCATCAAAATAGTTATTAATTTCGGAAGTAGTATCAAATGCACTTGTTGTCTGATAAATAGATGATGTGCGGAAATCTTTGAGGTCGCTTTCAAGATTGTCGATATTGTCAGCAGCGCTAGAGGCTGTTTTTGCTAAAGCGAGCGGAGCTGCTTGAAGGGCAACCATCAAGGCTATTGCTGTGCTGGCTACAATACTACGTAGAGTAGGGAGCTTGATCATAGAAAAATAGTTATGAAGAAAGGAAATAAACGAAATACTCGTGTTCACATTACCTTTACTTCTAATACGGAGCAAATCGGGAAATGTTACTCAAGCTTGCTTGAAAGAATGGCATGTCATGAAATTATGCTTTATATTGCCACTGACTTCAGTTCATTTTTATCATTCATTATGGATCAAAATCAGTCTCCCAAGGCTCATCCAGCCGATTCTTACTCATCCCTCGAATCACAAAGAAAATTGAGAATAGAAAAGCTCGACACACTCAAAGCTCAGGGTATTGATCCCTATCCTGTCAAAAGTAAACGCGATGGTACTTTGGCAGAGATTAGAAATTATTTTGAGGATGCGAATAGTACCTTTATTGGTGATACATCCAAGGTAATCACCTTGATCGGAAGAGTAAAATCCAAGCGTCTGAGTGGTAAAATCGCTTTTGCGCAGCTTGAAGATGCGACTTTGCCAACTGGCTTCCAAGCTGTTTTTAAGCTCGACATGCTTCCTTCCGAGCCCGGCAAGATTGGCTTTGCTGAATTCAAGACCTTGATTGATGAAGGAGATTTTTTGCAATTAACAGGTTATCTTGATCGCTCTCAAACTGGTGAACCCAGTATTTTTGTCAGCAGTATTGTGATGATTTCTAAGGCCTTACGTCCATTGCCAGACAGAATGGAGTATGAGCATGTTGAGTCTCGCTATACCAATCGGGTAGCTGATTTCAAAATGAATACTAAGGATGAGAGTGGTAGATCAGTGCGAGATGTTGTTCAGATGAAGGCTAAATATTGGCAGATTTGGCGTGAAGAAATGGCTAAAGAAGGATTCTTGGAGGTTGAATGTCCAGTATTTGAGGCTGTTCCTGGTGGCGCTGAGGCCAAGCCATTTACTACATTTTATAATGAGTTGGATCAAGAAATGTATTTGCGTATTTCTTTGGAATTGCCATTGAAAAAGCTGATTGCTGGTGGTTTTGAAGCAGTCTATGAAATTGGGAGAATTTTTCGTAATGAAGGTTCAAGTCCACAACATTTACAAGAATATACTCAGATCGAGTGGTACATTGCTTATCGTGATTATGAATGGGCAATGGCTTTTGCTAAGCGTGTGTATCAACGCATAGTTAAAGAGCTGTTAGGTAGTATGACTCAAGTGGATTACCATGGTCGCACTATTAATTGGGGAGATTGGTGTAGTGCTGAGGAAGCTCAAAAAAATGGTTGGGAGTTGGTGGGTGGATGGCCAAAGATTCCTTATTTTGACGCTGTTCGATATTTCTCCGAAGGCAAAATCGATACTGAAGGTAAAAGTATTGAAGAGCTGTGTGAATTAGCGAAGAGTTTAGGAGTGGAGGATATCGATGCTTCACACGGTATGGCAACCGTGCTGGATAAACTGTGGAAGAAAGCTCGTGTAAATACAGTGCATCCGTTCTTTTTAATTCTGCCTCCTGTAGAACTTGAACCTTTAGCAAAGCGTGATCCAGCTAATCCTCAACTGACACAGCGTTTTCAGGTAGTAGCAGGTGGTGCTGAGTTGGGTAAGGCTTTCAGTGAGCTTAATGATCCTATTGATCAATTTGGACGATTTTCTCAGCAGCAAGCTGCTCGTGATGCGGGTAATGACGAGGCTCAATTTATGGATACTAAGTATGTAGAAGCGATGGAATATGGTATGCCTCCAATGGCTGGTTTTGGTACTAGTGAGCGTTTTGTCTCGTTTCTTCTGGGTAAACATATTCGTGAATGTGTGACTTTTCCTCATATTCGTAGTCAGGAGAATGCGCCCGCTAAATCAAAAAAGACGTTAGTAGCTCATGCCGTCATTCTGAATACAGAGGAGATTCCTCTTTGGTCTAAGCTCAATGCTGCAGCTCATTTAGCGGCTTCATTAGGAGCACGTGAAGGTAAAAAGTTGATTTATATTGATCACTCTACTACGACTGATGGAGAGCAGATTCCGATGAATATTCAGCATGCGATTATGATGAAAGCTACTTCTGAAAGATCTCAATTGCTTGCTTTGAAACATGAAGCAGAAGCTCAAGGGCTCTTGGTCACCTGTTTTACTCAAGAGATGCGAGAGAGTAGTAATGATGAAAAGGTAAAGTCGGCTCAAGAAGCAAAAAAAAGTGATGATATTGGCTTTTTAGGCATTCTTATCTTTGGTGAAAAGAAGGCTGTTGAGAAGCTTACTGAGACATTGCCTTTATTTAGTTAAGCTCGCCAAGTGTAGATTGCGCTTGTATTTGTTATTTTTTGTGTATTTCTGGTATAATTCAGAGAAACACAAATAAATACACCCAATGTTGGCCCCCCTAGTCTCTTTTTTAAAGCGTCAATTATTAGTTGGAAGCTTAATGGTTGCTGTTGTTTTTGGAATTTTTTTTTCACAGTTAAATAGTATTCCTTTAGTTGGTGCTGCCGATTTGAGTAATCTAGATCTTAGTATTGGGTCTCCCGATCTTTCGCCTCTTAGTGGCGCTAATAATACGTCAATTACTGTAGCTGTTTACAATGCAGGGCCTAGTGATGCTACTAATGTTGCTGTGGAGTTAGTAGTTCCAACAGGAATGTATCTTACTCATGGAACAGCTGAGCCATCTCAGGGGACATATGATCCTGATACTGATATTTGGACCGTGGGTACAATCGTTAGTGGTACTAGTAGGTCGATTCTTGTGCCTCTTTCTGCTTTGACTACTAATGCAAATGATCAAATACATGTTATTACAGCAGAAATTTTAAGTAGCGATCAAGATGATCCAGGTTGTGTTGATGGATCTGATATTGCTAGTCCGATTAATTGTTATGGTGATGGTATTAACCAAGGAAATGATCTTGCTAGTATTAGTGTTAGACCTTATATCCGCTCAAATTTAAGTTTGTATTGGAATACTGTTTCCGATAGTAATCCAGTTAATGGGCAAGAAACGATAGTAAAATTTCGTCTCAGAAATGAAGGACCAACAGCAGCGACTGGAGTAAAGGTGAATCTTAATTTTGTACAGCAGCAGTTGGTGGAGGGAGTCTGGGGGGCAGATAGTGGGAATTTTACGTTGGATACGGGGAGTATTGTGAGCCATCTGTGTGAGTACTATACCGGCACTTGTGGAGGAACGTATGGAACATATGATACCGATACAGGAGAGTGGGACGTGGGGAATTTACTAGTATTTACGGGAGGAACGAACTGGCAAGAAGCGGAGCTGTATTTGGAGTTTACCAAGACGACTACTAATGCAAATGACCGCCGTGTCGTGTTGACTGGAGAGATCATGGAGGGAGATCAGGCTGATCCTTCATGTGGAGGAGGACTGCATTCCACGACGAACTGTTTTGGTGACGGTATAGACCAAGGTGCTGATTTGATCACAGTCACAATTCAGCCTTATATCCGCTCAAATTTAAGTTTGTATTGGAATACCGTTTCCGATAGTAATCCAGTTAATGGTCAAGAAACGGTAGTAAAATTTCGTCTCAGAAATGAGGGACCAACAGCAGCGACTGGAGTAAAGGTGAATCTACAGTTTGTGCAGCAGCAGTTGGTTGAAGGAGTATGGGCTGCTTCAAGTGGTAACTTTACGTTGGACAATGGAAGTATTGTAAGCCATCTATGTGAGTACTATACACCGACCTGTGGATCGGCTTATGGAACATATGATCCAGATACAGGAGAGTGGGATGTGGGGAATTTACTAGTATTTACTGGAGGAACGAACTGGCAAGAAGCGGAGCTGTATTTGGAGTTTACCAAGACGACTACTAATGCAAATGACCGCCGTGTCGTATTGACTGGAGAGATCATGGAGGGAGATCAGGCTGATCCTTCATGTGGAGGAGGACTGCATTCCACGACGAACTGTTTTGGTGACGGTATAGACCAAGGTGCTGATTTGATCACAGCTACAATTCAACCTTATATTCGCTCAGATTTGGTGTTGAATTGGAATACCATTTCAGATAGTAATCCATTGAATGGTCAAGAAACGGTAGTGAAATTTCGTCTGAGAAATTATGGTCCAATAGCAGCTACTGGAGTAAAGGTGAACTTACAGTTTGTGCAGCAGCAGTTGGTAGAAGGAGTCTGGGGAGCAGATAGTGGGCATTTTACTTTGGATACGGGGAGTATTGTAAGTCATATGTGTGAGCTCTATACCACCACTTGTGGACCGGCTTATGGAACATATGATCCAGATACAGGTGAGTGGGATATAGGAAATGTTGCCGTATTTGAAGGAGGTACGAACTGGCAAGAAGCAGAGCTGTATTTGGAGTTTACCAAAACTACCACTAATGCGAATGACCGCCGTGTCGTGTTGACTGGAGAGATCATGGAGGGAGATCAAGCAGATCCATCATGTGGAGGAGGATTGCATTCCACAACGAATTGTTTTGGCGATGGGATTAGTCACGGTGATGATTTGATTTCACTGACAATTCAGCCTTATATTCGGTCAGATTTGATATTGTATTGGAATACTATTTCCGATAGTAATCCAGTTAATGGGCAAGAAACAGTAGTGAGGTTTCGTCTGAGAAATTATGGTCCGGTAGTAGCGACAGGAGTAAAGGTGAATTTACAGTTTGTACAGCAACAGTTGGTAGAGGGAGTATGGGGAGCAGATAGTGGACATTTTACTTTGGATACGGGGAGTATTATGAGCCATATGTGTGAGTACTATACGCCGACCTGTGGAACGGCTTATGGAACATATGATCCAGATACGGGCGAGTGGGATATAGGAAATGTTGCAATATTTGAAGGCGGTACGAACTGGCAAGAAGCTGAGTTGTATTTGGAATTTACCAAAACTACCACCAATGTGAATGATCGCCGTGTCGTGTTGACTGGAGAGATCATGGAGGGAGATCAAGCAGATCCATCATGTGGAGGAGGATTGCATTCCACAACGAATTGTTTTGGCGATGGGGTTAATCACGGTGATGATTTAATTTCACTGACAATTCAGCCTTATATTCGATCGGATTTATATTTAGGGTTAGTTTTCTCTACCTCAACACCGGCAGCTGGATCATCGATGACGCACACTGTTACGCTATATAATAATGGTCCTAGTACAGCCTCTGGTGTGGAGATTTCGTATCCTTTGCCCGCTGGATTGGTTTATATTTCAGATAATCAAGGGACATACGATCCTGATACTGGTATTTGGCAGGTGAGTAGCCAGTCACCCGCATCCAATCGCTCTTTAGTACTTACGGTGGTGCCTTTACGTACAACGTTATTTTCAATGATTGCTGAGATTGTAGCAGCTGATCAGGCTGATCCTTCGTGTGGAGGTGGCCTTCATTCAACAACAAATTGTTTTGGTAATGGATCAGATCAAGGTGGGGATTTCCTTTCGGGGGGATTTACGCCATTTATTGATCCATTGTCAGCGGATCTGCGTTTAGATTTGGCGGAGGATAATGCTTCCCCTGATATTGGCACTAATGTGGTCTATACTTTGACTATTACTAATGAAGGTCCAAGCACTGCTACTTCAGTTGAGGTGGCAGTAAACTTACCAGTTGGTATGAGTTATATTTCAGACGATAGTGGTGGTGCCTACGATAGTGATACTGATGTTTGGACTGTAGGATCACTTATTAGTAGTGAGGTGCGGATTCTCAATGTAACTATTGGTGTGCAAACTCCTGGTACGAAGGTAGTTTCGGCACAAGTCTCTGCAAGCGATCAGATTGATGGAGATTCGATTGTTGATGATAATAGTGTTGATCAAGATGACGATGTTACAAGCGTCATCAATGGTCAAGCAATTAATCTGGGTCTGGTCGCATCAATTGATCCCATTACTGCTCATCAGGGTGATACCGTGGAGTTGACTGTTACACTCACCAACTATGGACCTAGTACAGCTACTGGTATTGAAACTGTTTTTGATATTCCTTCACAGCTGACTTATGTGAGCGCTAGTGGAGCCGGGGTGTTTGATCCTGACACTGATATATGGAGTATTGGTTCTCTTAGTGCGGATAATGATAGTACGGTTGTTATTGTCTTTACTCCCAATGGCTTGGGAGAATTGGAGTTTCCTATTGAGATTTCGTCTGCAGATCAGCCTGATACAGATGCTGTTTTTGGTAATAATTCAACCACTGAAGATGATGATGCTGTAGTTGCTTTGAGTGTGATTCCATACATGAGTGATTTGAGCTTAGAAGCAGAATTACAAGATGGGGCTATGCTGATGGGGCAGTCATCAAGCTACACATTGACCCTATTTAATAGTGGTCCTGATAATGCGCCCAATATAGCTGTCTTCATTGATTGGCCGAGTGAGCTGGAATATACCAGTGATAATAGTGGTGGGACTTATTCCTCAACTACAGGTATTTGGGAACTGACTTCACTGGCAAATGAGGATGCTGTGTCGCTAACTGTTTATTTTACAGCAGCCGCACAGGGTAATTTCGATATCACTGCTGAAATTGTATCCGCTGGGGCCAATGATATTGATTCTATTAGGGACAATCATTCCACAACAGAAGACGATGATGCTTTGGTTACCCAAGTGGTCAGTGCTGGTATTGGTAGTATTATTGGTCATATTTTTACGGATACCAATGCTAATAGCAGTCAAGATGCAGGTGAGAATAATGGCTTTGCTACAGCTGATGTTCTTATTACTAATGGAAGTCTTTCATATCATCCTGCCATCAATAGCAGTGGAAATTTCACTCAGGCCGTCGGCCCTGGTAGTTACACTGTAGTAGTTACTGGTGGTCAGGGGACCTTGGTAAGGCCTAGTAATGGCTCGATAAATGTAGTAGTCGTCGGGGGAGATGAGGTTAATAGTGGTAACTTTGGTATTTCTGGAACATACACAGGAAATACCAGTGGAGGAGGTTCATCAGGCTCATCATCTGGAGTATCTTCTGGTGGAGGCAGTTCTTCATTTGGTGGTAGTACTGGTTGGTCTCGTTCATCGAGCTCTAGTTCGTCTTCCTCTTCACGCTCATCAAATAGATCATCTACAAGATCAAGCCGTACGCAAGAAACTGCTAGAGTTCCAACTCCTTCAGTTTCACCTTTGCCACAACCACCACTCCAGTGTTTGAGTATTGGTAGCGTACCGCCACTTACATTCTCCGATGTAGCTGGTGAAAATACTGATTTAAACTTTTTAACTAGTACTGTTTTTATTGGGACTGATCAGTTGCGAGTTATGCAAGGCTCAAATGGCTTGTTTATGGGGGATAGGTATTTAACTCGATTTGAACTGACTAAGTTGATCTTAGCTGCTAGCTGTATCAACTATAGTACTTCAACACCGATTGCTAATCAGTATTTTGAAGATGTTAGTACTGATAACAGCGAATTTTCTCAAGTGATTGGGCATGCCTTTGTAAGCAATATTATTGCCGGTGTTGGTAATCATTTTTATCCTCAAAATAATGTTACCTATGGTGAATTATTCAAAATTTTATTCAAAGCAGCTGCCTTACAGGGCTATCGATTGCCTCCTACAGTTTTGAATCAAAGTATACAAGGTATTACTGACGAAAGCTTTAGGCCATATGCAGAGCAAGCTGTGTCGATGGGATTGATTACTTTGAATCAAAATAATGAATTCCCACAAAATCAGCCTGTGACGCGAAATGAAATGGTGAGAATATTGGCAAGGTACTTTAGAATCCTAACAGGGATATTGCAATAATTAATACTGGTAGATGAATAGAAAGGTAATAATGAAAAATATCTTGGATGATGACAGTTGTTTTCACAATGTATAGCAATATAGGTTTTATATTGCTATAAAGGTTCCTGGATAAGTTCTTTGTGCATTTCTCAATAATTATTATATTAACTTTCTGCACAAGCGGACAGCACACTTAAAACGCCAAATTTATTGATATAGTAAACAGTATACTTAGTGCCAGTTACAAAGTTTCCTTCTTTTGAAAGTAGCCCAAATTTTTTATTTAAGATCTGTACATAATACCTCTTCATTGTATAAGGAGGAGCATTTACATACATTTTAACCACTGCAATACCTGAGATCATCTTTACTCGTCCTTGACGTAATACATTCATATAATAAAACAAAGGTAAACAGCATATAGCAACAAAAAGCAATAGAGGCCAAATGGCACTCCATAGAGATGATACTGAAAACCAATTTTTTGCTGGCACTAAAACATAAATAAACATACCACCAAAAAGCAAAAGGATTAAAGCTATTATTCCTGGTAAATAGCGCTTTACCATTTGCATGTCCTCTTCCAATCCAATCATTTGTGATGCACTCAACTCACCATTTTGATTGGCTTTTAGATCCTCATCTGTGAATAGATAAAACCTTTTCAATTGGTCATTACGTTCAGTAACTAGCATAAACGATACTTTTACTTCAGCTAAAATATAATTTATAGCTGCTTCTTTCAAGTAATATTCTTCATCTTGAACACGATATAGCTTTGAATTGGCTAATAACTTGAGGTGATTTTGTTTATATTTGTGTCTTCAGTCCTGGGACGTTATTGTGTATATAATTTTTGTGAAACCTATTTAAGTTTGGTTTATGTCATTTCTATCGTAATTGGGCTTCTGATTAGCAAGTACAATCTCATCCATTGCCTTGAAGAAACGTTCGGTACTAAATTTCTTAGCTTGTTCTCGGCACGCTGCTTCCATGCTCAGTGAAAGTTCAGGAGTGAAAGTATCAATTGCTTTGATAACGTCAGCTGGAGTGGGATTGGCCGGACATAAATAGCCGTTTTTCATATGTTCCACTGTCTCTAATAATCCTCCTTCTGCAACTCCAATAGTAGGCGTGCCTGCCGCCATTGATTCCAGTGGGGTCATGCCAAAGTCTTCGTTGATTGGAATATAAATGCTAGCCAAGGCTCCTGCCAAATATTCTGAGAGTTCATCATCAGAAATGAGCCCAACGAAACTAATATTAGGGTAACCCTTAGCTTGCTCGATTAATTTGTCTTTTTGGCTACCATGAGATGCTATCACTAATTTTTTATCAGGACGTTGTTTGAATGCTTCAATTAAAACATCAATGCGTTTCATTGGTTCCAATCTAGCCCAGCTAATAAAATGATCTTTTGGGGCACGAGG
>JACCDN010623445.1_pt1 | contig 14581 bp, 12 predicted proteins | sample 7441691 | NCBI WGS metagenome assembly JACCDN01 (sample SAMN15323439, study PRJNA562643) | freshwater metagenome | isolation source: river surface water | place: USA:Blue River Watershed | collected 2017-08-16
CCTCGACCCCCGACACATCGCGGTCCGCGACCGCCACCAGCGCGCCGCGGGCGCGGAGCGCCTTGACCACCGCCGCGCCAATGCCGCCCGCCGCCCCGGTCACAAGGGCCTTTTTACCTTTCAGGTCGTTCATCTTCTTCTTTCCTTAGCCGAATGACAGAATCGGATTGCCGAAAATCCCCTCGTCGGGCACCACGCCCAGACCGGGGCCAGCGGGCAGTTTGATATGCCCGCCTTCGATCTTTACGCCGCCCCGGCTGTCGTAATGGCCCTCGATATAGGGCTGCGCCAGCCAGGCACCTTCCATGAGCCGCGGCTGCACGGTTGCCCCGATATGGGTGCAAGCGGCGGCGATGATGTCCCCGCCCCAACTGTCGTCGCAGGTGTGCGGCAGGTTGCGCACGGCACAGATGTCGCGGAAAATCCGCATTGGGTGCAGCCCGCCGATCCGCGTCACCTTCATGCCGAACCCATCCACCAACCCGGTGCCAACGGCAGAAATCACCGTGTTCAGGCTGGTGCTGTTTTCATCCATATAAATGCCGTGCCGTACCTGTGGGCGGATCTTTTGCAGGTCTTCGACCGTGTTGCAGGGCTGTTCCATGATGAAGGGGATGTCAGGGCATTCGCGACTGAGGGTCAGCGCATCGCGGGTGGTCAGGCTGCGGTTGCCGTCCACCGCCAGACGCACGCCCGTGCCGCGCACCGCGTCCCAGACCTTGCGGACGGTTTCAACGTCAATCTCAACCGCGCGGCCGCCGACCTTGATTTGCAGGCGCGGATAGCCCTCGGCTGCCTTTTCGGCGGCGATGCGGGCAGTTTCATCGGGGCTGCCGACGATGGTGGAATAATATGAGGGCACCCGGTCGGTCAGCGGCCCGCCCAGCAGTGTGGCCACCGAAACCCCAAGCGCGCGGCCCATCAGGTCATGCGCCGCAATGTCGATGGCGGCCTTGGCATAGTTATGGCCATTCAAGAGCGAATCCATGCGGTTGTGCAAGAGGACCGGGGCAACCTCGGCCCCGATCAGGCCAGGTGCCATGGCCTGCAATGCGGCACGCGCGCCCCCCACATGCATTTCGGCATAGGTCGAGCCGACAGGGCAGGTTTCGCCCCAGCCGACATGCCCGGTATCCGAGACGAGCTTCACCAGTGTGGTCGGCAGCGTCCAGACCTCTGTCATGGCCATGCGGTAGGGGCCGTTCTTGACCGGCAGATCATGGGCGTAGATGTGGATTTCTGCGATTTTCATGAGGATGTCCGAAAAAGTGGCCGCCCCGCCCGTTGCAGGCAGAAAGCGGCCAGTCACAGGGAGATCAGTATTCGGTGTTCAATTCGTCCACCGCCGGAATTTCGCGCTCGCGCCGGGCGATGTAATCCAAGAGTGCCTCGTTCACGCCGGCATCCAGCTTTGGCTCTTCGTAGTCATCCAACAGCTTGCGGGCATGGGTCAGCGCGCGCTGGGTGATCTCGACCGAACCTTCGGCCTGCCATTGTTCGATCGAATTGTTGTCGAACATCTTCGGCATGAAGAAGGCGCGTTCAAAATTTTCCAGCGTGTGGGGATGGCCCAGATAATGGCCGCCGGGGCCGACATCGCGGACGGCCGCCATCGCCTCGTCAAAGTCATCCCAGCGCGGGCCTTCGGCCATGCGGTAGCCCATGGCGCACATTTCGGCGTCGACCACGAATTTCGCGGTGGAACAATGCATCCCCGCCTCGTTCCAGCCCGCCGAATGCCAGATGTAATTGGCCCCGGCATGCAGAACCGCATTCATCGTCATGGCGCTTTCGTAGCCTGCCTGCGCGTCAAAGGTCTTGGCCCCGCCCAGAAGGTTCGAGGTGCGCCACGGCACGTTATAGAACCGTGCCATCTGACCGATCATGAAGTTCATCAGGCTGATTTCCGGGGTGCCCGCCATCGGGGCACCTGATTTCATCGAGACGGTCGACAGGTAGTGGCCATAGATTGCCGGGGCGCCTTTGCGGATCACTTGGGTATAGGCCAGCGCCGACAGCGCCTCGGCGTTCAACTGTGCGACGGCGGGGGCGACCGAGGCGGGCGTATTGGCGCCGCCCAACACGAAGGGCGAACACAGCACAGGCTGCTTGCGTTTTACAAAGGCACGCATCGCCGACAGCATGGTTTCGTCCCAGACCAAGGGCGAATTACCGTTGCAGTTGCCGGTGGTGACCGGGGTTTCCTCCATCGCCTCGCGCCCGAACAAGATCTCGCACATGGCCATGACATCTTCGGCATTCTTGCCGCTGGTGGTCATGCCCATGAAGGTCTTGTCGGAATATTTCATCGACGAATAGGTGATGTGCAGGTGTCGATGGCTGACCTTGATATCCATCGGTTCCACAATGTGGTGCGCGGTCGAATGCAGCGCGGGCGACATATGCGCCAGCTTGTGGAACATGTTCAGGTCGGCAATCGTCGGCCAGCGCCGCACATCATCAAGATCGCGCAGGAAAGGCGCGCCGGTCATCGGCACGAAGATCGAATGTTTACCGCCAAAGGGCAGCGATTTCGCCGGGTTGCGGGCCTGATAGGACCAGCTCGACGGGATGGTTGCGATCAATTCGCGTACCAACTCACGGTCGAGATAGACCCGCTCACCCACCACTTTTGCCCCGGCGCGCTTCCAGTCGGCCAATGCAATTTCGTCACGGAAGATGACGCCAACTTCTTCCAAAATGGCCATCGAGGCCTCGTCGATCCGGCGCACCTGTTCGGGCGTCATCGGTTCACAGTCCGGCAGCCCGCGCTTGAGCGAGGGCAGCATCTCGAAATCAGGGGCGGCGCGCATGGCCCGACGCGCGCCGCGCCCTCCGGCCCGAGCAGTTTTTGCGGTGATCTCGTTCATGGATGCCTCCCGTCATGGCGTGTGGGGCCATAAGGCTTGGGAAAGCAGGGGCCGACAGTCATGGTGACGAAGCGAATGGTTCATTTTGCGACATGAACCGTTTTGCGACATCTGCCGGTTTGCGACGGGGGCGTCTTCGGCTGTCGGGGCAAGCCGTATCGCGGCTTATGCCGGTGACGCTTGCGCCAGAGGTTACTCGTCCCCGGCGCGCCATTCTTTCCAGGCAAGGGTGGCCTTGCCGCCGATTGTTGCAATCGGCTCTGGCGGAATGGGGTGGGCCGCTGCCGCCAATTGAAAGTTGCGACCGAGTTGCGACAGATGCCCCAAGGCGCGCTCCGCCGCCACGATGCCATTGGCCGTTGCATTGGTGGCCCCGACGCCATTGCAGCCCGCCGCAACCCAAAGCCCCGGTTCCGGCTCGTCCACCACAGGCACGCTGTTCCATGTCAGCGCCATGGCGCCGGCCCAGCGATGCTGCATCGCCAGCCCTTTCAGCATGGGAAAGCGGCTGGCCAGTTTGCGGTCATGCACGCGGCCCGCGCGGGCCAAGGCGCCGTCGCTGACCGTGAGGGTCGGGTTATAGGTATAGCGCGAGCGGACCAGCAGCCGATCGCCCTCTGGTCCCGAAAGCCGCCGCAGGGTGGTTCCCATCGGCAAGGCCGGGGTGGCGGCCCAGTCCCGCAGTCCGCCAAGCCGCGCCGGATCGAAGGGCTGCGACAACGAGGCATAGGTGAAGACATGCATCAAGCGCCGGGGCAAGAGGCCAAAGCTGGTGGCATGGCCGTTGACCGCCAAGATCACCCGCCCCGCCGCGATCTGGCCCTTTGGGGTTTCGATGCGCCAGCCGCTGCCTTCTTGGGCAAAGGCGGTGACGGGGCTGTTTTCGTAAACCCGGATCGGGGCCGGTAAAGCATCGGCAAAGCGGCGCACGAAATCGGCGGGCTGGATCATCGCTGTGCCGGGGGTGAACAGCGCCGAACTGAAGGCTGTGCTTCCGGTAAAGGCTGCGGTTTCGCCCGCGTCCAGCAGGTGGTGTGCCTCGCCCAAGCGGGTCAGCTGTGCGGCATAGTCGCGCAAATGATGATCACCCGCCGCCCCGCGCGCGATAGAATAGCGGCCAGCGGCGTTGAACACCTCAGGCCCCCAGCCGTGGTCCTCGGCCATGCCTTGTGCAAGGGCAATCGCTGTGCGGTTCTTGAAGATGTCGCGGCGGGCATGTTCGGTGCTGTCCGATCCAAGGCTTTCGGCGGACACTTCATGTGGCAGGTCGATGATGAAGCCCGAATTGCGTCCTGCCGGGCCTTCGCCGATCACCCCAGCCTCCAGCACGGCGACGCGCAAGGCTGGGTCAAGCTGTGACAGACGGCGCGCGGCGGCAAGACCTGCAAAGCCCGCGCCGATGATCACGACATCGGCAAGGGCCTTGCCGTCCAGCCCGGCCTGCGGCTGGCGGGGGGGCAGCATGGCGGCCCAACCAGAGACGCCCGGCTGGCGTGGCAGGGCTTTGGCGACAAAGCGGGTGGTCGTCATCTCAGGCCTTCTCGGCGGCGATCAGATCTTCCACGGCATTCCGGATCTTTTGCAGCCGATCCGAGGCAAGTGCGCGCAGCGGTTTGCGTGGCGCGCCTGCGCCATATCCCGTCATCTCGGCCGCAGCATAGACCGATTGCACATAATCCCCGGCCCAGATCAGCGACATGATCGGCTCCAGCTTGGACCAAAGCGCGCGGGCCTCGGCCCAGTGGCCGTCTTGGGCGGCTTTAACCACCGCAAGACAGGTCTTGGGCGCGATATTGGCCCCGCCCCAGATCAGGCCAGCCACACCCGCGAGCAGGGCATAGGGCACCAAAGGATCGGCGCCATTCATCACCGGCAGACCGGTGCGGATCAATTCGGCCTGCGCCCCAAGATTGCCACTGGAATCCTTGACCGAGGCAAAACCGGGAATCTGCGCCAGCTTGCGGAACAGGTCCGGGGTGATTTCGACCCCGACCGCATGAGGCACGTTATAGCCGATGACCGGCAGCCCCGCTGCGGCGACCTCGGCGTAGAAATCGACAATGCCGTCATCGTCGGTCGGGCCTTCGAAAAACGGCGGCAGCACCATCACGCCATCGGCCCCGGCATCGCGGGCGCGCTTGGTGCGGATGACCACATCTTCGGCCATCAGCGCCGAGGTTTGGGCAATGATACGGGCGCGGCCGTTGATCACCTTGGCACCGCGTTCGATCACCTGCTGCGCCTCATCCGGCGAAAGATACACATGCATGCCGGTGCCCGAGGACAGCACAAAGCCCGTGACTCCAGCGGCCAGATACCGCTCGATGTTGTGTTCCATGCGGGCAAAGTCGATGCCGCCTTGGGCATCGAAAGGGGTTGCAAGAGCAAGGTTCAGGCCGGGAAAGGCAAAAGCGGTCATGGGACGATCCTTTAGATCAGGAGACGGTTCATCAGGGGCGAATGGTCATGGCATCAGGGGCGGCATACATCGCCATGTTGCGGCGCGAGAGATCAAGATGGTCGCGCACCAAGGCCTCGGCGCGGTCGGCCTCGCGCGCGTCGATGGCGGCGATGATCTCGTCATGCTGCTGGGCCGCTTCGTCGCGTTCCGCTATGGCCTGCGGGTGGTGGGCGGCGATCTGGTCTTCGTAAAACACCTTGGCGATGCGGGCATGGTCGATCAGGCAGCGGCGCAAGCTAGGCAGGAGATAGGCATTGCCTGCAATCTCGCCGATCTTCAGGTGAAAGTGGTCGTTGTGAAACACCCGCGCCTCGACATCCCCGGCCTGAATCGCGGCGCGAAACGCGGTTTGGATGGTGCGCAGGGCGGTCAGATCGGCGGCGGTGCGGCGTTCGGCGGCAAGGCGGGTGGTCGCGATATAAATCATCGGTGCGACCAGAAAGAAATCGCGCAAGGACTGATACCCCATCGGCATCACACGGGCAGGGCGGTTCGGCTCCAGCTCGACATAACCCTCGCCCGCCATTTGCCGCAAAAGCTCGCGCACCGGGGGGCGCGACAGGCCAAATTCCTCGGCCAGATCGTGTTCGTCCAGCACCGCCCCCGGCGCGACCTGCATGGTCAGAATCCGTCGCCGCAGCGCAAGGCCAAGGCTGCCCTTGCGGTCGTAAGAGGGGGAGTCGGGGTGCTGTGCCATAGAGGTCTCCTTGTCGGTCTTTCATTAGTCTATCAAAGATAGACAGTAAAGGCATGCCCGAACCGTTGCCAGACGGCCTGATGGTGTGGCTGCACCTTGTTTGGGTCGCGGCATCGGGGTGTTGGCGGGGATGGGTCGGCGGGCTTGCACCAAGTCCATGCCATTTCGGCGTAAAATCTTACAAAAACAATCGGCAATTATTGACCTCCCAACGCTTCAATGCCAGGCGTCGGCGATAATGGAAGCCACAGATCCGATCTGAAGCCACCCTCGTTTCCTGAAGATGATCGGATACTGTCATGCAAAAGCTGGTAACAGGCTTTGGGGCGTTTGCGTTGTTTGCATCCCCGAGCCAAGCGCAGGTGCCGCTTGCCGCGCCGCTGGCCCCTGTTGTGGGGCTGACGCCGGTGCAGATGTTCCTACATGCCGATATTGTTGTGCAGGGCGTGATGGCAGGGCTTTTGCTGGCATCGGTTGTGATCTGGGCGCTGTGGTTGCTGAAGATGGTTCAGATCAGCCTGTCGGCCGCCCGCTTGCGGCAGGCCTTGGCGAGGTTGGTGCCGGGCTTTTCGATCATGGCGCTGCCCCGGCTGCATGGCGCTGCGGCCCAGATGCTGGACGCCGCAGGACAGGAGCGCGTCCTCAGTGCCGGTCTGGCCCGTGATGGGGTGTTGGAGCGGGCCGCGAGCGAACTTTCCGCCCTTGAGACCGCCTGCCAGCGCCGGTTGCAATCCGGCGTTGCGCTGATCGGCACGGTTGCCGCCACCGCGCCGTTCATTGGGCTGTTTGGCACGGTCTGGGGCATCATGAACAGCTTTACCGGCATTGCGGCGTCCAAGACCACCAATCTTGCCGTGGTTGCGCCGGGCATTGCCGAGGCCCTGTTGGCCACGGGCATCGGGCTGGTGGCGGCCATTCCTGCGCTGATCCTGTTCAATCACCTGACCCGTCGGCTGGCTGCGCACCGCGCTGCCCTGACCGAGGTGTCACGGCGCATCGTCACGGCGCTGTCGCGTGATCTGGACCGGGCTGCTGGCGACGACAAACTTGGGTCCAACCGTCCGCTGATGCTGCGGGGGGCATGAGATGGGCTTTCATCTGCCCAAGGGCGCTGAAGAGGATCTGGTGGCGCAAAACGACATCAACATCACACCCTTTATTGATGTGATGCTGGTGCTGCTGATCATCTTCATGGTGGCGGCCCCCTTGTCGACTGTTGATACGCTGGTGTCCTTGCCGCAGGGCGCGGGCGCTCCGGCCGAACGCCCGCCAGAGCGGATCATGGTGTCGCTGGCGCTGGATGGCGCTGTGCAAGTTGACGGCATCTCGGTCCCTCGATCGGCACTGACGGCACGGTTGGCCGATCTTGCGGCGCAACACGCGGCAACGCCGGTCTATCTCTCGGCCGATCAAGGGGTCAGCTATGGCGATTTGATGGGGCTGATGGCGCAACTTTCAAAGGCGCAGTTCCGCGAAATCGGTCTGGTCGGGCTGGAGCGGCTGTCGGACACGCCATGACCCTTGCCCACCGCCTTTTCGGGAGGACCCGTTTTCTGGCTTGGCCCGTGGTTTTATGTGTCAGCCTTGCTGCACATGCGGGTGTGGCGCTGTGGTTGACACAGGCAGAACCGCCCCAGACGGAAGGCGATCCGCTGGATACGCCGCCGCTTGAGGTGGCTTATATTCCGGCCCCCACACCCACGGTAAAACCCTTGGCGGATCCGATCCTCGAGACGCTTGACCCGGAGCTTGCCCCGCCCCGCCAGGCCGCCAGTTCAGGCCAGCCCGGTCATGACAAAGCCTGCCTCCGCATCCCCCCAGCCAAAGCAGGAGGCGAAGGTGAAAACGGCGCAAGCGGAAAAGAACACCACGCCGAAGGCCAAGCCGCCAAGACCCAAGCCTGAAAAGCAGGCAGAACGCGCCAAAACGCCAGAGCGTGTTGACAAGAAAGCTGTCAAACATGCCGCAACCGAGGCCACATCTGCGCGGCAGGCCAACCCCGCCAAAGCCAGCACTGCGGCGGGAAATCGCAAATGGGCGTCAAAGATCCGCAGCCGGATCGAGCGTCGGAAGAAATATCCTGCGGCCGCCAAGGGGGCAGCGGGTTCGGTCACCGTCTTGATCCAGATTGCCGCTTCGGGGGCCTTGTCGGGCGTGGCGCTGGCCGGGTCTTCGGGCAATGCAGCCCTGGATGCGGCGGCCCTGAAAGCGGTGCAGAACGCAGCCCCCTTCCCGCCAGCGCCCGCAGGGGAGGGCGGGGCCGAGTTTTCGTTGACCATGGTGTTTTCGCGGGGGTGACAGATGGGGTTCATGCACAACATGACCTGCCGGACCGATGGCATTGCCCGCACCGCCCCGGTGCGCTGGCGCTCGCTTGACGCCTTGTGCGCGGTCAGTTGGGAGGCCGAGGGCAAGACCGGGGCGACAGGGTTCTACCAATCCCCCGATCCGCGCGTCATGCTGTTTTTCAACGATGTCTCAGACCAGATCAGCATGTCTGACCGGGCTTTGGCACAGGGGGGGCCGCATCGTCCGCTCTTGCGGGCGCTTTATGTTCCTGCCGGCTTGCCGATGTGGACATGGTTTCATGCCGATCATCGCTTTGCCCATCTTGATTTGCATCTCAAGGCGGCTTGGCTGCAAGAGCGGCTTGCCTTGAGTCTTGGTGCGGCCGAAGCGGGCCGGGTTCTGCGTCGCCCGGTCGAGGTGCAGGATCCTGACGCGCTGCTGCACATCGGCGAGGCGCTGCGCGCCGAGATCGCCAGACCGCCGCGCCATCCGCTTGTTCTGGAAACGCTGGCCCTGGCGCTGGTCAGTGGGCTGCTCGATCTGCCTGCGCCTTTGGCCGATGCGCCGCCCTCGGGCGGGCTGACGCCGGCGCAACTGCGCAAGCTCAACCGTCTTGTTCAAGATCACCCAAGCCAGCGCATCCCGCTTGAGGTGATGGCCGAAACGGCGGGCCTGTCCAAAAGCTGGTTCAGCGCAGCCTTTCGCAAATCAACCGGCCTGACCCCCCTGCATTGGCAGCAACAGCAGCGGGTCGAGATGGCAAAACAGGTGCTGTTGTCTGAAACCGTGACAATTGCCGATGTGTCGGACCGTTTGGGCTTTGCCGATCAGGCGCATCTGACCCGTATCTTCCGGCGGCATACCGGCACCACGCCCGCCGTTTGGTTGCGCCAACAGGCCAAGCGATAAAGACCCCACCCACCACCGGGGCGGATGGGGCAAGCCTGTTACCAGGTGCTGCGCAGGTTGATCCCGAATTCGCGACCCGGATTGTAGTAATCTGCGGTGCCTGACCCGACGACATGCTGTTCGTCCAAGAGGTTGCTCACGCTCAATTCCAGCGCGGACCTGTCGGTCAGGTCATAGGCGAAAGACGCATCGACCAGCGTTGCCGCTTGGGCTTTGCGGGTGTTGGCCGCGTCGAAATAAGAGCTGCCGACATAGCGCACCCCCAGACCAAAGGTCATGTCGCCGCGCGTGTCATTGCCCGCCACCTTATAGTTTGCCCAAACCGTGCCGGAATGTTGCGGAACCGAGGCAAAGGCATTGCCCGCAATCGAAGTGCCATTGCGCAGCGTGCCGCGCACCACTTCGGTATCGGTGTAGGAATAGCCTGCCATGAGGCTGATGGCGTCGGTCAACTCGGCCTTGGCTTCAAGATCCAGCCCCCTTGCGCGGGTTTCCCCCACTTTCTCTTGCAAGATCGCACCGCCGGGTTGCACGACGGCGATGGTGACATCCTTCTTGGTCAGATCGTAGATCGAGGCCGAGAACATCGCATTCATTGCCGCAGGGGCATATTTTACCCCGACCTCAAATTGTGCGCCGCGTTCGGGTTCCACACCGATGGTGGGAGGGGCGACGGATTCGACGTAGCTTGCATAGGCGGACACTTCGTCGGTGACCTTATAGGTCAGCGCGGCGCGCCCCGAACTTTCGGCAAAGCTGTCGGCATCGTCAAAGGCGGCACCAAAGCTGGCCCCTTTGCTGGCCAGATCCAGCCAGTCCCGCCTGAGGCCGATGGTGGCAATCACACGGTCGCTGAATGACAGGTTCTGTGTCACGAACACCGATTTTGTACGGTAATCGCTGTCAGTGATGCCATAGACAAACGGGTTCACCGGCCCGCCGCTGTAGACCGGATTGGCCAGATCAATCTGGCTGGCCAGACCCCAGATTGATTGGTCATGCGTCTTGGCATCGCGGAATTCGACCCCGGCCAAGGTGCTGCTGTCCACTCCGCCAATCGTGGTGTCATATTGCACGATGGCGTTGCCGATCACCTCTTCGGCGCTGCGGTCGGTGCCAAAATAATAGCGGTCCAGAACCGTGCCGGTGCGACCGGCAAAGTCATAAAGGTAGATATAGCCGAAATCATCGGTCAGATCGCTGTAACGCAGGTTGCCGCGCAGGCTCAGACCATTGCCGAAGTCATGCGTCAAAAGCGTGGTCACGCTGGTGCGATTTACGCTGTGATCGTTGAAGTCCGGCTCGCCAAAGAATTCGCTGCGGTCATATTCGCGGTCCATCGCATAGCCGCCACTGTTTGGTGTGCCATCGCGGTTCAGGTGATCGACGATCACACTGAGCGAGGTCGCGTCCGTGGGCGCCCAGGTGACCCCGGCTTGCAGGAAGCCTTCGTTATCCTTGGAATTGGCATATTCCAATGCGCTGTCGCGCAGCTTGCCGGTGATGCGAAAGGCCAGCGTGTCAGACCCGGCCACCGCATCGCCGTAGTCAAAGGCCAGTTCCTTGCGCCCAAACGACCCGAACCCGATTTCGGTTTCTGCGATGCGTTCAAATTTCGGCTGTTTGGTCACGAAATTGACCGATCCCCCCGGGTCAGCCATGCCAAACAGTGCCGAGTTTGCCCCGCGCAGCACCTCGACCCGTTCATAGGCATAGGGTTCTTCGCGCACCCCGCGCATGGAGCCAAGCGTCAGACCATCGCGATAGGTTGTGGCCTGAAATCCGCGGATCAGGAAATAGTCGTTGCGATCGTCAGAACCATAATAATCGGTCACCAGCCCCGGTGCATATTGCAGCACCTCCTCCACCGTGCCGGCGTCGCGGGTTTCCATTTCCTTGGCCGTGACGACGGACACCGAGGCCGGGGTATCCAGAATGCTGGTCGCCACCTTGCCGCCGACCCAAAGTTCGGTTGCCACGACCGATTTGGCATCGTCATCAGGGGTGGCATTGCCCTTGACGATGATGGGCGACAGCCGGAAGGGATCGTCGCTGGGCGTGGTCTTGGGGGCGTCTTGTGCCGCGGCGGGCAGCGCGGAAAGCAGCGCCACAACGGCACAGCCATTGGCCAGCAGGCGCAGTCGGGCGCGGTGGGGGGGAATGGGACAAGCGGGTGTCAAGGTCAGCCTCCAGGCAGGGGAATACATGTTGCGGTCTGGCTGTCCGGGCCACAGATCGCGCGCGGATGGCTGAAGATCCGGTGTCGGGCGGCGTGCCGCAGCGCATGTGCGGGACGACAAGAGAATCGCCGCCGCGCCGGATCTGCGGCTTGGTAGCAAGGCGGGCGGTGGGCGGTCTTGAATAAATAGACTGTTTTTGTCGGAAAATACTGCAAACTGCGTGTGCGTCCCGTTCCGCGCCTTGACCGTGGCGCAGCAGGGGATCAATTCCCACCCTGAACCACGGATCCGATCCCATGCTTTTCTTGAAATCCACTTGCCGTTCTCTGGCACCATCCCGTGCCTTTGTCCTGTCTGTTGCCCTTTCCCTTGCCCTTTCGCTGGCAGGCAAGGCACGGGCCGAAACCTATCCGGTGGTCATCGAACACGCTTTCGGCACCACGACCCTGATCGCCAAGCCCACCCGCATCGCCACCGTCAACTGGAGCAACCACGAAGTGCCTCTGGCGCTTGGTGTGGTGCCGGTGGGGTTTGCCCGCGCGGGCTTTGGCGATGATGATGGCGATGGCATCCTGCCTTGGGTCGAGGCGCGTCTGACCGCGCTTGGCGCCCCCCCGCCGGTGTTGTTTGACGAAGGCGATGGCATTGACTTCGAAGCGGTGGCGGCGACCAAACCCGATGTGATCCTTGCCGCCTATTCTGGTCTGAGTGCGACGGACTACGCCACGCTGTCGCAGATAGCCCCGGTCATTGCCTATCCGAATGCCCCATGGTCCACCGATTGGCGTGATACGATCTTGCTGAACGCGCGCGGCATGGGGATGGCGGATGCGGGTAAGGCGCTGGTCGCCGATCTGGAAAGCCAGATTGCCACCACCCGTGCGCGCTATCCGGCCCTTCAGGGAAAACGGGCGATGTTTGTGACCCATCTTTCTCCGGCCAACCTGAGCCGCATCGGGTTTTACACCGACCTTGATACGCGGGTGCGCTTTTTCCACGATCTGGGGTTGATCTCGCCTGCGCTGGCCAGCGGTGAGGGCGGCAGTTTTGCCGGAGAGATCAGCGCCGAGCGGATTGACGATCTGTCCGCTGTCGATGTCTTGGTCACCTATGGGGATGCAGGCCTGCGGGATCAACTGGCCGCAGATGTTCTGTTGTCGCATCTGCCCGCGATCCACCGGGGATCTCTGGTGCTTTTGGGTAATGATCCGATGGGCACGGCGGCAAACCCGACGCCGCTGTCTTTGCCCTTCGTGCTGGAGGGCTATGCCCGGCAGATCTCTGACGCTGTGAAAAAGGCGCCCTGATGACCGAGACTGTTTCTTGGCGCCGCACCTTGCCGGGGGCCGTCGCGGGCTTGGCGTTGCTTGCGCTGGCCTTCGGGCTTTCGCTGACCCTTGGCGCGCGGGCGGTGGCATGGTCCGATATGCTGGCCGTGTTGCAAGGCCCCCCGGAAACCTTGGCCGAGGCTGCCGTCGCCGCGCGTTTGCCGCGCAGTCTATTGGCCATGCTGGCGGGGGCTGCGCTGGGGTTGGCGGGGGCGGCAATGCAGGGGGTGACGCGCAATCCCTTGGCAGATCCCGGCCTCTTGGGCACCAACGCGGGGGCCGCACTTGCCGTCGTGATCGCCATGGCCACGGTCGGCATCGGATCTGCCGCCCTGTCAGTCTGGGTGGCGGTGCTTGGCGCAGGGCTGGCCTCGGCCGGGGTTTACGCCATTGCAAATCTTGGCCGTGGGGGCGCGTCACCGCTGAAACTGGCGCTGGCCGGGGCTGCGCTGACGGCGGCGATGTCGTCGTCGACGACGGCCATCTTGCTGCCGCGTGGTGACATTGGTGGGCTGGCGCAATCGTGGATGATCGGCGGCGTTGGCGGTGCGCGACTTGAGACGATCCTGCCTGTCCTGCCGTTTCTGGGCGCGGGCGCGCTGGCAGTGCTGGGCGCGGCCCGCAAGCTGAATCTTCTGGCCATGGGCGAGGATATGGCGCGCGGGCTTGGTGAGCGTGTCGGGCTTGCGCGTGCTTTGGCGGCCGGGGGGGCGGTGCTGTTGGCGGGGGCGGTGACAGCGCTTTGTGGGCCAATCGGCTTTGTGGGGTTGATTGTGCCACATGGCTGCCGGGTGGTTCTGGGGGGCGATTATCGCCGCATCCTGCCCGCTTCGGCGCTGGGCGGGGCGGTGTTGCTGTTGCTGGCGGATGTCGCGGGGCGGCTGATCGCCACACCCGGCGAAGTGGACGCGGGCATTATCACCGCCCTGATCGGCGGGCCTGTCTTCATCTGGATCGTCCGACATGGCAAGGCGGTGGCAGTATGAACGCGCGGGGGGCTGGCATGGTCTGGTCGCGGCGGGTCTTTTCCCAAGCGGGGTTGCTTGCGCTGATCCTTGGCGGTGTTTTCTTGACGCTGACGGTTGGTCAAAGCATCACATCGCCCACCACCCTATGGGCGGTTTTCATCGGGCAAGAGACCGAGGACGCCTTTCCCGTATTGAGCTTGCGCCTGCCGCGCGCGGTGCTGGCGGTTCTTGCAGGGGCAGCCTTTGGTCTGGGCGGGGCGGCGTTCCAGACGCTGCTTCGCAACCCGCTTGCCAGCCCTGACATCATCGGAATCAGTGCCGGGGCAGGGGCGGCGGCGGTGTTTTGCATTGTCGTCCTGTCGATGAGCGGGCCAGTGGTGTCGGTTGTTGCCATCGGTGCCGGGTTGGCCGTGGCGCTGCTGATCTATGTGCTGGCTTGGCGTGGCGGCGTCAGTGGAACGCGTCTGATCTTGGTCGGCATCGGCATTTCGGCGATGCTGCAAAGCCTGACTGCGCATCTTTTGTCGCGTGCGCCAAGCTGGTCGCTGCAAGAGGCAATGCGCTGGCTGTCGGGGTCGCTGAATGGGGCGCAACTGGATCAGGCGCTGCCCTTGTTGGCGGTGCTGGCGGCCTGCGGCGGCGCGCTCGTCTGGCACGCGCCTGCGCTTGAGGTGATGCGCATCGGGGATGATGTGGCGGGGGGCTTGGGCATCCACCTGGGCCGGGTGAGGGTCAGCACCATCGTGGCAGGGGTGGGCCTTGTCGCCACGGCCACCGCCGTTGCCGGTCCCATCGCCTTTGTCGCCTTTCTGTCCGGCCCCATCGCCACGCGGTTGGTCGGGCGTGGCGGGTCGGTTCTTGGGACGGCCCCCCTGATCG
>JACCDN010238769.1_pt1 | contig 14572 bp, 5 predicted proteins | sample 7441691 | NCBI WGS metagenome assembly JACCDN01 (sample SAMN15323439, study PRJNA562643) | freshwater metagenome | isolation source: river surface water | place: USA:Blue River Watershed | collected 2017-08-16
CGGCTGCGAAATCGCCACAAACGTGCCTTTCGCATTGCCTAAGCGCAATCCCCAACCCGTGTTAAACTTCACACCAGTCGAGCGATCACCTTGAAAAACCGGGTCAGATGGATCCACCACCTGAATGCCGTCGTAGTCCAAACTTAAACTAGAAGCGCCCACGCGAACACCGCCAGACACCTTCCAATTGTCATTCAATTTTACTTGGTATGCAAAGTCACCCGCCACCGTCGAAATCTTCAACGGACCAGCGATATCAGACATCGCTAAAATCGCCAAACCCGTCTTCGGTTTCCACTTAAAATTACCCGTAAAGGCCATCGTACGTGGCGCTCCTTGGATACCAATCCATTGCTGGCGATTCATCGCCGTAATTTCTGCTTGGTGTTCCACCTCACCCGCAAAAGCTGGTGAAGTAATTACGGGGTTTAAACGATACATCGAATACATCGTCTCAATCTGCGCCTGAACTACGAAAGTCCCTATAAGTAGGCCAGCTAGTAGTATATATCTTATCTTTTTCATCTCTATTTAATCGTGCGGTCTACTGATAAATAATTACTAATCGTTGGTTTTTTGCCAAAGAAGTCAAGGATGTAATAATACGTTCCATCCGGCAACAAGGTGCCCGTGAAACTATTATCATAGCTTTCCATCTCGAATACCAGCGTGCCCCATCGATTAAATATCGATAAGCGATTTGGAATCTTTCGTAAGAACAAACCTTTAAACACTAAGCGGTCATTCTTACCATCCCCATTTGGCGAAATACCTTGTGGAGAGAAGATGTCACACTCATCCGGATCTAAGCGATTAATAATGCCATCCTTATCGCAATCCGCGAAGTCTGCATCCTCATTATACTCCTCGTCAAAATCCAAAATGCCATCCCCATCCGAATCCACATCATACGGATCTAACTTCCCGTCCCGATCCGTATCCGGAGGTGTTAATCCTTTATTCGCCGAACTTGGAATTCCCTTCTCATCGATGTTACCATCCGCGATACCATCTTTATTGTAATCCGAACCACTCGCTTCGATCACATCAGAGATTTGATCTGCATCTGAATCTAAATCGCGGAAGTTCGGTATACCGTCCGCATCCGTATCACAAAGAATTCCCGTTCCGGTACACGCCTTGTTTTCTACTGAATCTAGAATACCATCGTTATCAGAATCTAAGTCTAAATAATCCGGCTTACCGTCTTTATCCGTATCGACTGTCGTCTCTAATTTATCCGAAATACTGTCTCCGTCAGAATCGGTATCCAAGCAGTTTGGAATGCCATCTCCGTCAAAGTCCTGCGTTCCTTCTACCTGATTCGTCACGCCATCCGCGTCACAATCCAATAGCAACCAGGCCGCACTAGGGGACAAGGTGATGCTAGTTCCTTTAAACGAACAAGCGTCTGAAGCGGATGTTCCGTCTAGTAATTCCGTGCCATTGATTACTCCGTCGCCGTCGCAATCCAATGCTTTCCAGTCATCAGACACATTCACTTTCACTTGACGTGAAGGCTCATAAACGCAAGGATCAGTCGGCGCTAGATCCGTTCCATTTAATTCGCCATCTCCATCGCAATCCGATAAAGGATCCGCTAGGTCGCAAGCTAAGATGGTGACGAAGGCAAATGAAGAAACTGGAGGATTTACCGCATTATTCGTCACTTTATATCCCATCGTTACTAAACCAGTCTCGAATGGAGCGCGCTTATAGGTCATCTCACCTGTTAATGGATTAAAGCTTACCGTTCCCTTTGCCGTTCCATCATTTGGTGACGCACGTCTTTCGATTCCTGTATTTGCTCCAGGCAAGAAGTCATCATTTGTTAAGATATTAACCGTTACGATTCCTGAGCTCGGAACATTCGCCACATCATTGCTGGCTGTAGGTCTATCAATGTTCGGGTCTGTTGAGTTCGGGTTACCGTCCGCATCGCAGTCTAAAATTCCCCATGCGGCAGTAGGTGTTAGCGTTCTGCTAGCTACTTTGTAATCACAACCATTATTCGGATCTGTATTGTCATCCGCCTCTTTTCCATTCGTCACACCATCTCCATCGCAATCCGCTGCTCGCCAGATCGCATTCGTCGTTACTGGTGTTGCACCTACTGCGTGAACACATGGATCTTTCGGATCTGTATCTGTTCCGTTAGGTGTTCCGTCGCCGTCGCAGTCTAAAGCATTCCAAGCTGTACTTGGTGTTAGTGTCTTGCTTGCGACTACATATGAACATCCATCGTTAGGATCTGTGTTGTCATCGGATTCTTTTCCATTCGTCACACCATCTCCATCGCAATCCGCTGCTCGCCAGATCGCATTCGTTGTAACTGGTGTTGCACCTGCTGCATGAACGCATGGATCTTTCGGAGCTGTGTCGGTTCCGTTAGGAGTGCCGTCCCCGTCACAGTCTAAGGCATTCCAAGCTGTACTAGGTGTTAGTGTCTTGCTTGCGGCTACGTATGAACATCCGTCGTTTGGATCCGTTCCATCATCCGTCTCTTTTCCATTCGTCACTCCATCTCCATCGCAATCTGCAGCACGCCAAATCGCATTGGTTGTTACAGGCGTAGCACCTGCTGTGTGAACGCATGGGTCTTTCGGAGCTGTGTCAGTTCCGTTAGGTGTGCCGTCACCATCGCAGTCTGCATTTAACCACGCTGAGGTAGGTGATAATGTCTGACTTGAGGCTTTATAAGAACACACATCATTCGGATCCGTATTATCTGTGGTCTCAGTCGTATCTAAAACTCCGTCACCATCTGTGTCTGCAATTACTGTAACAGTAACAGATGCTGTTCCCGTACAACTAGAGCTAGTCCCAGTAACAGTATAGGTAGTGGTTACTGTAGGTGAGGCTGAGACCGAAGCGGTGTTCGATGCAGACAATCCTGAAGTTGGTGACCAGCTATAGCTAGTTGCTCCTGTGGCAGTTAATGTTACAGAACTTCCTATAGAAACAGTAGGAGCATTGGGCGTCACTGAAATAGTAGGATATGCATTTACTGTTCCGGAAACTGATACTGTAATTGTTAATGCTCCCGATGACTCCAAAGAAATTGTACTACTGCTAACTACAGTTGCCGTTGCGGCTATTCTAACATAAATTAAAGTAGATGATATAGTTCCAGAGTTAGGAGCAATAGTTAAAGTAGAACTATAGTTGCCTGTAGAACTTAGCGAAATTTCATAACCTGTTGGGGCTGTTAATACTAAATTCGAGGAAAGGTTAGATGCTGAAACTGAAAAAGAACTTGCCGATGAAGCGCTACCGATACAAGTACTTAAAGCGGCTAAAGTTCCTGAAGTTGATATAGCGGGGCCTACAATTGAAATAGTCTTCTTTGAAACTTTTCCACATATTGTGTAAGAAATATCAACAGAGCCTCCATTTATAGCAGTCACTACTCCCGTGGATGAATTAACAGTAGCAATTGAAGTATTTGAAGAAGACCAAATTCCTCCAGTTAATCCATTAGTGTAAGTTGAAGTATTACCTTTAATTAAACTAGACAACCCATCAATTTCAGGAATAAAACCCGATATAAAATTCGAAGTTGAACCTGTTTTAGTAAACGAACTTAAACTGCCATTTAACGAATTATTTGTGTTATCGAGCAGATTGGTTATTGAGGTGTTTGTGCCTCCTATAACTCCTTGATTAAAATTATAACTCGCTATTAGATTTGATTCTGACCCAATCATTTCTGTCACCATATTTGACTGAATATCAGATTGCGATTTAACTACATTCCAAAACCTAAGATTATCCATTGATCCTTTGAAGGTATAATAACTTCCTTCAAAACTACCTATGTACATGTTTTGGGATGTATTAGCTACAATATTTACCCCTGTTTTGGCGCCTACATTTTGGCCATTAATATAAAATGTCAAAGTTGTTCCACTCAATACAACCGCCACGTGATTCCATACTCCTGCTGTAATAGATGCATCTGCAGATACAGCCCCACCGGAGTATTCAAAAGTCGGCTTAAGATTAGATGTATTCCAATCACTTATACCAAACATAAATCCATTGTCTCCTAATCCAGCTGCTGTTTTCGCAACAATTGTATTTATACTATTTTTAGGAGTGCTTGGTAATTTAACCCAGGCCTCTATTGTAAAGTTAGTAGTTATATTAAACACAGAAGAGGGGCCTAAGTTCACCGTATTATTACTACCATTAAAATCTAATGAATTATCTGTATTCGTGGTAACTGTAATACTACGAGCTGAAACACCAGTAGTAGAAACTGAAATAACTCCTGAACTAACAGAAGTAGCATTATCAGCTAATTTCACAAAAATGGTAGTAGTGGTAACGGTACCACTTGTAGGTGTTAAGGAAAGAGAAGAAACAAAACCTGAACTTGCATTCGTTGAAACAACTACACCGTCAGGTGCTACTACAGAAATATCGTTTGTAGTTAAATCCGATCCTGAGACTGTAAAGCTTTGAGGTGCTATTGAACAACCTGAACAAGAAACAAAAGTCTTAAGAGTCCCTGTTGTCGTTAATGTAGGTGTGACCTCATTATCTAAAATATTACCTGTACCAGATTTACTACCTATATTCAAAATAAGTGTCTCTGTCGACTCCACAACTAAATCATCAACAGTATTTACAGTTATTGTGAAACTACTAACCCCAGTTGGTACGGTAATAGTTCCATCACCATTATTTACAACACTATTAGAAAAAGTATACGTCGTGGAATAATCTGAAGTAGAAGTTGACGAACCCGATGCGGAAAAAGTAAACACCTGCGGACTCGTTGTTGTAGCGGATAAAGTTACTGTGAATACTAAATTCTGTCCTTCGGTAACATTTGCATTCGTAAGAGAAATAGAGGTGGGTTGGGGAGTATTAAGTAATTCCGCATTTAACTCGTCTAATAACCCACTTGTTGCCGCATTACCACCAAATGTAGAAGTTATTGTGTATGATGAGGCATATGCCCTCAAACCCATTGATGTACTAGTATTAGATGTTGTCCCTTTTACGATTGTATACGTTTGTGATGCTCCGTATGAAAATGAAACATTTGCTCCTGAATCAAAAATAAAACCGAAAATATCTCTCGACCCGCCATTGTTTCTAAAATTAAGAGCTCCTGGTAGGGATATAACAGATCCATTTGTAAAATACAATCTAATAGTTCCGGCCAAGTCATTTCCTTGAGTGCCTCCATCTCCAAACTTGCCATCACCATTTAAATCAACCTGACTAAAACTGGCGCGCGAAATTCCTAAAGTGGAAAACGTAAGGTTACCTGTAGTAGAATTAGAGTTATTCCCTTGGGTGCCTAAAAAACCGGTGGAAAAGGATAAACTAATTTCTCCCGCTAGCAAGTCACTCGAACTTAAAATTAAAAGTAAAAGTAAAAGTGTGAAGCGTTTGAATAAGCCTATTGAGCTTAAATAGGAAAAATGCATAGCACACTTCCCTAAGAGTTTTTGAATTCTCTTGATCATGTAATATTAATTTAGAACACGGAATATCCGCTTTGGTTAAACAGAAGTCTACAAAATTCAACTGTAAACACTCTGTATTAAATGTATTTGCAACACAATTAACAAGGCAAAAATAGACCTTATCTAAAGCAATCAATTATTTTTTTATGAACAATTAGTCCAAAAAAATTTCCGGACTGAAATTTAATTGGTCTGTTTTATAGTCCAAATTTAACTTTGGCATTATTAAAGTTATTACTTATCTGATTCGCATTTAGGCTCTGATTAAACAAACGAGCCCCCGCCATGTAACCATTAAAAAAGTAATTCGAGTTACTAGCATAGCCTCCAAATAAATACTTACTGTTAGGCACACTTGCAGGATTTGTATAGTTATCGGTATTTTTCCATTTGCCATTAACATAAAAATCTACAGTCCTTGCGCCCTTAGCAAAAGTCACCGCCACGTGATACCACCTATTCGTTTTGAAAGTAAAGTCCGCCGTTTTTACACTCTCTCCTGATAAATCAAATTGAAGTTGATTCCCATTTAAAATTAAATGCGCCATACCCGCTGTTGATCCATCCATCGCCACAATTACTTGTTGATTTGTTACTTGTCTAGGATAAATCCATGCTTCGATAGTTAAATTATCAGTAGCACTTAGTGTGGTTTGCATTTCTGCATAGGCTCCAGACCCATTGAATTCCATTAAGCCTCCATACAAATTTTGATAGGTTGCACCAGCTGTCAAAACCGCTTTGTTTGTATTATTAACTAGGTCAACCCAGTTTGTTCCTGTGCCACTATAACTAGATGGATCTGAGGCGTCAAGATGTAACGCTAATCCATTTGTGAATAAAGCAAACTTGCCATACTTTTTAACTTGGCCTGAGTTTTTTAATGGGAAATCACTACCCTCTTCACCAAAACGATTCATTTGGTTCGATTTAGCATCGACATACTCTCCATATCGATTGACTCCTCGAATATTAATAACAACTTGAACACTTTGTGATGAACTACATCCAATATTATCTGTTACGGTGACCGTGTAAGTTCCAGATTCATCAAATGAATTAGTGGCTGAAGAAACATTATTTCCGCCAGTCCAAGAGTAGTTTGTTCCTCCAGAAGCAGTTAAACTAACTTGATCATAAGCAGTTGTCGAACCGGATATCGCAATTGTCACGCGACTAATCGTGGCGGTTACAGTAGATCGCGTAGAACTACATCCATTATTTAATGCCTCTACATAGTAATTTGTGGTACTTGAAAGAATTGTAGTCGTGTAGGTATTAGAAGTAGCTAGTAGCGTTCCTCCATTCGCTAAATCATACCAAACAAGTGTTCCTGCAGAAGGGGTCCCACTTAATGTAACTGAGCCATCGCCACATCGGGCCGCAGAATTTACAGAAACGACTGCTGGAACTGCTTTTATGGTAGCATTTACAATCGTCCTTGACGTACTTGAACAACCCAGGTAAAGACCTTCCACATAATAGGAAACCGTTGAAGATAAGCTAATTGTTGTATAGGACGTCCCTGTGGCTAAAAGTGTGCCCCCACTGATTGAATCATACCATTTTACATCCCCAGCAGAAGCACTCGCTCCTAAGACTACTGCCCCTACTCCACATCGATCTCCAGCCGTAGTAGATACAACAGTGGGATTTGCCGTAATGGTTGCCGTTATTGTTAAACTAGGACTTTCACAACTATTGGAGGTCTGGGTTACATAATAATTACCCGTTGTCAATGACGTACTTGAACTTAATACACTTGTTAACGTGGGAGAATTATACCACTTAAGCGAGGTTCCCGTAGCAGATAACGTACCGACTGTGGCATTCGAACTCGCACAAAAAGTTTGAGTTGAAGTTGCTGTAGGCGCAGATGGAGATGCATAAACCGCGGTTATTTCTAAGGTTTGGGCAGAACTTGAACCACAACCATTAGTAGCATAAACAGAGATTAATCCTGTTGAACTTGCCGTTCCGACTGTTACAGCTGTACTAGTAGTGCCTTGTCCGCTGGTAATAGTCCATCCTCCTGCTGGAACACTCCAGGTATATGAAGTGGCATTTAAAACATCCACAATTGAGTAGGATTTATTGACACCTAGTGCACATTGAGTGGTAGCCCCAGAAATGACAACAGGAGTACGTGGGGCCGCTGGGGCAATATGTATGGATACCGCATTAGAAAACACAACGCTATTAACTACGCACGTAGCATTGGAAGTCATTTGTACAGAAAATACATCATCATCTACTATAGAAGTGGCTGTATATGTACCACCTGAAGCCCCAAGATCTACCCCATTTTTTTGCCAAGAATAAACTGGCGAACCTCCATTAGTAGGAGTAGCGGTAAACAGGACTGATGCACCAGAGCAAACCGAATTATCTGCATCGTTCGACGCGATGGTAACGCTTGCGGTAACCGATGGATTTACTGTAACTATTGCACTTCCTGATCTATCTCCAACAGCGGAAGTACTACAATTTGCATCGGTGATAGAGGAAATTGTGAATGTTTTTGTTGAAGCAGGACTCACATTCAAAGTATAATTACTTGTCGTAATATTGGTTACATTCGTAGATGTGCTTCCATCTGAATAAGTGAATGACCAGGGCTGAGAGCCCGTAAGCTGAACAGTTAAAGGAGCAGTGGTCCCTGAACAAACAGTTTGTGTGCCACTTATAGAGGAAGTGGGGGCTGGATTTACTTGTACAAATGAAGACTTAGAGGCAATACATCCGTTACTTGCGACGACTTTCAAATTTACATTAAATGTATTTGCCGTTAAATACGTTCTTGTTGCGTTCAAGGTCGAAGCAGATGTCCCATCGCCTAAATCCCAAGTGGTAGAACTAATCGTACCAGAACTTGTAGTAGTAGTATTAGAAAACGTGAATGAGTTTCCACTCAAACATTGCGTAGGAGTATTTATACTAAAATCTACAATAGGAGCTGGTAGGTTAGAGACCGTAATGTCTAATGAGGCAGAAGCGGAAGATCCGCATCCATTTGAAGCAACTACCGAAATATTTCCGCTATTAGTTGAAGAGAGGATATTGATTGATCGCAAAGTTGATGTTCCAGTCCATCCGCCAGGCAAAGTCCAGGTATAACTCGTCGCACCAGAAACACTTGCTACAGAATAGGATTGATTCGTATTTTGACAAATAATGGATTCTCCAGAAATTGTTCCTGGAGTAGAAGGTGTAGTGTTAATAGTTAAAGCCGCAGCACTAGATGTAGCAGTAGAGCAAGTTCCTGTTATAACACATCTGTATTGAAAGCCTGTTGATAGTCCTGAAGTGCCGGAAAGACTTAAAGTAGAAGAAGTGGTTCCAGTATATACTCCGGTATTTGTTAATGAAGTCCAAGTACTTCCTGATACAGTTGAAAGGACTTGCCACTGATAAGTAAGTCCGGCTCCGCTTGCTGCCACACTAAAACTTGAAGCAGCGTTCGTACAAATGGCTGCATTTGTAGGCTGTGAGGTGATGGAAACTAGAGAGTTAACTGTTAAAGTTGTTACAGAAGATGTTTGGGCGGGACTACATGTACCGGATACAATGACCCGGTATTTAAGACCAGAATAGGTTGCGTCTATCTGGTTCGAGAGCCTTAAAACGGAGGTGTTTACGCCATAATATATGCCTGCGTTACTTAAATTTGACCAAGAAGTTCCTCCATTAGAACTCGCTTGCCATTGATAAGTAAGATTGCCACCTGTAGCTGTAACCGATATGGTAGTTGCTGTGCTGGAACAAACGCTCGCCGTAGAAGGCGGTTGAACAGTTATGGCAGGGGCATTATATACTTCTCCAAAAACGTAGATAATTTGGTCTGCTGAATTAGTAGCAGAAACTACAATATTCCCCGTGTAGGATCCGGAAGCATTTGAACTTTTAAGACGAATATAAACTGTTGTATTCGAAACGACAGATGAAGTAGGAGCTTTACTTATTGAGTTAGAAAAACTTGACCCAGATGTAAATGATACTTCATAACCTGTGGGAGCTGTTACTGTAATGCTTGAAGTTAAATTTGATCCAGAAATTGTAAATGATTGCTCAGGTGAATTAAAACCGAAGCAAGACGAAAATCCAGATAGATTAGCTGTGGCTGTTAATGTAACCTGGGTAGTTAAAAAAGAATTTATTTCCGTTAGAGGAGAGCTAGAGTTAAATCCAAAACTATAACTCGCAGAATATGAACTATCAAACTTAGGATTTATGAGCACATATATTACGCCACCAACTGTAAATCTAAAAAATTCTTTAGTTCCTCCAGAGGGGCCTACTCCATCTAGTAAACCATTGGTTAAGGAAACTTGATTACCACTTGAATTAATATAAATTATACTGCCTGCTACGTTATTTCCTGATGAGGTAAAACTTGCTCCTGCAACTGATCCAACAAATCGAAAATTTTGCCCTGATATTAGAGTTGCGGTATAAGAGTTACCATTAGCTGGTGTAAGTAAATACAGCTCATTAAAATAAACAGTCGGATATTGGGCCCATACCTCCGTCGTACTACCCAAAAATAGCAACAAACTAACGACCCAAAAACGGTAATAACGCTTAGCAATAATCATCTTTGGACCTATTAATAATAATACTCAAATTGAATTCTATCCCCATTTTTCAAAGCATAGTTGCCATTACTTGAGGCGTTATATGTAACTGTTGTTCCTGAAAGAGAAAAAGCATTTTTACTTATTTTAATTCCATTCACATACATTTTTAGGGTACTTGTGGCAGCCTTAATTTGGGTAAGTGTAAAAGATGTGGTGCCGTCAACAGTTACAGGGATTTCATCTGAAACTTCCCGTACTAAACTTACATTCACGCCGTCCACTAATCCCAGATTGACTCTGGCCCCAGCTGCATCCGTAGCGCCAGTTCCACCATGTGCCACATCAATTTTTGTTGCACTCCAAGTACCTGTAGTAATCGTACCCACGGTATTCAAATTACTTAAACTAGTCAAAGTCGTATTGGATGTAGCCGTTATATTTCCAGCCGTTGTGGCAGTCGTCGCCGTTGTGGCATTTCCTAAGAAATTAGTGGCCGTCACGTCACTACTAAATGTTTTAGCACCTGCGATGGTTTGAGCACCCACTGATATTAAGCCTGGGTTCGTTGCATCCGCCGCCGCTAAGGTTAATACTGTTCCACTGATGGTTCCGCCTGATGAATAAGAAGTAGTCGATGTGTAAGCCAAAGAAGAAACACCTGAGCTTCCCGACGTAATCCCAGCCGTACTAACAGAAGTAAGTCTACCTTTTGCATCTACCGTAAATACAGGAATGGCTGTAGATGAACCATAGGTGCCTGATGTCACCCCTGAATTTGCTAAAATAGTAGTGAAGCTTCCTGTGCCGGAACCTGTTACATCACCTGTCAATGTTATCGTTTGGTCGCCCGTATTTATTCCAGATGTATTCGAAAGAACTCCAACTTGTACATCTGTTACATAGTTGCGATTTGTACTTGGTGCTATATCTGCTGTTGTTGCACTTGTTCCTGATGTCACTAGGCCTTTTGCATCGTACGTAATTTTTGTATTAGTCGAGCCTGTGATTGCAGAATTAGGAACTATATAATTTGTCCCTGCCACGAGAGTTTCTTGTATTCCTAAATTGGTAATATTCGCTTTGGAAATATTCAATTTACTAAATGATATCGCCGCACTTGGGGAAACATCTGCATCTACAATGGTGGCATCCGCAATTTTTGCGGTTGTAATAGAACCATCACTCACACCGCCAGAATTTATCTGAGCGTCTACATAATCTTTTATCAATTTTACAGAAGGATACTTTGTGGTGGATCCCGCATCAGCATTAATATCTGTGCTCTTATTCAAAACTGATTCTGCACCAAGATTCGCTAATGCTCCAGCAGCAGTCGATGCTCCTGTTCCCCCCTTGGCAATTGTAATGGTTGACCCACTCCAAACTCCAGATGTAATCGTTCCTACCGATGTCAAACTAGAATTGACCACCGAAAAAGATAAAGTCGTACCACTTAAAGTGGCTGCGTCTGAAGAGGCAGAAATGGTAATATCAGAAGATCCATCAAAAGGGATACCATTTATATTTTTAGGTGATAATAGTTTCGTGGCTGTACTTGCATTTCCTGTAAGAGCACCTGTAAAACTAGTCGAATTAACAGATGAAAGACCCAATAATGACGAATAGGTGCCTCCTAATGACATTGGAGTGCTCCCTAAAGTTATCGAATTGTTCGCTAATTGATTATTCGAAATCCCCGCATTAGAGGCTAAATTTGAGGTGGTCAAGCCCGCAACAGAGATAACCCCTGAATTTATACTAATTCCTGAACCAGGGTTTAATGCACTTGCCGTAGCAATCGTAATATCTGCGGTTCCATCAAATGGAATTCCATTAATCGTTCTTGGAGTCAAGAGTTTCGTGGCGCTAAATGCATTTCCTGATAAATCTCCAGTAACCTTTGACCCGGCCACCGACGAAATTTTTTCATTTGTAACGGCACCATCTTGAATCTTATCCGTACTAACAGAATTTGTACTTAATCGCGGCTCATTTGCTGAACCTGCCAAATCCCCTGCTAATTTTAAAATACCTTTTGTTTGTGAATCCGCATCAGAAACGACACTGCCCGTTTTGATAGTAATGTCGGTAGATCCATCAAATGGCACACCATTTATGAGTGGAGTTTTCGCTAATTTATCTGCCGTCTCAGCAAAAGATGAAGTACCTGCGTGAAGAGAATAGGGAACTGCGTTTAATTTTTGATTACTAACTTGTGTAAAAGTGGTTCCTGAATTAAAACTTACAGAGACAGTTAATGATTTCACACCTTTAATCCATGAAAGAGTGGAAAAAGCGGGTGTTTTACCTGTTAAATCTCCTTTACCAATAATCAAATTTACCAGTCCAAATTCGTCTGTTTTGGTTTTGTGAATTTCTTCATATTCCAATCGAGACCCATCATAAATTCCAAATTTTACCCACAATGGCTTGTCTACATAAGGGTGCGCAACTAAATCGGCGCCGGGAAGTTCAATGATAGTTGGGTCAGCAATAACTGCTTGGTAGCTTATTCCCTTGGTTTGTGCAAATAAAGAATTTGACACCAAAAATACCCCCAAAAATAGCAATGGGAATAGAATTCTTACCCTTATAAGGGATTGACTATGAATGGATAAGACCATTTTATTTAATTTAGAACACAGTTGTAATTTGTTGAAAAATTCCTCTATGTACTTAGTAAAGAAGAGTATTAGCAGAATTATTCAACATAAGTATAACAGATTACTATTTGATCCCGCAAAAAAAGTAGTCCAAGAAATTTTCCGGACAATACCGCATTTGGATTTTGGACATTTATTTAGACATTCGCCTTGTTCTAAATTAAACCATGCTTTATTACCTGGCCCTTCTATCGGTTTTCACGTCTGCTATTATTGCGATCTATAATTGGAAGGTCCAAAAGGGGGCCTTATACGTCTCGGGAATTTTAGGGATTTTGTCAGCCTACGCATTAACTCATTACTATACCACTCCTGAGGAAAGTGATTACGTCTATGCTATTTTATATGGTACTCTTTCTCCATTATGGCTTTTGCCTGGCCCACTTTTATACTTTTATTTTAGGGGAATTTTTCAGCAAGGGAAAAGTAAGATAACCTGGAAAGATGGGCTTCATTTTATTCCTAGCCTCTTTCATTTAATCAACATTTTACCCTATTTATTTAGCCCTTTTGAGTACAAATTACATGTTGCACATGCGATTCACCAAGACATTAATAACTTACAGTTAATCAATATTAATTCTCTCTATTCGTTTAAAACCGCGTTTCTAATACGCCCTATTGCGTTATTATTTTACTTGCTTTGGTGTAAAATATTATTTATTCGACAGAAGAATTCAATTAGTACACGCACACAAATCTGGCTTCATTGTTTTATTATAAGTTTACTAATTACCACATTCATCTATCTTTATGTAGCCATCAAATTATTTAGCCATACCCTAGATATTGAATCATTCGATTCAATTCCCATTTATATTGCCTCCGGAATTGCCTACATTTTACTTCCTATCGCACTCATTCTCTTTTTCCCAGAAATCTTGTACGGAATAAAGCGGCAAGAAGTCGATGGAATCCTAGAAAAATTAGATGTAAGTCCAAACGAATTAACTGCTCATACGGATTTAGCCAAAAAAATCAAAGAATACCTTCGTCGTGAAAAACCATTTCTAAATCCTGACTTCGAATTAGCTGATCTTGCTACTGCTTTAGAGGTTAATCCTAAACAAGTCTCATTTGCCTGTAAGAATGTATTGAATATAAAATTCACTGATTTGCGTGCCCAATTACGCGTGGAACATGCAAAAGAATTACTTAAAAAAGGTCTAACAGGAACCATCACGATTGATGCCATCGGGGTAGCTTCTGGATTTAAATCACGGTCCACCTATTATGACGCTTTTAAAGCAGAAACGGGCATGACGCCTAGCCAGTATTTGGAAAAAATTGCATAATTTTAGTTCTGTATTTTGAGCTAAATGAAAAAATTCCTCCTCTTATTCTTGCTGTTGTCCTGCTTTCTAACCCAAGCGGAACCGTTGCGTTTATCCTACCTAGGGGAGGCGAATATCTTTTATTCAAAGCCCTACATTTATTTACTGGAGAAGACCCATTATAGAACCATCAAGGTGCCCGAATTAACTATATCGGAGCCCATCTATTTTAAGTTTAGCGACAGTACCTTTTACAAGAAATTCACCCCCTCCTCTTTTACGATAAATCGGATTGATAAAAAGATTTTTATCACCTTAAATTTAGGCGGACTTGTTTACGAAATTAGGGGAAATGAATTAGTTCGAATTGATCATTCCTTCGAACATAAAATGCAGATTAATGCCCAACAATTTGTGTATGATAATCGTATATTTCGGTTCGGGGGTTATGGCTTTTGGTCCGCTAGAAATTTCTTTACTTACTTCGATATTAATTCCAAAGAATGGGAAAGTTATTCTCCCGTTCAAGGCGACAAAGTGCCTCCCGGAATGTTTGATGTAAACCAGTATATCAA
>JACCDN011200687.1_pt1 | contig 14567 bp, 12 predicted proteins | sample 7441691 | NCBI WGS metagenome assembly JACCDN01 (sample SAMN15323439, study PRJNA562643) | freshwater metagenome | isolation source: river surface water | place: USA:Blue River Watershed | collected 2017-08-16
CGATCTACTTCTTTTAAACTCATCTCGATACACTCCTTTGTCACTGACCGCTCCTGTTATTTTATTATTCACAGGTGTCATTTTAATCGGGGACATAGGTGACATTATCATTTGGGACTGACATTTAATAGATATGTTGGATCAGTTATACTTAAATCAAGCAAGTTCCAATCTTAAAATGCCTTTTATACCTCATATTAATATGGCTCTGACCATTAGCGATAGTATTAAGCATGGATTGATAGAATCTGATCATCGTAAACTAAAAACAATAATATTATTTCATGACTTAATTATGATATATAAGGATTTTAAATTTCCAGAATACATTGCTACTGTTTTAATGGAATATAAGGTTAATATTTTAGATTTGAGAACTATTTCATTTAAGCACCTGCGAGATAAAATGGGTCATAATGATTGGGATGTTATTGTTCCTCAGTATGTCAGTAATGTAATCAATTATGATTCTGAAGTTTGTTTAATTCATTGCCTGATCTGTTGGTTAACACATGTCATATATTGCATAAGAAACGATAATAAAGATTATTTAAGGAATCTATCTCTAATGTTTCATGAGTTTGAAAATAAAATTAATTTAAAGCTGAAATTAAATTCATCAGCATATCGATACAAAGAAATAATTGTAGGCTTGCTTGGGCAATATAATTTACAACTAATAATGGCAGATTTAGCTTTAGGCGACGACCATCAGAATAAAATTTATTCTTGTGGAGAGAGTTGTTTATCGGGACTATATAGCAATTCGGATCAAGTCGTATTATGAAAACGTATTCAGATACTTTTGACCCTAGAAAATCTCGACGTAATCAACGCAAACAATGGTTGGAAGATAATGGTTACTATAATTCGAAAGAACATCCACGTTATTTAAGTGCTTGGAAAGAAGTATCTGAATATTTTAACTTTCCGTTTGCGTTTTTAGAAACAGCAGAAGGTAATTTAATGCAGTCATTTCAAATGCCTAAGAGTTTTGGTAAGATAGTAAGCCTAACTACTTTGTTACAGATTAAGCGACAAGAAAGTGATATTGATCTGGATCCAATATTAAGTAGCTCAGATATACAAATTATCCAACATATAAAAAATATTGGTTTTGATGGCATAGGTCAATATCGCCAAAAAGATCTATATACAATTGCTCATAACCTTGAAAGCGGGCAGAAGCTGAATTTTGTCATTCCAGTTTGTCCTGATTGGGAATATGATCCCATAACAAAAATTTATACTTTTAATTCTGTAAGAGACGGTATTGGGCTAGTGGCATTAAAAGCAATTAATATTGTACCAATAATAAACAAAATTTTTCCTCAACATGCTAAAACTTTTAATTTCATTGTGGGTGATGCTATGGGCTTAAATCCAGATCAACTACAGCGTGCTAATTTAAGTTTTACCGAATTTAAATCTTGTTGCAGCAGCAGTCGCGACAAAATCCAAGCGCGTTTAGCCTCTGTTTTGAGAGGCCAATCATTTTCTGTAAAGTTAATGACAGATATTCTTCCTCAGGAATATACTTTAGATACGTATAATCAGAAGATCAATGACTTAGCAAATCTATTCTCTGATAGCTTAATTGAAAAGATTTTTGGTAATTTTGGCAAGTTTAATAGTTTATTAAATTCTAGAAAGTCCTTATATATGAGACTCTATCCTCATATAAAAGAGGATAAAATAAGAAGTATTTTTATACGACATTTAGCAGAATATAATGTATTTGCGCAGTCTACAAAAATTTTAGGTGATGATTTAATTATTTTAGGTTTTGATGCAGCTGCAATGCATTATGGATATAAATGGGGAGCCCCAAAAATTCCCGTTTTAACATATCGGCAAAATGGGGCTTATTAAGATGACGTAGAGAACTAGTTATGGCTAGAGCCTATCATCCCTAATATCCCATTCTTTACTTATAAATTCAGCAGGCTCAGTATTCATCAAAAGTTTAAATATGAAATCTGCAGCAGCTTCCGGACTAATCAATTTATCCTGAATTAAAGCAAAGAAATCGCGTGTTTCGATGACAGAGTTTTCTAATGAACGCAATCGCGCTTGCATTGGTGTATCAACAACTCCAGGTCGCACACTACCAAACCAAATTTTCTTATTATCAAAATGTTCTAGTTGTAAGTATTTCCAAAAGAAATATTGTGCTGCTTTTGAAGCACCATAAGCTAGTAAGCCTGGCTTTGGTTTATGTGCTGCACCCGTAGATACGAATAAGACTCTGGCGTTATCGGTTAGATTTGGGATTAGAGACTGTGTCAGCTTAAAAGGAGTAAAAAAATTTAGCTGAAAAGCTTTTTCCATATCATCACACGACAAATTTTTTAATGGCGTCAATGGGGCTTCAACTCCGGCATTATGAATAATATAGCTAAATTGGTATGACTGTAATTTTTTAATGAGAGATTGTCGTTCTGTCTTGCTAGACAAATCAACATTAAAGCAAATGATTTTGTGCCGGTCATTACAAAAAGTATTCATTAACTGCATTGCATGACGACTGATAAGTACAAGTTCAAAACCATTTTCTAATAATTTTTTTGCCAGTGCCTTACCTATGCCAGAAGTAGCACCCGATAATAGAATTTTTATCTGATTCATTTTTATCTTATTTATTGGCACAGTTTTCAAGAGCCATTATAACCTTTTGAGATAAGTGGATTGGGATAAGCCTATTATACTTACAAATTGCATAAGTGTCATGTAACAACTCATTGTTGTATGAGTTCATAACATATGAGACTGAAGAAAGACTTCACATCATCACGAATGCGCATTTAAGTGAAGTAAAAAACCATTGACTTATTACTTCACTATAATTAGACAATATCGTGATGAACAACAGGGGTTAACCCCTGTTACGCCACCTCGGCCAAATCCCCTTCGGTTTCGAGCCAGGCTTTGCGGTCGGAAGCACGATTTTTTGCGAGCATCATGTCCATCACAGCAAAGGTTTCTTCTACAGCATCTAAGGTTAAACACACCAAGCGACGGGTATCACGTGCCATTGTAGTTTCGCGTAGCTGCAATGGGTTCATCTCGCCTAAGCCTTTAAAGCGCAGCACGCTGGGTTTGGCTTTTTTCTCGGCGATGAGTTTTGTCAAAATCGCATCACGTTCGTGCTCATCTAAGGCATAATGCACCTCTTTGCCGCAATCGACACGATACAGGGGTGGCATTGCTACAAAAATATGGCCTTCTTCGACCAAAGGCCGAAAATGCTTGAGAAAGAGTGCACAGAGCAAAGTGGCAATATGCGCGCCATCGGAATCTGCATCAGCAAGAATGCAAATTTTGCCATAACGTAAGCCGCTTAAGTCATTGGAGTCTGGATCAACACCGATTGCTACAGCAATATCATGTACCTCTTGTGAGGCAAGGATTTGGTTGGAATCGACTTCCCAAGTATTCAGAATTTTACCGCGCAGCGGCATAATGGCTTGGAATTCTTTATCGCGCGCTTGTTTGGCAGAGCCACCTGCGGAATCCCCTTCTACTAAAAAGAGTTCGGTATGTTCCGGGTTTTGGCAGGTGCAATCAGCAAGCTTTCCTGGAAGAGCAGGGCCAGTAAGTACTTTTTTACGAGTAATTTTTTTATCCGCTTTTAAGCGATTTTGCGCCCGCTCAATCGCAAAAGCCGCAAGAAGTTCTGCAGTATCTACGTGTTGGTTTAGCCATAAGCTTAAAGCATCGTGTACGGCATTCATCACAAAAGCTGCGCATTCACGTGAAGAGAGGCGCTCTTTGGTTTGACCGGAAAATTGAGGGTCACGCAATTTAACTGAGAGTAAAAAGGCACAGTCGTTAAAGACATCTTCAGCAGAGAGTTTTACGCCACGCGGCAATAAGCTGCGTAATTCACAAAACTCGCGCATGGCTTCTAAGGTGCCAGAACGTAAGCCATTGACATGCGTTCCACCTTGAATCGTTGGGATCAAGTTAACATAGCTTTCTTGAGGAAGCTCATCGCCTTTGCCCGTTACCCAAGTGAGTGCCCAATCAACGTGTTCATGATCTTGTTTAAAATGACCGACGATAGGCTCAAGAGGCAAAGTTTCAGAATTTTGAAGCGCTTGACGTAAATAATCAGATAAACCATCCTCAAAATGCCAAGTTTCATCAGTATGGTTGATTTCATCTACTAGGCGAATCGATAACCCCGGCAGTAACACAGCTTTGGCGCGTAAAATTTGCTTTAAAGAGGATAGAGCAATTTTAGGCGAATCAAAATATTTAGCATCCGGCCAAAAATGAACAGTGGTTCCAGTATCCTTTTTGGCACAAGAGCTAATCTCAGTAAGTTCAGTAGTTTTATTGCCATTAGCAAAAGTCATGGTATACACTTTGCCTTCGCGTTTGATTTTCACGTCAACACGTGTCGATAAAGCATTTACAACTGAAACCCCAACGCCATGCAAACCACCAGAAACCTCGTAGGAATCATGGTTGAACTTACCGCCGGCATGAAGACGCGTCATAATGAGTTCAACACCGGAAACACCTTCCTCAGGATGGATATCTACAGGCATACCACGGCCATCATCAGTAACAGAGATCGATAAATCAGGATAGAGGGTAACAGTGATATTTTTGGCATGTCCAGCCAAAGCTTCATCAACGCTATTATCAATAACCTCTTGTGCTAAATGGTTTGGGCGCATGGTATCGGTGTACATACCTGGCCGACGCTTAACAGGGTCAAGACCTGTTAAAACTTCAATCGACGAAGCAGTGTAACTCATGCAGTCACTCCCGCTGCGATAGCAGCTTTAGCAACAGCAGAGGAAACAGCGTTTCTCAGTCGAGGGTCAATAGGTTTGGGAATTAAATATTCTGGTCCAAATTTTAATTGCTCAATGCCTTCATAGGCGGCAATTACTTCTGCTATGATGGGCTCTTTGGCTAAAGCTCGGATGGCTTCAATTGCGGCGATACACATTGAAGTGGTAATTACGCGTGCTCGGACATCAAGTGCACCGCGGAACATGTAGGGAAAGCATAAAACATTATTCACTTGGTTGGGCATGTCAGAACGACCAGTGGCAATAATCGCATCTTGGCGAACTTTATGAATCTCATTGGGGTGAATTTCTGGAGTAGGGTTGGAAAGTGCGAAGATAATGGGTTTTGCTGTCATTAGGGCAATTTCTTCGGCTTTAACCAAATTGGGGCCAGAAACACCAACAAAAACATCTGCACCTTCTAAGGCTTCAGCAAGTGTACGCTTATCAGTATGGCGTGCAAATGCAAATTTGTAAGGCCCAAGACCATGGCGTTTGATGTGAATAATGCCTTCGCGATCAAGCATAAAAATATTTTCACGTTCAGCGCCTAAGCGAACTAACATTTGCATACAAGCAATGCCTGCAGCTCCAGCACCTAAACAAACAATTTTAGCATTCTTCAAGGTCTTGCCTTGTAGTTCCAAAGCGTTTAAGAGCGCAGCAGATACCACAATGGCTGTTCCATGTTGATCATCATGAAACACGGGAATATTCAAACGTTTTTTCAATTCGTATTCAATCGAGAAGCATTCAGGTGCTTTGATATCTTCTAAATTAATACCACCAAAGGTTGGAGCAATGGCGCTTACTGCTTCAACAAAAGCAGATTCGGTGATGGCATCTACCTCAATATCAAATACATCAAGCCCGGCAAATTTTTTAAATAACACAGCTTTGCCTTCCATTACAGGTTTACTTGCTAAAGCGCCAAGATTTCCCAATCCTAAAATAGCCGTGCCATTGGTGATTACCCCCACCAAATTACCTTTGTTGGTATAGCGATAAGCATTGGCAGCATCTTCATGAATGGCCAAAACGGGCTCGGCCACTCCAGGTGTATAAGCCAAAGACAAATCCTTTTGCGTATTGGTGGGTTTGGTGAGCGAGGTTTCAAGTTTGCCTGGCTTTGGAAACTCATGATAGTGCAATGCTTGTTCTTTGAGTGTGCTCATCGATCATCCTTTAGAGTTAAAAAAATAAAATCAAAAACTGTGGTTTTATACCATTAGGGTCGGTGATTTGTCAAAGAGAATTATTGCAAGGCTTTATTAACAATTTCAGCTACGTCATTAGATAAATTGGGCAAGGCTTGTAGGGTTTCCAACTCTTTGTGCATCAAACTTTGATAAGGTTCAGCAAACGCTTTGAAATTCATCATAGTCTTGACTAAGCGTGCTGCAACAGTTGAGTTTTTAGAGTCGATTTCTCTGATAAAGCCGCACATGAGTCGATAGCCTTTGCCGTCTTTACGATGAAATGCTTGAAAATTATTGCCATAGGCTAAGACCAGGTTATAAATTTTATTTGGATTGGTACGAATGAACGCGGGGTGCTGCATTAGTTTAACAACATTTTCAAATGTATCGACTGCATGACTGTTAGCCTGGGTGAGAAACCATTTGTCAATCACCAAGGGGTAGTCTTGATAAGTGTCATAAAAGTGCATTAAAGTTTTGGTTTTCAGGGCTTGATCACTGCTATTGGTAATTACGCTCAAGGCGGCTAAACGATCGGTCATGTTGTCGTCTTTTGTGTATTGTGTTTCAGCAGGCTCAAGCACATTTTGGCGCTCTAAATAAGTCAGGCAGGCATTTTTTAGAGCGCGAATTGCTGGGGTTTGTTTGGCAATTTGACAAGCTTTATAACAAGAGAAGAATTCAGCTTTCAAACACCTTGCCACTTCCTGTGCTAAATTTTCACGTACGGAGTTTAGGTGTTGAGGGTCAATTGGTGAAATGTCTTCAGCCAAAGTTTTAAGATTAGGAATATTTAAAAATTCAGCCGTATAAGCAGGGTAGTCAAAGGCGTTAGCAAGAGCTTGCTTGAAGATGGTGATAATTTCTTCATGTTCGGCCTTTTTGCCATGATAGGCGGCTAGTAATATGCCAGTGAGTAGGCGTTCTTTGGCATCCCAACGGTTAAAAAGGTTAGGATCGTGCAGAGCTAAAAGTTGTAGCTCTTTATGGGTATAAACATATTCAAGTTTCACCGGCGCCGAAAAATCACGTAATAGTGAGGGAGTCGGTTTGGTTTTTACATGCGTCAGCACTAAGTCGGTGGAACGTTGTGTAAGGCTATATACAATTTCATGTTGCATTTTATCTTCGTATTGAAAATGCAAGGTTTGCCCGGTGGCATCAATAAGGCCTAAGCGAATGGGGATGTGAAACAACGCTTTACCCGATTGCTCAAAATGCAAGGTATATGTGTGTTTATTCTCATCATAATGGCTGGTAACTTTAACACTGGGCGTGCCGGAATAACTATACCAATTTTTAAAAAGTGTTAAGTCATAGTGGTTGGCATCAGCCATAGCAGCAACAAAATCATCACAAGTAACTGCCTGACCATCATGACGTTTAAAATAAAGATCCATGCCTTTACGAAAACCAGTTTCACCCAAGAGAGTGTGCATCATACGGATGACTTCTGAACCTTTTTCATAAACAGTTACTGTGTAGAAGTTATTCATTTCTATGTATGAATCAGGGCGGATGGGATGAGCCATGGGGCTTTTATCTTCAGTAAATTGATATGTACGCAGGTAGTTTACATCTTCAATACGTTTCAAAGTGCGATCGTGGTGATCAGCGGTAAACTCACCATCACGAAATACGGTTAAGCCCTCTTTTAAGCTTAACTGGAACCAGTCACGGCAAGTCACACGATTACCCGTCCAGTTATGGAAATATTCGTGGCCAATTACGGCTTGGGTCATCTTATAGTCTAAGTCGGTAGATAATTTGGGATCCGTTAAAACATATTTGGTATTGAAAATGTTCAGCCCTTTATTTTCCATAGCTCCCATATTGAAATCAGATGCAGCATAAATCATATAAACATCTAAATCATATTCGCGACCAAAACGTATTTCATCCCAACGCATGGCATCTTTTAAAGCTTCCAATGCATAATGACATTGATCAATAAATTTGGCTTCAGCATAGACTTCTAATTTGATTGTACGACCACTTGTGGTTTTGAAGGTATCGGTTACTTTGCTGATATTGCCAGCAACCAATGCAAAAAGGTAGCTTGGTTTTTTGAAGGGGTCTTGCCACAGGGCATAGTGACGATGCTCATCAATTTCACCTTGTTCAACCAAATTACCATTAGAAAGCAATATCGGATAAAGCTTTTTGTCAGCAATGATTTTGGTGGTGAAGGGAGCCATAATATCGGGACGATCTAAATAAAAGGTGATTTTGCGAAAACCATGAGGTTCATTTTGAGTACAGAAAGTTCCATTGGTTTTGTAAAGACCTTCGCAAGAAGTGTTACTTTCTGGATGAATACGTGAAACAATTTCTAAGCTAAAACGTTGAGGTAAATTGTGAATGATGAGGGAGGTATCATTCCAGTCGTAATACTCACGCGCCAGGTGTTCACCATTGAGTTTTAAAGTAAAGAGCTCCTGATTTTCACCGTCTAAAACCAAGGGCTGTGTGGTATCGAGACTTTCAATATCCATTACATTGGTAACCAAAGTTTCATGCTCACGTAAATCAAAAGTGAGATTGGTTGCTAAGATTTGATATGTGCTTGGTTTATAATCTTTACGATAATGGACAGTTGTCATTTGGTGTTGTCTTTAAAAAGAATTATCATAGCATAATTGCCTCTAACAAGAAAGATTATGCGCCTCTCTGACTTAACACAAAAACTTAATAATTACTTGAGTACTGAGGCTATTGGAGATTATGCACCCAATGGCTTGCAAGTTGCATGTTCCGATAAAAAAATTGGCAAAATTGCTTTGGCGGTGACAGCTTCAGAAGAGGCAATTATTGAAGCTGCAAAAATTAGGGCAGATGTTCTTATTGTTCATCACGGTTACTTTTGGAAAGGGGAGGATCCGGTGATCACTGGCATCAAGTATCAGCGTATTCGTACTCTCATTACCAATGATATTGGTCTTTTGGCATACCATTTACCTTTGGATGTGCATCCTACACTTGGAAATAACATACAGTTGGCTAGAGTTTTGGGTCTAGAACTACAAGATACATTTAAGCCCGATGGCAAATTACCACTTTTGGCGATAGGCAAATATAATAAAGCAATATCATTGCAAGACTTTGCAGATCATTGTGCCAAAGTGCTGCAACGTGAGCCTTTGATTATTGCAGGTGGAGAGCACCTTATTCATACTGTTGCTTGGTGTACAGGAGCAGCTCAAGATTTTATCACTGATGCAAAGTTGTGTGGTGCGGATGTTTATCTCTCAGGCGAAGTTGCAGAGCGAACATATTATCAAGCACGTGAGTTAGGCATTCATTATTTGGCTTGCGGGCATCATGCAACTGAGCGTTATGGTATTCAAGCTTTAGGACAATGGATTCAAAGTGAGTTTGGTATTATCACTACATTTATTGATAGCAAAAATCCAATATAATTAATGACAGGTTTGGATACCTGTAGTTGCCATGCCAATGGCTTCATAAATCAGTTTCTGATTTGGCGATATTTTTCCTTGATTAAGCAAATTATTTTGCGTGGCATTGGGAGAAAGTGTCGTGGCTAAATTGGCATTGATCATGGCATTTTCATAGTTGATGGTGATATTAAGCGGGCTGTTTGTTGTGAGTATCATCGGGCCGGGGCTAGGGTCACCGCAGGGCTTATTACTACGCTTAATCACATATAGGTTTGTAAGTTTATTATCGTTACAGGTTCCCCAAATTAAAGCATAAGGGGCGCTGCCATATTTTGCTCCCATTTTATCTTTTGAATTTAATGTATAACCATAGAGCATACCATTATGGTAGGTAAGGTAAGTATTGATTGGGAATGCCTGATTGGGGAAGAGGCCAGTCGTATCTTGGTAAGTACCGCTATAGAATCCACCAATAAGAGGGCAAGGAGGAACAGTATTAGCAAATAGAGAAATGCTAAAGCTGATACCACTTAAAAGCATATAAAGTTTGATTCGTTTCATAAAGCACCTTTAATTTTTTGATAACGTAAATCAGTAATAGTGTGTCCTAATCTGATGCCGCGGGCTTCAAATTTGGTAAGAGGACGCTCATCACGATCTTCAGATAATTTTTTAAAGTCAGGATGAACATCCATGATGTCGCGCATCCATTGTGCATAATTCTCCCAGTCGGTAGCAAGATGCAGTAATCCATTATTTTTTAATTTTTTGGCAATAAGATGTGCAAATTCGGTATTTATAATGCGGCGTTTGTAATGACGTGCTTTAGGCCAGGGGTCGGGGAAAAATATATGAACTGCAGTTAAACTTTCATCAGGAATGTGGTTTTTGAGAATTTCTACTGCATCCCCTTGAATGAGGCGAATATTGGCAATTTTTTGCTTTTCCATTTCAGCAAGCACTCGACCAATCCCGGGAACATGCACGTCGATGCCTAGAAATAATGTATCAGGATGAGCTTTAGCATAATGGATAATCGCATCGCCCATGCCAAAGCCAATTTCAAGAACTACTTTGTTATTTCCGTTCAGGCAAGAATTCAGCGCCTCGGGCTTAATACAATATTCGTTAGCTAAACGCTCAAATGCTGAACGTTGAGAGATGGTCATGCGGCCTTGACGGATGACAAAACTTTTAATTGTACGTGGGGTGGAACTCTGCATTAGTGAATCGTATTGCCGAAAGTGATGAATGCGGAAAGGACGCGGCGTAAAATTTCATCGCCCTTTTCTTCTCCATATTGCCGTTCATATCGCTCGCGCAACTCAATGACCCAGTCAGCTTGACGTACACGGACGCTGCCTTCTAAGTAAATAGTGGCTTCTTGTAAATAAATGGAAGGGTGGCCTTCATCAAGATCATGATGGCGTGCAAGTACATCATGGGCGACGGAAATATCCTTTTCCATCGTTTGCCATTCGTGTAATTCTAACTGTGATGTGGGGCGGATTTCTCTCATAGCATGGGCATTCTAACATAGTTTGTGTTAGAATGAAAGAAAATTTTTAATAGGATTTTCAATGCAAGGCTTGGCCAACTTTAACTTAAATCTTTCTGTAATATTATCAGAGCTTAAAAAGCGGCTCAAAGTTGGTGAAGACTTGCGTGACAAACTTATGAGTCAAAGCCATTTTACCTATGAGAACTTGGTTTTGCCATTGGCGGCGTTTCACCACGAGCTCCATATATTTTGGTCACCTCTATCGCATTTAAATGCAGTTAAAAATACACCTGAACTACGTAAGGTTTATGATGCGGGGGTGGTTCTTTTTACGGAATATCAAGTCAAATTAGCGCAAGATGAAAGGCTCTATGCAGCATATAAGGCTTTGCAAGATGTAAAAGACTTTAATTCTTGGCCTGAGGCTCGTCGGCGTGTGATTGATTATGCCATTCGTGATTTTAAATTGTCTGGAGTGGCACTACCTGCTGCGAAAAAAAAACAATATAAAGAGTTACAAACTAAACTTTCTGAATGTACGACGCAATTTGAGCATCACTTAATGGATGCTATTGATGCTTGGAGTTATCACACCGAAAAGCAAGATGAGCTTGAGGGGATTCCAGAGGTGGTGTTGGCTGCATCAGTTGAAAAAGCAAAAGCCAAAGGTAGAACGGGTTATCTTTTTGGTATTGATGCGCCCACCTATATTGCAGTTATGTCTCATGCTAAAAATCCTGAGCTTCGCAAACATTTTTATCGTGCTTATGTAACGCGAGCATCAGAATTAGGAGATATCAAATTTGATAATTCTAAGCTCATGGTTGAAATTTTAAAGCTCAAACAGCAAGAAGCCCAGTTACTTGAGTTTAAGAATTATGCACAAGTTTCGTTGGCCACGAAAATGGCCAAGACTGAAGAGCGTGTTTTGAGCTTTTTGCGTGATTTAGCTGTTCGCACAAAGAAAAAAGCTTTGGCTGAGCTAGAAGAAATTAAAACCTTTGCGTTACAGATGACGGCAGATAGCGGGCAGAAGACAGAATTAGCAGTTTATGATATTCCCTATTATTCTGAGCGCATGAAAGAAGTACGCTTTGGTTTTTCAGATGAAGAGCTACGGCAATATTTTCCATTGTCAAAGGTGCTAAATGGTTTATTTGGGTTGCTCCAGCAAATTTTTGGCATTAGCTTTGTAAAAAAGGATGCTCCCAGTTGGGATAGTGCTGTACAGTTTTTTGAAGTTTATGATGAGCATAAAAATCTGCGAGGTGGTATCTATATGGATTTGTTTGCTCGAGCGCAAAAACGTAGTGGAGCTTGGATGGATGATGCGCGTGGTCGTTTTTTTGCAGAGGGGATTCATGATCACCCTATTGCTTATTTGACTTGTAACTTTATGCAGGGAGATGCTAAGCAGGAGTCATACCTGTTGCATGATGATATTGTGACACTGTTTCATGAAATGGGGCACGTGTTGCAGCATGTGTTGACACAGGTGAATGAGCCGGATGTTGCTGGAATTTCTGGTATTCCTTGGGATGCAGTTGAGCTTCCCAGTCAGTTTCTGGAAAATTTTGCTTGGCAAAAAGAAGTATTAAAACAATTTGGCTTGCCTGACGATTTAATTCAAAAGTTGCGTGAAACGCAAACTTTTCAAGGAGCTTTGCAAATGTTAAGGCAAATTGAATTTGCGCTTTTTGATTTCTTACTTCATCAACGGTTGCCACCCAAAACGGCTGAAGAAATTCAAGCGCTGTTGGATGAAGTGCGTCAGGAAGCAGCGGTGGTCATCCCTCCTGAATTTAATCGTTTCCAGCATAGCTTTTCGCATATTTTTGCTGGAGGGTATTCGGCGGGATATTACAGTTATAAATGGGCGGAAGTACTTTCTGCTGATGCTTTTAGCCGATTTGAAGAAGAAGGCTTATTTAATCGTGGAATTGGTGAAATCTTCCGCAAAACTATTTTAGAATCTGGAGGTGCGCGGGATGCTCTCGAACTCTTTGTTGAGTTTAGGGGGCGTGAGCCAAAGGTAGATGCATTATTACGTGCCTCGGGGATTGTGTAAACCAAAAAAAATCATTAATAAAGCTGCAATCGAGGTTATAAGAATCAAACTCATTGCGCCGGTATAGCCTAGAGTGGCGCCAATAGCTAAGCCTACTGTTCCCCCTAAATTATGGAAAGTTCCTACTGAGCCAATAGCCACACCACCTATCTCCTGGGGGAGCGAGGAAACTGCAGCCACCAGGGATGGACTTAAAACGAAGGCCCAGCCGAATCCAAATAAAATATAGGGAATGAGGAGCACGGATAAATATTCACTATGGCCAAATTTAATCTGTAGTAGAGCAGAAACAATAAAGCAGCCATAGCCTATCAGCAAAACTGTTTTGGTGCTGAGATAATCGCATAATTTCCCTGATATTGGGGAGAATATTGCAACCATCATCATTGCAGGTAAGAGAATAAGGCCAATTTGAAAGCTTGAAGTATAGCCTAAGTGGTGTAAATGCAAAGGGATAAAAAAGAAATCAACTGCATAGAAGAAGGCCATAAAAAAATTGGCAATTAAGCCAACAATGAAAGGGCGGTTGGCAAATAGATGAAAATCAATAATGGGGCTTTTGGTTGTATTTTCACGCCAAATAAAAGTCAGGATCAGTAAAAATGTTATGGCATACATCATTAAACTATGATTTTGCGCTGTAGTGTGGAGACTCACAGTGGTAAAAACCAATAGAGGTAAGGTGAGTGCCATGAGGAGGGCGCCAGGAAGATCAATTTTTTCTCGTTTTTCTGCTTTAGATTCTGGAACATTACCGCGACAAAGCAAATATGCAAGAATGCTTAAAGGCAAATTAATGAAAAAGATAGCATGCCAGGAAAAGGCGCTTGTTAAGAAACCGCCGATGACGGGGCCTAAGGCTAAACCTAAACCGCTTACGCCAATCATGATGCTCATGGCTTTGCTTACATGATTTGGGAAAATGACTGGCATTAAAGCAACAGGAGCCGTATATAAAATGGCAATGGCAATACCCTGAAGAAAACGGAAAAAGACAAGTTCATGAAAATATTGTGAGAGTCCTGCACCTAAAGATGTTAGTGCAAATAAAGAAAGGCCGACGTAAAGGAGTCGCCGGCGACCATAACGGTCAGCTAGTTTTCCTACTAGTACCATACAGGCGGTGAGCGCTAAAAGAAGAGCATTTATGACCCATTGGAGACTGGCATCATTTACACGAAAGCTATTTTGCAAAGCAGGAAGGGCAGTATTTACAATAGTGAGATCTAAGCAGCCTAGAAAATTAAGAATTCCCATACCTGCTAAAGCAAAGGCTTTTGAGCGCGTAAGTTGCATTTTTTTCCTATATTATCCCCGTGAGAACGAGCACCAAGTTATTAATATATGCAATTATATATGTTATAAGATAATATTGTAAGTACTGATAAAAATGTGATATAGTTACAAAATTGTAAGTAAAGTGAGAAATCAATGAATAAACGTTATTTTGATCCCAACTGTCCTGTTGGGGCAACGATGAAAATTTTAAACGGTAAATGGAAGATTTGGATTTTATTCATGTTAATGGATGGCACCAAGCGTTTTAGCGATTTTATGCGTGAGAAACCAGGATTAACACAGCGGATGTTA
>JACCDN010190890.1_pt1 | contig 14564 bp, 14 predicted proteins | sample 7441691 | NCBI WGS metagenome assembly JACCDN01 (sample SAMN15323439, study PRJNA562643) | freshwater metagenome | isolation source: river surface water | place: USA:Blue River Watershed | collected 2017-08-16
AGTGAGACTCATCCGCCACATAGCCTGATGCCTTTAGATACGCATTGATGCGTGCACTTTGTGGAGCCTTTTGGGCGACATATTCCTGATAGGGATAAAGAATACATATGACTCCATCAGATGTTTTGAGCAGTCTGTTCAGACGAAGAGCCTGTCCGACCTTTAACTCATTTTGTAGTTGATTTTTTTCAATCAGTTGCCCGTAATCATTTGAATCGCATCCAGAAACGGATACGAGAAGCATTGAGAAAAAAACCGCCAAAAGCACCCACCGTGTCCTGAGTAAATTTTGTACATACGCAGCGTATCTCCTGAAAAGTTGAATTTTTACAACTTGTACAACTGCTGTGGATTCTTCAATCCCCACAGACTACTTCTTTATCACCGTGAAATTATTTTCCCCAATGAAAATGTATGTTACCCGCAGGATAGCTGCTTTTATAGCAGTGATAAGTCATTTTCTGCGCTTGATCGCAGCTTTTTTAACCTGACACGAATTTTGCATTCGGCTGAAAAATGATAAAAAGAACGTCATGAAATGAAACGGCAATGGAAACAGGTATGATCCGTGAAGCTGACTGGAGCCAACACAATGTACCGGGTAAAATGAGCTGCAAAGAAGTGGCGCAAGGGTCGGTCAATGATAAGAGGTAATAGAATACATGAATGCCTGCAACGGTTTTTCTGATCGTTTCATACAGGTGAGCCGGTTTACACCCAATGCGAGGCCTGCACAAAACATCCCCTGGCCCGTTTATCATGGCCGGTTCGATGTTCAGTATTACCAGGATAGCGCTTTCGCAGAGTATGGTATTGATTTCCCCCCCACGCTCAGCCAGGCGGTTATCAAACGTAAGGCAGAATATCTGGCTGGCAGGTTAGCGGCCAGAGAGGCCCTCCGGAGTGCGGGTTTTGATGCATTTTCCTTATACAACAGTGCAGAGCGTGACCCGCAGTGGCCACAAGGGGTCACGGGTTCCGTGAGCCATACCGGGCCCCATGCCCTGGCGGTTGCCTGTGACAAACAAGCATGGCAACTGCGCGGGATGGGTCTTGATATTGAAAATCGGGTGTCTGAAAAGAGAGCTCAGCGGCTGTGGTCTCACATTTTGTCATTCCCTGAAAAAACCCTGCTGGAACAGACTGCGCTGCCCTTTCCCTGGCTGGTCACCTTGGCCTTTTCGGTGAAAGAATCGCTGTTTAAGGCACTGTATCCCACATTGCGGCGATATTTATCTTTTCATGCTTGCCGTATTATCGCCCTGAAACCGGCTAATGCCCAACTGGAGTTACAACTGGACCCTATCCTGACTCTCCCCGGCAGAATACCCGGCCGTTTCACCGCGCACTATTACCATCTTGATCACCATCTGGTCACTTTAATCGGTTTTTAATCTCAATCCATTGCACTTTAGATATTGTGAAATTTCTGGGCGTGCATCCCTGAGCGGCCCCATTCAAGATCGTTTTTTCTATGGTAGCCTCACTGTTACGTCAGATCGATGTAAGGCCCAATCGGGCAACGGGCAGCCATGACAACACTGTGCTGGCGTCTTGGGTTGATATGAGGGTTGCTCTGTTTTGAAAGCTTAACGCAGGGGATTTTCCTGAAAAAATGCAGGGCCGTAGCGGTATCTGAGGCGGATGTTGAATAAAAGGCATAAGGGTGAGTACGCTCAAGTTTTTTTAACCATTTTTTGCTCGCTTCATGCTATTGCGCAGACGTTCCTTTATTCAGCAAGAACGTCTGCGATGAAGATTACAATAGTACCCTATGATTTAACAACTTTTCCCTATTTGTTGCAGCTTTTGACAAGCTTCTCCTCTTGAAACCCATTTTTGGCATTGACTTTGATCGGCTATAAATGTTGGCGACGTTGTACAGTTTTGATTTATTTCGGTTAATAGAGATCGCGCTTTATCCAAAAAGCCGAGTGCAGCTGATGGTGGTCTTGATTGATAACATTCTTTTGCAATTGTAGAGCAGTCTGTAGCAGCAGATATTGGAGCGTAAACCATAGCAGACATCACTATTGCTGATGAGATCAGCATCCGTTTTTTTACCAAATTAAAAGTCATATATTATTACCCCGAGTTAAACAATTAAGTACTAGCGCTATTAAAGTGTAGTACAGGTAACAGCTATTACAATTTTCCAGCTTTAAGAAATGATAAAAGAATGCGGAATTGACGCCGATCACACTATGGTTTGACTTCTTTCAAAATCACACCATGACATCAGGGCTTGCGGTATCCAGTAGCGGGAAGTGCTTCACCACATCATCAATGGCTTTCATTTGTATCAGGAAAGATTCCAGTTTATCCAGCGGTAAAGCGCTGGGGCCATCACATTGTGCATTGTCGGGATCAGGGTGGGCTTCGATAAAGAGCCCCGCCAGACCTACCGCCATACCCGCCCGTGCCAGCTCAGCAATTTGAGCACGACGCCCGCTCGATGCCGTGCCAAAAGGGTCACGGCATTGCAGCGCATGGGTGACATCAAATATCACGGGGTGTCCACCGGTTGCCTGTATCATCACAGGAATACCCAGCATATCGACAACCAGACTGTGATAACCAAAACTACTGCCTCTTTCGCACAAAATGATCTGATCATTACCCAGTTCCCGGAATTTATTGACAATATTGCCCATCTGATCCGGGCCGATAAATTGCGGTTTCTTGACATTAATGATCGCACCGGTACGGGCCATGGCGGCGATTAAATCCGTCTGACGTGCCAGAAAAGCCGGCAGCTGAATCACATCCACCACTTCTGATACTGGTTTGGCCTGGCTTGCTTCATGTACGTCAGTGATCACTTTAACGCCAAACTGTTTTTTCAGTTCCTGGAAAATTTTCATGCCGGCTTCCAGGCCATGGCCGCGCCAGGCATGAATGGAAGAACGATTGGCTTTATCAAATGAGGCCTTAAAAACATAAGGAATACCCAGTTTTTGCGTGACAGTAACGTAATGCTCACAGATACGCATTGCCAGATCACGCGATTCCAGCACATTCATGCCACCAAAGAGCACAAAAGGGAGCCTGTTCGCCACTGGGATGGTTCCAATATTCACCACTTTTTGTTTCATGCTTGGCCCTTAAGAAAAGAGAGGATTCCCTGATGATAACACTCAAGGAAACATCCGGTTAATGTAGTGTGATACGCAGTTGCTCAATGGAATGAATCTGTACTTTAATAATTTCAGTAACAGGATCTTCCGGACAATGTTCAACAAAATAATTGAGATCAGAAATGGCAACATGATTACAGTCCAGCTGTGCATAAATTAGCCCACGATCACGAATCTCATAAGGGTCATGGGGATCAAAGGCCAGCGACACTTCACTGGTACGCAGGGCCAGTTCCATCTGTTTTTCTTCAATCAGCGCGGTTTTCAGTATATCGAGCATCTTACGTACAATCAGCAGGTTTTCTGATTTTTCCAGATCCTCATCTTCCAGTATGGCCATGGGGCCGAAATTGCCTTTAATCCATACGTCCAGGGTATGTTCATTAAGCGTATCTCCATTAAGGGGATTAATTAACCAGATTTCTTCATCCAGCCAATCCGCCCGCAGAATGACTTGCGTGGGGAAAAGGACGGGCATGAATGGCAAACCCAGTTGATGAGTCATATGCAAAAAAATGATCCCCAGAGAAAGCGGTGCTCCCTGACGTTTAGCCAGTACGTGATCCAACCAGATGGCATCTGATAATTGATAGATCCCATCGGCCCCACCAAATTTCCAGTGCTGAAAAAATAAATCAATTAATCTCTCTACCTGTTGATCCTGAGGGATATGTGCAGGTATGGCTGTACGTGCTTCGTCAACGAGTAGCTGAAGCTGACGCCTGACATCAGTCACTGGAAAACCAGGCCGAATGGCCTGTGAAACCAGCAATACCCCTTCACTTAATAACGAGGTATTAAAATTAAAATCAGCAATGGTACTCATAGATATCCTGTTAGCAGCAATAAGCGGGTTGCTGCCAGTTGAGTCATCATGATATTTTCTGTGTTTATGATCAATGGCATGGCCATTGCCCACCTGTTACTCTGTTGTGACCCGCATAGTCTTTACAGGTCGTAATTGCGCTGAAACCTGCGCCCTGCAATAAATGACGAACGGCGTGATCCTGTTGCCAGCCATGCTCCAGTAATAACCAGCCATCTGGCTCCAGATAATCAGGAGACTGCCTGACGATGGTGGCTAAATCAGCCATACCCTTGTCACTGGCAATGAGCGCTGTGTGTGGCTCAAAACGAATTTCTCCCCTGAGATGAGGATCATCAGCATCAAGATAAGGTGGGTTACTTAGAATCAGGGTGAAACGCTCTCCCGGCAAGGGGCTAAACCAGTCGCCTTGCAGAAAACGCACATTATTGATGGTCAGTTTCCTGGCGTTGTGTATTGCCAGAGCAAGCGCATCAACAGTGATATCAACAGCAGTGATCCTGCAATCTGGCCGTTCACTGGCCAGAGCCAGCGCGATTGCCCCACTGCCGGTACCTAAATCAAGAATCGAACAGGCTGTTGCCGGTAAATGTGCCAGTGCCTGTTCAACCAGACATTCAGTATCCGGGCGGGGGATAAGCACTGCCGGTGATACACAAAAGGGTAATGACCAGAATTCACGTTCACCCACCAGATAAGCCACCGGTTCACCGCGTTCCCGACGCTTGAGCAATATATCAAGGTTTGCCAACTCAACGGGGGTTAGCAAGGTTTCACCAAAAGCCATTAGCACAGTGTGTCGACAGCCGGTGACCGCGCTCAGAAGCAGATGTGCATCACGTTTTGGGCTCTCACTGTGTGCCAGCCGGGTGATGGCCATGGCTAGCCAAGTCTGCCAGTTCATGTATCCTGCTCAGACAATGCTGTCAACTGATCAGCCTGATATTCATGAATAAGGGGTTGAATCAGGATATCAAGTTTACCTTCCATCACTTCATTGAGACGATATAACGTCAGGTTAATACGGTGATCTGTCACTCTGGCTTGTGGAAAGTTATACGTCCGGTTACGATCAGAGCGATCACCGCTACCCAATAAATTACGGCGCTCAGAGGCCTGATCTTGTTGGCGCTTTTTAGTTTGGGCAGCATGGAGTCGCGCTGCCAGTACTGAAAGTGCCCGGGCTTTATTTTTATGCTGTGAACGCTCGTCCTGACATTCCACAACCATGCCTGTAGGCAGATGAGTGATACGGATGGCAGAATCCGTCGTATTAACATGCTGGCCACCGGCACCGGAAGAACGGAAACTGTCTATACGTAAATCACTTGCATGAATTTCCGGTAACTCAGCTTCAGGGACTTCTGGCATCACTGCCACGGTACAGGTTGAAGTATGGATGCGTCCTTGAGATTCTGTTTCGGGCACCCTTTGTACTCTGTGTCCTCCTGATTCAAATTTGAGCTGGCCATAGACATCCGTCCCGACAATTTTAGCAATGATTTCTTTATACCCGCCCTTTTCCGCATCGCTGGCGCTCATCATTTCAACTTTCCAGCCACGCCCTTCAGCATAGCGACTGTACATACGAAACAGATCGCCGGCGAAAATGGCGGCTTCGTCGCCACCGGTGCCGGCGCGGATCTCCAGAAAGCAACTGTGATTATCATCGGGATCTTTAGGTAATAATAACAGCTGTAACTGTCGTTCAAGTGCTTCTGAATGGTTTTTTGCCAGCTGTAACTCTTCCCATGCCATCTCGCGCATTTCAGGATTTTCCAATAGTGTTTTTGCCGTAGCGAGATCAGCCTGCGTGTTTCTCCATTGCTGAAAACAGCCTGTCACCTCGCTGAGTTGTGCATACTCCCGCGAAAGGAGACGGAAACGATCCTGATCGGCAATGATACTTGCATCATTAAGGTGCAACTGTATTTCTTCGTAACGTTCCTGTAGTGATTCCAGTTTGCCAATGATGGAAGGCTTCATGTATGGTTTTATACCCTGTTTGAAAAATTAATGCTGATCCAGCCCAAGACTATTGCGTAATAATTGTAATCTTTCCATGTCACCATCGCGAGCAGCCTGTTGAAATGATTTTGTCGGTGCATGAATCAGGCGCCTGGTTAGTTTATGAGATAATTCATGGATAACTTTTTCTACATTTGCTCCTTGTGCAATGGCGGCCAGCGCCTTAGCTGTCATTGTGGCACGCACGTTATCCACCTGAAAACGGTAATCACGGATAGTGGCTGTCGCTTCCTGTGAACGCAGCCAAATCATAAAATTCGTGCTTTCCTGTTGTACTATTGCTTCCGCTTCAATGGCTGCCGCCTGTCTCTGTGCCAGATTATGCGTAATAATAGCGTGTAGATCATCAACGCTATAAAGATAAGCGTTAGCCAGTTTACCGACTTCTGCTTCAATATCTCTGGGTACGGCAATATCGATCAATAACATAGGTTGATTACGCCGCGCTTTTAACGCCCGCTCTACCATACCCTTTCCGATAATCGGTAGCGGGCTGGCTGTGGAGCTGATGATAATATCAGCATCGGCTAAACGCCGGTCTATTTCAGCCAGACTAATCACTTCGGCCTCCATTTTGCTCGCCAGGGATTGAGCGCGGTCCAGCGTACGATTGGCAATAATCAAGTGCTTTGGCTGATGTTCACGTAAATGCCGGGAGACCAGCGCAATGGTTTCCCCAGCCCCTACTAACAGGATATTTAAGGCAGACAGCGAACCAAAGATTTGTCGTGCCAGACCGCAGGTGGCGTATGCAACTGAGACTGCACTGGTGCCGATATCCGTTTCTGTCCGGATACGTTTAGCGACCGAAAAAGATTTTTGGAACAGACGCTCCAGTTCACTCGATAGTGACCTGTTCCGCTGAGAGTGGGCAAATGCTGTTTTAACCTGTCCAAGTATTTGCGGTTCTCCCAGTATCAGTGAATCCATACCACTGGCCACCCGCATCAAATGGCTGACGGCATCCTGATCATGGTACCAGTAAAAACTTTTCATCAGCTCGTGTGAATGAAGATGATGATAATGGCACAACCAAGTGATCAACGGTTCGTAGGCGCTTTCTTGCTGTGCGGCACTGAGATACAATTCAGTGCGATTACAGGTAGATAGTAACACGCCTGCCTGCACCAATGGCAGTTGAAGTAAACTGTCCAATGCTTGATCAATAGAATCTGCTGAAAACGCAACTCGCTCACGAATGGACACAGGGGCGGCTTTATGATTAATACCTAATACGAGCAGAGTCATGTAAACAGCTTTGAATAATACTGAATTGAGTATGGATTATCGTCTGAAAGCGCATTCTACTTTATGCCTGACCGCAATAAAAGCGGATTGCGCCTTGTCCCTATCAACGTCGTTTAATAGCCTGTTGGGTGATCTGTTGTGCGTTAACTATCATACAGATTAAATTAATCAAAACCATTCACTTGTTAGCGGATTTCATTTATAACAGTGTTTCATCTAATAAACATGTCAGACATGTAAAAGTAGCTATCATGCGGTTACCAGGATTCAGGGTTGATCATGCAACAGTAAATTTTTGTTATTTGATTCCCTTAACAGCGTTGATGCTGGTGGCTTGCAATGCTTTCCAGCCAACGAAGTCGGTGAATAGCCCTGATTCACCACAATGGCGCCAGCATGAAGAGCAGCTGCGACAACTGACTCAGTATCAAATCCAGGGTACTTTTGCGTACTTTGAAGGTAAACAAAAAATTTATGCACGTTTTTTTTTGCAGCAGTATAGCCATGAGCGGTACCGCCTGTTATTAACTAATCCGTTAGGTGGGACTGTGTTTGAACTTGCCGTAGCGCCAGGACTGGCACAATTAACGGGAAGTCAGGGTAATAGCTGGTTCAGTGATAACCCACAAACGTTGTTGCAGGAACTGACAGGCATATCTATTCCTTTAAATGAGTTACGTCAATGGATACTTGGACTACCCGGCAGTGCCAGTAAAATCACACTCAATAGCCAGTATCGTTTGACTCAGTTAAGCTGGCAACAACAGGAAAAAACGTGGACGGTAGATTATCAGGAATACAACTCTCAGAAAGTGCCCCCACTTCCCAGCAAACTTGAGTTAAAACAGGATCAACGACGGATAAAATTAAAAATGGATAACTGGACAGTGAAATGAAACAAACATGGCCCTCGCCAGCAAAACTAAACCTGTTTCTTTATATTACTGGCCGACGTGCTGATGGTTACCATAACCTGCAAACGCTGTTTCAGTTTCTTGATTATGGCGATAGTCTTATCTTCGTTCCAAGAAAAGATGAGCAAATTCAGTTGTTGACGCCAATGATGGATGTGTCGCCACAGGATAATCTTATTATGCGGGCAGCACATTTACTAAAACACTATTGCCAGCAACAATGTCAGGATCGCGATCAACACCCCCACCCACGATGGGGTGTGGACATTTCTATTGAAAAATCCTTGCCCATAGGAGGAGGCTTGGGAGGCGGTTCTTCCAATGCAGCTACTGTGCTGGTGGCGCTCAATCATCTCTGGCAGTGCGGTCTCAATGATGCTCAGCTGGCCAATCTGGGATTGCAATTAGGTGCAGATGTGCCCGTGTTTATCTATGGACGCGCCGCTTTTGCACAGGGTATTGGCGAACAGCTGCAACCTGCATACCCGGCCGAAAAGTGGTATCTGGTTGCTCATCCGGGCATCAGTGTTCCAACAGCCATGATTTTTTCTGATCCTGCATTAAAAAGAGACACCCCCATCCAGCCACTGTCAACCCTTTTACAGGCGCCCTATACTAATGACTGTGAACCCGTCGTAAGAAAACGTTTCCCTGAAGTTGAACAAGTTATCTCATGGTTGTTAGAATATGCACCAGCTCGTCTGACTGGAACGGGTGCCTGCGTGTTCGCAGAATTTGACTCTGAATTAAAGGCACGCCAATTGCTAAGCAAAGCTCCAAACTGGTTGCATGGTTTTGTGGCACGTGCGGTTAATATCTCCGCGCTACGTCGTCACAGTCAGATTGCCTCCCATAGGGACAATGGAAAGAGGTAGTAATTATCTGAAATTGATTAAAAAATTGTAGTAACCAGTACAATTTATCATCCCTTCACTGATATTCTGGTGGTGGTTCTCTGTTTTTTTATGGACATAAACCTTGAGGTTATTTTCGTGCCTGACATGAAGCTTTTTGCCGGTAATGCCACTCCACAACTGGCACAACATATTGCCAGCCGTTTGTATACTTGCCTTGGTGATGCCGCCGTCGGCCGTTTCAGCGATGGTGAAGTCAGCGTACAGATCAACGAAAATGTACGTGGGGATGATATTTTCATTATCCAGTCTACCTGCGCGCCTGGCAACGATAATCTGATGGAACTGGTAGTGATGATAGATGCCTTGCGTCGTGCGTCAGCAGGGCGTATTACCGCCGTAATTCCCTATTTTGGCTATGCCCGCCAGGACAGGCGTGTGCGTTCGACCCGTGTGCCTATTACTGCCAGGGTGGTTGCCGATTTCCTTTCCAGTGTTGGTGTTGATCGCATACTGACCGTTGATCTGCATGCCGAGCAGATACAGGGATTCTTTGATGTGCCTGTTGATAATGTATTTGGCAGCCCAATCTTGCTGGAAGATATGCTACAACAGAATCTGGAAAACCCGATTGTTGTTTCTCCGGACATTGGTGGTGTCGTACGTGCGAGGGCAATTGCCAAATTGCTCAATGACACTGATATGGCGATTATCGACAAACGTCGTCCACGTGCTAATGTTGCTCAAGTGATGCATATCATTGGTGACGTTGCTGGCCGTGATTGTGTGCTGGTTGATGATATGATCGATACAGGTAGTACCCTGTGTAAGGCTGCAGAAGCACTGAAAGAACGTGGCGCTAAACGCGTTTTTGCTTACGCTACGCATCCTATTTTTTCTGGTAATGCTGCCGATAATATTGAAAACTCATATATTGATGAAGTGATAGTGTGCGACACAATACCATTAACCAATGAAATAAATATATTAAATAATGTGCGTACTCTGACATTATCCGGTATGCTGGCTGAAGCTATTCGGCGTATCAATAACGAAGAGTCCGTTTCTGCGATGTTTGAACATTAGCGCCTAAACAGGCTCTAAAAGTCACTATAAAGACTAACGTGATTAATATCAGATTAATTGTTGGCTTGGCAAATCCGGGCCCTGAATATGCCTTGACCCGCCATAACGCCGGAGCTTGGTATATCAACTCGTTGGCAAAATATTATAACCAGTCACTGCGGGAAGAGAGTAAGTTTTTTGGATTGACCGGACGTTTAACCTTATCTAATCATGATATTCGCTTACTGGTCCCTACGACCTTTATGAATCTCAGTGGCAAATCTGTTGCTGCTATGGCAGCATTCTATCAAATCCCTGTGGATGAAATATTGGTTGCACATGATGAACTGGCCATTCCTCCCGGTACCGCCAGATTGAAATCAGGCGGCAGCAACGGTGGTCATCATGGTCTTGATGACATTGTGCAGCGACTGGCTGATAATTCTAGCTTCTACCGCTTGCGTATTGGTATCGGCCACCCGGGCGACAGGAACAAAGTTACCCGATTCGTTCTGAATCGGCCCACCGTTAGTGAACAAACCTTGATTGACAGCGCTATTGATGAAGCTGTCCACTGCACTGCACTCTTGCTGAATGAAGGGATGGTAAAGGCAATGAATCAGCTACATGCGTTTAAAGCAACGCTATAAGAGCCGGTTTAGTCTTTTGTGAGCGACATGGTACTGGCTATCACATCAGCATTCACTAAAAATATCATTTTTACCAATAAAATTAAGGTATTAAATATGGGATTTAAATGCGCTATCTTAGGTCTGCCTAATGTAGGTAAATCGACCTTGTTCAACGCGTTGACTCAAGCCGGTATCGAAGCTGCTAACTTCCCGTTCTGTACTATTGAACCCAATACAGGCAGAGTGCCAGTGCCGGATCAACGTCTGGAACAGTTAGCCGCAATTGTTAAACCTCAGCGTATTGTGCCAGCAACCATGGAATTTGTAGATATTGCTGGTCTGGTGCAAGGTGCATCGCAAGGAGAAGGTTTGGGTAATCAGTTTCTGGCTAATATCCGTGAAACTGAAGCCATCGGTCATGTGGTGCGTTGTTTTGACGATGATAATATTATTCATGTTTCAGGAAACGTGAATCCTGAAGATGATATCGATACAATTAATATTGAATTGGCACTGTCCGATTTGGATACCTGTGAACGGGCCATTAATCGTCTGCACAAAAAAGCCCGAAGCGGGGATAAAACAGCCAATGCTGAATTGATGGTGTTGGAAAAATGCCTGGCGCAATTAAAAGAAGCACGTATGTTGCGATCCCTTACGTTGACAAAAGAACAACAACTGGCGATTGATTATTTGAATTTCCTGACGCTTAAACCGACCATGTATATTGCTAATGTGAATGAAGCCGGTTTTGAAAATAATCCTCATCTGGATAAAGTCCGCGCTATTGCTGCGCAAGAAGGCTCGTCAGTCATTGCTATCTGTGCTGCCGTTGAATCTGACATTGCTGGGCTGGAAGACGAAGAACGTACTGAGTTTATGACTGCATTAGGCATTGAATCGCCGGGCTTGGACAAGCTTATCAGAGCGGGTTATGAGCTGCTCGGTTTGCACACTTATTTCACTGCAGGCGTAAAAGAAGTGCGTGCCTGGACTATTCCCTTAGGCGCCACTGCCCCCCAGGCGGCAGGTAAAATTCATACTGATTTTGCTAAAGGTTTTATCCGTGCACAAACTATTGCGTTTGAAGATTTTATTACTTATAAAGGCGAGCAGGGTGCCAGAGAGGCTGGAAAAATGCGCTCGGAAGGGAAAGATTATATCGTCAGGGAGGGTGATGTGTTGAATTTCCTGTTTAATGTTTAAACCCGTCCACAGCTTATTTCCAGATATACGGCAGCATCGCCGTGGTAATTGTGGCACTGCATTGATCCGCAGGCAGATAGGGCCGAGAATTTAACCTTATGGTTACGGCCCCTCTCCACAATATCGTAGGTTATTCTTATCCTGCTTTAAAGGATGAGTCTGACAAGCTAGTAATGATGTTATTTTGTGTAATAACAGATGAACTTGCTAACGAACACCCTATTTCATGCACAGGAAAATTTGACATCCACTCATGCAGGTTATTCATCGCAGTGTGATGATCATAGCAATTCACATTCAGTGCATCCAGCATTTCTTCAATGGCGCTCCGCAGTTCTTCAGTGAGATGTGGCCTGATATCGCTGGGCACCTTGTTGCTCACCGTGTTTTCCGATCCATCCATAACGCTACTGCTATCTCCTATTTTAAAGATAACATCCCCTGCTTCGTTACTGCCAGGGACACTGGCTTGCCGCAGGTCTATGGATATATCATCATACTGCGAATCAACGATAGCAGTTTTCGTTACATTATCCATGATCATTTTCCTTATAAATAACCGGCACTAGTTGTGATACATTGGTGTATAACCAACCAGCTTGGCTTCGACTAACTTCCGTGCTTTGCCAACTAGCGTTATTGATATTGCCCAACGATGATATAACATTATTTCACTAGATTGAAACAGCCGGGCTGAAAATAACTGACTTTGATCAATGCCGGTTAATGTCGTTAATAGTGACAGGAAATTTATTTTGTGCCAGTGAATCCAGCAATATAGATGCGATCATGGCTCACAGGTCCAACTTAATGTTTCGCTTTTAACCAAGTTACTGATGATCAATAGGTGATTAGATTACAGACAGATTTCTGACAATTGAGGATGATTATGCTATCTATCTGTTTTAATAAAATTTACTGACAAAGTATATCATATCGATTGGTTTGTTATTTTATCACATATTTAAATAAAACTGATTAATAATCATTTTTATTGTAATAAAAACGAATATATGTACTAAAAATGAGAATATTAGCAAATTAAACTCCCTTGGTGAAATGCGGGTCTTTTGTTTTATGCTTAGTCAGCCCAATAACTCAAGTAAAATTAAGGAATATATATGGCATCTCAACAAGATTGTTACCGTTTTACTGTCCATCATCGTGAATACTCACTTTTATTCCCTGTTGTTGCATTAGTTATTCTTTATATTTGGGGTAATAATAGTGATTTGCCAACCCTTATTGGTGTCAATTTAATTGCACTGACGGGGATACTTGGCAGCGCTTTTAATGTAGTACGCCATGCCGATATACTGGCTCACCGTTTGGGTGAACCTTATGGATCGTTGATCTTAAGCCTGTCCGTGGTAGTACTTGAAGTGAGCTTAATCTCAGCATTGATGGCAACTGGCCATAATGATCCCACCTTGATGCGTGATACGCTGTACTCGATTATTATGATTGTCACTGGTGGCTTGGTGGGTGTTTCCCTATTGTTGGGCGGCAGGAAATTTGCTACACAATATGTTAATTTGATCGGTATAAAACAATACCTGATGGCACTTTTTCCCCTGACTGTGATCGTATTAGTGCTACCCACCGCATTACCTGGTGGGAACTTCAGTGTGATACAGTCACTCATCGTAGCCATGATATCTGCCGCTATGTACGCGGTATTTTTACTGATTCAAACGAAAACACATCAGAGTTTATTTGTTTATGAACCAGAAGATAGTGTTAATGATCCTGAGGCATCAGGCAAAGCCTCGTTTCATACTAATCTCTGGCATGGTATCTGGTTACTTATTCATCTTATCGCGGTTATCGCAACAACTAAGTTTAATGCTAATGCGCTAGAAAATTTGTTAACCCAAATGCATGCCCCCGCGAAATTTACGGGTTTTTTAGTTGCATTACTGATTCTTTCACCGGAAGGTTTAGGGGCATTAAAGGCGGTGTTGGTGAATCAGGTACAACGAGCAATGAATTTGTTCTTTGGTTCAGTACTGGCAACGATTTCTCTGACCGTACCTGCAGTGACGTTAATTACTGTGCTCACTGGCCAGCATTTGACTTTTGGTTTGGAAGCACCGGGTATTATAGTAATGTTAAGTGCACTTATTTTATGTCAAATATCATTTTCAACGGGTAGAACTAACGTACTCAATGGTACTGCCCATTTGGCATTATTTATTGCCTATATGATGACCATACTGCTATAAAAAAGGGTAATCATTTATGATTGCCCTCTCACAATACGACGGGTTAGCCATGAGATAGATATCTGGTGTATTTTTTTACAAAACAGGTACTGTAATCGGTTAACTTTTCAGCTTTACAGTAATTTTAGCAACATGCTCACCCTGATAACGGGCAATAGCCAGCTCTTCCTTAAGAGGGTGCAAAGCGCCATTTTCTCCTGCAATAGTGGTCGCTCCATAAGGAGTACCGCCATGTACTTTAGATATATCGCGTAATTCAGGTATGCCATAACCCACTGGAACTATGATAAACCCATGATGTGCTATGGCTGCATCCCTATAAATTGACATATAATCATTAAATGACATATCCACTAAAGTTTCGCCAGCACATTCTGGCAGTCAGGGAAAAAGAATCCCTCACCTTTGCTGAGACGGCAGTCCGTTTTA
>JACCDN010537997.1_pt1 | contig 14562 bp, 11 predicted proteins | sample 7441691 | NCBI WGS metagenome assembly JACCDN01 (sample SAMN15323439, study PRJNA562643) | freshwater metagenome | isolation source: river surface water | place: USA:Blue River Watershed | collected 2017-08-16
TCGCCGGCGACCCGTATGGTCTTCTTCGAGTCGCCGGCGAATCCGAATATGCGTTTGGTGGATATCGAAGCTGTTTCGGCGATTGCGCGGCAGCATCAAGTTTGGACTGTCGTCGATAATACCTACTGCACGCCTTATCTTCAGCGGCCACTGGCACTGGGTGCCGATTTTGTCATCCATTCGGCCACCAAGTATCTAGGGGGCCATGGTGATCTACTGGCTGGCGCAATCATTGGGCCGAAGGCCATTCTCGACGAGGTGCGTGGTGTGGGCATCAAGGACCTGACGGGTGCCGTTCTGTCATCTCAGGATGCTTTTCTGGTGCTGCGGGGTTTGAAGACGTTGTCGCTACGGATGCAGCGCCATTCCGCTTCTGCTCAAGCCGTGGCGGAATTTCTGGAGTGCCATGCCAAGGTTGCCGTTGTACATTACCCCGGTTTGAAATCATCCCCTCAATACGATCTGGCAAAACGTCAGATGGCATTGCCGGGCGGTATGGTTGCCTTTGAACTGAAGGCGGGTATCGAAGCGGGTATCCGCTTTATGGATCAGCTGGCGCTCTTTACCCGAGCCGTCAGTCTGGGGGATGCCGAGAGCCTGGCCCAGCATCCGGCCAGTATGACGCATGCGGTATACACCCCCGAAGAGCGTGCTGAGCATGGGATCAGTGATGGCTTGATTCGATTGTCCGTAGGTCTTGAGGATGTCGAGGATCTGTTGGCCGATCTGAATCAGGCGCTGGCGAGCGCCTGATTGTGCGTCTGATGGTGTTGTTTAGAGCGCGTTGACCGGAATCTTCAGATAGACCGTGCCGTTCGCCTCTGCCGGTGGGAAGTTGCCAGCACGAATGTTGACCTGAACGGCTGGCAGAATCAGCACAGGCATGGCCAGTCCGGCGTCCCGTTGTGTACGCATGGCCACGTAAGCATCTTCATCAATGCCATCATGCACATGAATGTTATGGGCGCGCTCGTCGGCGACGGTGGTCTCATAGCAGACATCCCGGCCCGCCGGCGGATAGTCGTGACACATAAACAGCCGTGTTTCAGGGGGGAGACTCAGGAGCTTCTTGATCGAATGATAGAGTTGCCGCGCATCGCCGCCCGGAAAATCACAACGGGCAGTGCCGACATCGGGCATGGCGATCGTGTCACCCACGAAGACGGCATCACCGATCTTGTAGGCAGTACAGGCTGGCGTGTGGCCGGGCAGGAAGATAACCTCACCTTCGAGATTGCCGATGCTGAAACGCTGACCATCGGTAAAGAGCGTGTCGAATTGACTGCCATCGACCGCAAATTCGGGTTCGAGATTGAAAACACCTTTGAAGACCTGCTGTACCGTGCGGATGTGCTCGCCGATGGCAATTTTTCCACCGAGATTTTCCTGCAGATACGGGGCGGCGGTTAGATGGTCGGCATGGGCGTGCGTTTCCAAGATCCATTCAACCTGCAGCTGTTGCGCTTGAACGAACGTCACCAATTCATCGGCGGAACGGGTCGTGGTTCGACCGGATTTGGGATCATAGTCGAGTACGGAATCGATAATGGCGCATGCCGAACCGGGTTTCTCGTACACTACATAGCTGACAGTCCAGGTGTCTTTATCAAAGAACGCTTTTACCAGTGGGGACATGGATATTCTCGGTGAAAACAAGATATATTTAGTGTATATGATATGCGTGCGCTTGTGAGCGCACTAATAACGATAACAAAGGATTAACAGACGTGGATGTCGTTCAGTGGGTTCCGGCAGCCTTGGGATTGTTCGTAGGTTTTCTGTTGGCGCTCACGGGGGCCGGCGGGGCCATTCTGTCGGTACCGCTACTGGTGTTTGGGGTCGGGCTCAGTCTGGCGGAGGCAGCGCCTATCGCACTGCTGGCGGTGTGTATGTCCGCCGCGGTTGGGGCTCTGTTGGGGTTACGGGCTCGGGTACTGCGTTACAAGGCCGCGATGGTGATGTCGGCCACTGGTTTGCTGCTTTCCCCGGTAGGGCTCTGGTTGGCGACGCAAGTGCCCAACCGGCCGTTATCTGCGGTGTTTGCGCTGGTGCTGTTCTATGTCAGCACCACGATGTTTAATAGGGCGCGCCGTGAGTTGATGGGCTTGCCTATAGATCAGTCGGCTGGCCCGCCTTGCTTGCTGGATGAGAGCCGGGGCAAATTGACCTGGACGCTTCCCTGTTTCAGATCGATGGTGGTGGCCGGTGGCTTGGCTGGTTTCTTGTCAGGGTTGCTGGGGGTGGGCGGTGGCTTTGTGATTGTGCCGGCATTGAAGCAGGTGACCAATCTACCGGCAAAAGCCATTGTGGCGACCTCGTTGGGGGTGATTGCCTGTGTTTCGCTGGGCGGGGCCGTGACGGCTGCCGTTGTTGGGCGTATGCCATGGGATGTGGCACTGCCCTTTGCGCTGGGCTCACTCATCGGTATGTTGGCTGGCCGCCATGTGGCGCATCGTTTGAGTGGGCCACGGGTACAGCAGGTTTTTGCCGTATTTGCAGCCATGGTCGCCACGGTCATGCTGACCAAAGCCCTATTCGGTTTTTAACCGATCAGTAGAGAAGCGCTCAAAAGCACACCAAAAAGCAGCGTCGTCGTAATCGTTAGCGGAATAATTCGTGACAGCATGGCACGATCCGTAGGCGATGTGCGAAGCTGGGCCACGCTGTACATGGCTGGGAGTATCACGATCAGGCTGGCGAGTGCAGCCTGGGGCAACTGGTGCAGCACAATGCCCAGGCAAACGGCCGCGATGGCCATCAGATAAAGCAAGGCACAGCCGACGGGGGCGAAGCTGCAGCCCAAACGCACAATGAGGGTTCTCTTACCACTGCCTGCATCGGCTTTGTAGTCTGGAATCTGATTGATGAAGAGCACGTTGGCAACGAGGAGTGCATAGGCCATGCCGGCCATCAATGGGGTGCCGCTCAAGCTGCCACGTTGTACGTAGTCAGATCCGATAACAACAGTCAGCCAGGCGAGCGTGATGGTCAACTCGCCCATCCCGCGGCTCTGTAATTTCAACGGTTGCGCAGAATAAGCCCAGCCTGCAATTAGGCCGCAGAGACCAATCAGGAGGAGGTCGTTTCCACTACGAGTGATCAGGTACAAGCCAGCCGGAATCACAAGCGCCAGCAATCCGTAGCCCAGAAGTGCTGTCTGGCGTTGCGTCAGACGACCCTCCTGGATGAAGCGGCTGCCTCCCGTAAACGGGTAGATCCGCTCTGTATTGGCCTCGTCACAGCCATTGAGTGCATCGTAATAGTCGTTGATCACATTGGCGCCGGCATGAGCAATCAGCGCAAAGACGAGGGTGAGTGCCGCCAACCCAGGTGAACGGAAAACACCATCGGCGGCAGCCGTAGAAAGGCCGAGGATGACAGCTGCCAAGGTGACGGAAAGAAAAGCCGGTCTCGTCGCCGCCAGAAGTGTGGCAAAGCGCATGGTCTTCAACTGATCCATTCAGAGACGGCGAGGGTCAGGCGGGCTTCCTACCGTGGTTTTGTGCACAAAGATAGCGCGTGATATTTCTGTCACCCAGACAATCCCATCGCCCAGTTGACCCGTTTGGGCGACTTCCGTGATGCATTCGACAATGCGGTCGGCAATGTCATCCGGGCAGACAATTTCGATGCGTACCTTACGCGTGAAATCAGTCAGCTCATCCTTGATGGAAACCGGTGGGCCATGGCGGGATGGTGCCGAGCACCCCTCGGCCTGGGAGATCGTCATCCCCGGAAAGTCCGGCATGCTCAGTAGAGATTTACGGAGTTGCGGTAACTTGTTGGGGCGGATGATGGCTTTGATTTCTTTCATGATGCGGTAATTCGATCAGGTCAGGCTTCTACGGATTTCTCTTCGAAATAAGGATACAGCACTGGCAGAACCAATAGGGTTAATGCGGTCGAAGAAAGTAGACCGGAAATCACCACCACCGCCAGGGGACGAGTGACTTCCGAGCCTGGCCCGCTGGAGAACAACATCGGGATCAAGGCAAGCAAGGCCACGCTGGCGGTCATCATCACCGGCCGGAAGCGATGTTCGCAACCTTCGAAGACGGCTTCGCGGGTGGACCAGCCTTCGTCCCGCAATTGGCGGATAAAGGACACAAGAACAACGCCATTCAGTACGGCGATGCCCCACAGGTTGATAAATCCGACAGCGGCCGGGACCGACAGATACTCACCCGAGAGCAATAGCCCGAAAATGCCGCCGATGGATGCGAAGGGCAGCACCAGAATAATCAGGGATGCCATCCGCAAGGAATTAAACAGAATGAACAGCAGGAAGAAAATCGCCGCAATGGTGATGGGGATGATGATCATCAGTCGCGCCATGGCGCGCTGCATGTTCTCAAACTGGCCACCCCAATCCAGCGTGTAGCCTTGCGGAATCGTGAGCTGTTGGGCAATCCGCTTCTGGGCCTCGTTGACGAAACCACCCAAATCGCGATCCTGTACGTTCACACCTACTACGAGTCGACGCTTGCCGGCCTCGCGCGAGATCTGTGAGGGGCCGTCCACGAGCTCAACCTGAGCGATATCTTTGAGTGGAATCAGGGCGCCGCCCGGTGCTTTCAGGATGATGTTTTCAAAAGCCTCCGGGGTCTCGCGGTAGACTTTCGGATAGCGCAGTACCAGTGGGAATCGGCGCTCGCCCTCATAAATCTGCGTCGCCTCACGACCACCATTGGCAATCTCGATGACGTTATTGACATCTTCAACGTTGAGGCCGTAACGGGCAATGGCTTCCCGATCAATGTTCAGTGTCAGATAGTTTTGACCGGTAACCTGCTCGATGCGCAAATCTGTGGCACCTTCCATACTCGCCAGAACGCGCCCGATCTGGTTGCCGAGCTTGCGTAGTTCCTGGATGTCATCGCCAAAAATTTTCACGGCAACTTGGGAACGCACACCGGAAACCATTTCATCCACTCGGGCGGCAATCGGTTGAGAGATGGCCGTTTCTACACCCGGAAGTGCTTTGAGCGCATCGCGCACACGATCTTCAATGTCGGTCTGGGAAAGTTTCCGTTGGCCACTCGGCTTGAGCGAGACAATCGGGTCTGATTCATTGGGTTGTCCCGGGTCGGCGGGCGATTCGCCACGGCCCAGTCGTGACACTGCCGATTTGACACCAGGGATGGCGGCGATCCGCTTTAAGGCCTCGAATTCCATTTTGACCGATTCTTCCAGCGAGATATTGGCCTGGCGCACAATGACCGGTGTGATGGCACCTTCCTTCATGATCGGGATAAAAGATTTACCGAGCAGTGGAAATACCAGAAAGCTGAAGAGTAGGGCGAGGCCCGCGTAGAAAATCACACGCTGTGGGTTACTGATCGACCAACTGAGTGCTTTGAGGTAGGGGGCTTTGATGCGGGCCACAAAGGGCGTGTCATGATCGGCACCCCCCTTCAGGATATACGAGCAGAGTACCGGCGAGAGTGTGAACGACAGCACCAGAGAGAGGGCCAGGGCAATCGCAATGGTCAGTGCCAGTGGGGCAAACATCTTGCCCTCCATGCCTTCCAGCGATAGCAGGGGCATAAAGACCAGGATGATGATACCCACGCCGAACAGCACCGGTTTGCCGACTTCCGTCGCCGCATCCAGAATGATGCGTAGGCGGGAAACGCCTTCATCAGCGCGCTGTCCCAGACGAGCAAAGGTGTTTTCCACAACGACCACTGAACCATCGACCATGATGCCGATAGCAATGGCGAGACCACCGAGCGACATGAGGTTGGCGGATAAGCCATAGTGGTTCATCACCATGAAGGTGAGGAGCGGTGTCAGCAGCAGCGTTGCCGTCACAATGACCGATGAGCGGGCATCGCCAAGATAAACATAGAGGACAATGATGACGAGCAGGACACCTTCCAGCAGCACCTTTGCCACATTCGACAAGGCGGCATCGACCAGATCTGTTCTGTCGTAGAACGGTACGATCTGTAAACCTTCCGGGAGCAGATGCCGTTTATTGATCTCGGCAACCTTGGCTTTAATGGCACCTACGACGCGACGGGCGTTTTCACCCCGTTGCATCTGAATAATGCCGGCCACCGATTCCGTGACACCATCTTTGACGACCGCACCCTGACGGGTTTCGGTGCCCATGCGGACCGAGGCCACATTACGTACAAAGACCGGTGTGCCATTCACCTCTTTGAGCACAATGTTACCGATATCGTCGAGGTCTTTGATCAGGCCAACACCACGGATGAGATAGCGCTCTTCATACACGGGCATCTGGCCGCCACCCGTGTTGGCGTTATTACGAGCGAGTGCGCTGTATACATCCTGGATCGTCAGGTTGTAGTGGTGTAAGCGCTCTGGATTGGCAGAAACCTGATACTCACGGGCGTAGCCGCCCATCGTATTGATTTCGGCCACACCGGGCACGCTGCGTAACATGGGCCGTACGATCCAGTCTTGCACGATGCGCCGTTCAGTAAGCTCTTCGACTGACAGCGCCCGCTTGCCGTCTGCCGGGTGTTCGATGGTGTACTGGTAAACCTCACCAAGCCCGGTAGACACCGGTCCAAGTACCGGGGTGACACCGGGTGGCATGCGGCCCATCACCTCAATCAGGCGCTCGAGGACCATCTGTCGGGCAAAGTAGATATCTGTTTTATCCGTAAAAACCAGGGTGATTACCGCAATGCCATTGCGGTTGAGGGAGCGCATATCGGTCAGTCCGGGTAAACCGGTCATGGCGATTTCAATCGGCACCGTGACAAAACGCTCGACTTCTTCCGGTGAGCGACCGGGAACCTCAGCGGCAATCTGCACCTGAACGTTGGTGACGTCAGGGAATGCATCTACCGAGAGGCGGTTGATCGCCAGCAACCCTGCAACGAAAAGGGCAATGGCCAGAACGACGACAACGATGCGTTGGCCCAGTACGGCACGGACGATGGGTTGGATCATGTGCGGCGTATCTGTTGTAAATTAACCACCCGAGAGCCGCTTCTTGCGCTCGGTGTTCAGATGGTAGGCCTGTTGGGTCACGATGAGCGTGCCGGGTTCAAGGCCGGACAGCACAGGGCGGACGCCGTTGGTTTCTGGCCCGAGTTTGACCACGGTGAGTTTGTAGTGATTGTCACCCAACGCAATAAAGACATGGTCGTAACCATCTTCACGCACAACAGCGGCTGCCGGAACTACCGGCCTTTCGGTGGGCTTGCCAGAGATCAGTAAAGTCGCCAGCATGCCGGGTTTGATCATGCGATCTTTGTTCACCAGTACGGTACGTGCCGGAATCGTGCGTGTTTCATTGCTGACGAGCTCGCCCACATAGACCAGTTTGCCTTCGAAATTCTGGTTGGCAAGCGCGGGGATTTCAATCCGCATGGGTTGCTCAATTGCCAGCAACGAGGCTTCCTGTTCGGGTACCTGCGCAGTAACCCAGACTTCCGACAGATCGGCAACCGTAAACAGGGCATCAGAAGGTTGTACCACCTGGCCCAGAACTATTTTGCGTTCAACCACGGTGCCATCTAGGCTGGACGTGACAGCCGCGATGGAGTTCACATTGCCGGTTTTGCCAAGCGTCTCAATCTGCTCCGGGAGCATGCCCAGAACGCGCAATTGATCAGCCATGGCCCGGCGTTCAGCCGCCGTGGTTTCTGCTTCACTCTGACGCCGCTGCAGGTCTGCCTTGGCAATAACGTCTTCCTTATAGAGAATCTTTGCCCGATCAAAGGCGCGGGCTGCAAGCTCGTTGGCGGCGCGGGCCTTCAGGTAGGCCAGTTGGGTTTGCCCCAATTCCGTAGAGTTAATCCGTGCAAGTACCGTGCCTCGGTCAATTTCCTGTCCAGGCATCGTGAGAATTTCTGTCACGCGTCCGGTCACGGTGGCACCAATCCGTGCAACGCGCTGTTCGTCAAACTCGACCTTGCCGCTGACTCGCAGGGTTTCTGAGAACGGCATGACCTCCACGGGTTTGACATCGACCACCCATTGCGGGCTATCGGGGTCTGTCAGATCCTGGGTGAGATCGATGATGTCCGGGTCGTGGATAACGCTTTCGTCCTGGGTTTTGTGGCTATCGGGTATCAGTACGGTGAATGCGATGACGGCAGCAACACACCAGAAGAGTAGGCTGTGGCGGCGAGACGCCGGGAGTGCACGCCAACGGTTAACCTGGTGCGGTGCGAGGCGCTCCAGCAGGTTGAGTAAGGGGTGCCAGAGCCAGTCTCGCGTGCGGATCCAGAGGCCTGTCGCTAGTGGTAATAGCAGCGGCTTCAGGTTGTTCCACAGTGGGTCGACCCACTTGGCCTTCTGTGGCGCCAGAATATGTGCCAGATGTGTTTTTTCCTGGCGGTAAGTCCGGCGAACGCGTCGTATGAGCGGTTCTGCAATCACCAGAAATCGCTCGACCAGCGCGAGTAATTGATGTTTGAGGCGTGCCAAGCGTTGCTGCAATAGGCCGGAAGAAGGTGGGGTTGTCATGCGGTGTGCCATCAGGCTCAAAGATCGGGGAGTTGGGATGCGCGATTGGCGGTGCCGGGAACCGGCGTTTCAAGCGGCAGGTGCGATATCGAGCGTAAGCGATCGATCTCTACCGATACGGTCGCTAGATCAAAGCGTGCAGCAATGAGTTCATTGCGCGCCGCCCGGTAGGTTCGCTGCGCATCCAGCCATTCAAGAATGCCCCGTTCACCGTAGCGGTAAGCCGATTCCGCAATACGTTGTGCGGCTGCGGCCTGTGAAAGCAGTTCCGTTTCGAGCACGCGCACCTGATTGCTGGCGATCTGGTAGAGCTGATAGGTGGCTTCCAGAGACTCGCCGAAACTCAGTCTTTGCGCATTGAGTTGGTGCCGACTGCTGGATACTTCAGCCTTCGCTTTGGCAATCTGACCGCTGCGCCAGTCCCAGAGCGGGATGGTCATGACAACGCCGCCGCGTGCGTATTGTTGCGTTGGATCCACCTCGCGCTCGGCAATGAGTGCAATCTTCGGCAGCCGCATGGATTTTTCCATGCTGAGCCGGTGTTCGGCCGCTCGTTGTTCGGCTTCGGTTTTCATCAACACGGGGTTTCTGGCCAGCAGTTCAGCCTTCAGTTTTTCTTTGGGCGGCAACTGAATCGAATTGGGGAGTGCCCCTTCGACGGTCCAGCCTTCGGGGAGCGGGTGCCCAACAGCCAGGCGAAGATTGGCGCGCGCCTGCTCGACTCGCAGTCGGGCCGCATCTCTGTTTTTGCGTGCGTTGAGCATTTCGGTATCTGCCCGGATCAGATCAAACTTAGGTGATTCGCCAACTTGGTGGCGGAGTGCGATCCGGTCACGGATCTGTTGTGTCAACGCCAGATCTTCTTCGGTAACCGTTGCTTCTGCCAAGCGTCGCAGGAGCTCATAGTAAGCCAGTTTGATACGGGCAACCGTGTCATCTTCAAAGCTTTGTCGGCTGGCATCGGTCGCCTTCACGATTTCTTCAGCGGCATCAATTCGTGCGCTACGAACCATCGGAATCTCGATGGGTTGCGCCATGGTGATGTTGTACACCTGACCCGAAATCGGTGTCAGGGAGTTACGTTCTTTGCTTCGACCTAATTGGCCGCCGATATCGGGGTTCGGGTAGGCACGGGCGATTGTTGCATCCCCTTTGGCAGCGGCAACCTGTTCCCGGGATGCTAAAACATAGGCGTTTTCGTTGAGGCCAATGCCAATGAGCTGATCGAGATTGAGTGCCGGGCCTGCATAGGAGGGATCGGCCAGATAGCAAGCCACCAGCACGCCCGCCAGCAGCTGTTGGCACAGGGTCAACACTTGCCTTAGCCGGCGGGGCAGGCGATGGGCAGATGGGGCTGCTAAAGGTGGTCTGACGAGCATGTTTCGCAGCTTAAAGCGTTAGCCTTAAGCCCACATTAAAGACACAAAAAAAGAAGCAATCTTCGTGCCGAATTCTGTGCCAGCAGTCCTGCTGGGTGTCGTGCCTGGGGAAATCTTAGATCGAAGGGTCGTTCTGCACGGCGGTCTGCGCCTCATTGAGTGAGGCAATGACTTTGTCGATGCGTTTGCCGTCCATATCCACCACTTCAAAGCGCCAGCAATCCCAGTCAACCATTTCGCCCGCGCTGGGGATTCGGCCCATCAGCAGCATGAGCATGCCCGACAGGGTGTTGTACCGCCCTTTATCTTCTTCCGGCAGCTGCTTCAGTTTGAGACAGTCCTTCAATTCTGGGACAGGAATGATGCCATCCAGTAGCCAGGAACCATCCTGGCGCGGTATGGCCCAGGCATCTTCGTGATCATCGGGTTTAAACTCACCGGCAATGGCTTCAATCAAATCCTGCAGGGTGATGATGCCCTGGATTTCACCGTATTCGTCAATGACAAAGGCCATCTGGACGCCGGAAGATTTGAAGTGCTCCAGCAGTTCCATGCCGGTCAGTGATTCAGGCACGAAGACGGCGGGTTGTAGATCGGTGCGAAAATCCGGGTTTTCCCCACGCAAGGTCTGCGCCAGAAGCACCTTGGCATTAATGATGCCCAGTACTTCGTCAAATCCACCTTTGCATACCGGAAAGCGGGAATGTTCCGATGCCTGAATGCGTTGCAGGTTTTCGTTCAGCGGCTCATCCACGTCCAGGTAGATGATGTCGCTTTTCGGCACCATCAGGGAGGTAATCTGCCGGTCATCTAGGCGAAACACATTGCGCACCATCTGGTGCTCGCTGTGTTCGATAATGCCGGCGTCGGAGCCTTCTTCCAGGAGAGCGTGGATTTCCTCTTCCGTAACGACCTGGTTGACCGAATGACGGATCCCGAACAGGCGCAACAGCAGTTGCGTAGAGCCGGACAGAAGTCGAACCAGCGGACGGGCGATGCGGGCCAGCGTCAGCATGGGTCGGGCGACCAGACGGGCAATCGGCTCCGGGTTGGATTGGCCAATACGCTTGGGAACGAGCTCACCGAGCACGATACTGGCGTAGGTGATCATCAAGACGATCAGGGTTGATGCCAGCCAGCCCGATGTGCTGTCGCTGACACCGAGTTGTTCCAGCCAGACGGCAACAGGTGCGGACAGAGCGGATTCGGCAACAACCCCGTTCAGGATACCAATGGTGGTGATGCCCACCTGAACCGTGGATAAAAACCGGTTCGGATCTTCACCGAGTTCCAGCGCGGCCGCTGCCTGGCGATCACCAGACTCCACCATTTTCTGTAGTTTGCTGCGTCTTGCGGTCAACAGAGCCACTTCGGCCATGGCAAAGAGTGCGTTGACAGCAATCAGTGCCACTAGAATGGCAACGTCCATGAATCGTCTCGGGAGTTTGAATGCCTATATTGTACTTCAGCGCTCTCCAGGCATTATTACAGCCGTAACGCTCACTTGTCCTGTAAGACCGCGTTATGAAACTCTTTCCGCACCTGATTGAGATCAACGGTGGGTTTCGGCAGGGTGGGAGCCATGGCCTCCAGTGTCTCTAGAACAATGCGGGCTACCGCATAGTTTCGATACCACTTGTGGTCGGCAGGAATGACATACCAGGGGGCTTTGTCTGTGTCAGTCTTTTTTAGCGCCAGCGCATAAGCCTCTTGATAGACATCCCAATGTTGTCGTTCGGTGTAGTCGGCGGTGCTGATTTTCCAGTGCTTGGCCGGATCATCGAGGCGTGCCGCAAAACGGGCCAACTGCTCCTCGCGGCTGATGTGCAGGAAAAATTTAATGACGTGGGTCTTGTTCTGCGTGGTGAGTAGGGATTCGAACTGATTGATCTGATCGTATCGTAAGGCCAGTTGGGGTTTAGAGCATAGTTGGTGAACGCGTGCCACCAGTACGTCTTCATAGTGAGAGCGGTTAAAGATTGCCACTTCACCGCGTGCGGGTGCATGCGGATGTACGCGCCATAAAAAGTCGTGGCGCGCTTCGATGGGTGTGGGTTCTTTAAAGCTGGTGACCGTGCAACCTTGTGGATTCATCATCCCGAGCACATGCCGGATCGTGCCGTCTTTCCCTGCAGCATCCAGTCCTTGCAGGACGATGAGCAGTCCCTGACGGTTTTCGGCATAGAGCTGGTACTGCAATGCCCGGATTTTTTTGGCAATGCTGACAGTAGCTTTAAGCGCTGCCTTTTCAGAAATCCGGCCGGGCGTTTTGCGAGCGTAGGCACTGTCCACGTGGACAGACTTATTGTTCGCCCGCAGTGTCGCGGCGAGTGACGTTTTAACGCCCATTGCTGCCTTGTCAGAGCAACGCCGGGTTCAGTGTATAAGTGCCGGTGATCGAGGCTTGTGCCAGGATGTGTGGTTTCAGTGCGGCGAGCGCTTCAGCACCAGTGAACTTGCCGCTGATCGGCAGTTTGTCCACGTCCAGTGCATAGACGGTGAAAACGTAGTGGTGCAGGCGCAGATCATTCCACGGCGGGCAAGGGCCATCGTAGCCATAGTAGTCGCCGCGCATATCGGCATCCCCTGCAAACCAGGCCGTGTAATCATTGATCCCTTGGCGTGCACCGAGCGGAGCACCCGGGCCGGCCTTGCCGCAAGGAGTGACTTCGCTGGAAAACTGGCCAGCGCCAACGGATTGAGTAGTGGCTGGCATATCGACCAGAACCCAGTGGTAAAAATCCACGCGGGGCAAATCGGCGTCAACTACCCGGCCTTCCACATTGACGTTGTCACCCACCGACGGGACATCCGGGTCGACACAAATGATCGCGAAAGATCTGGTACCTGCCGGGGCACCAGACCAGCTCAATTCAGGGCTCTGGTTACTGCCCAGGCAGACATGGCTTTTTTCATTGGGGATGCAGAAGGCGTATTGCCCTGCAATCGGCTGGTTATCCTGAATGCTCTGGCTGGTCAGTTTCACGGGTGTCTCCTTGATGCCTGAAAAAGAGTCGGCGATTCAAATGGTGGCCTATTGGCCTTTTTTGAATGATTGTGCGCCGGGTTCAGGTTTTTCGGAAGTCTTTCGGCCGGAAACCCAGGATAAATAATGTGGCACCGTAGGCCATGCCGGCAGCCGTGATGAGGCCACCGAGCCACAGCACACGCTCAATCAGCGGTGCCTGCAGCCAGAAGGCATCGTCCTGATACCCCAGGATCAGTATCGTACTCATGATGGCCAAGGCAATACTCACTTTGCCGAGAAAGCTGCCCCAACCGGGAACAGGCTCATAAATCGCGGCCTTGCGCAGACCATGGTAGAGCAAACCCGCGTTCAGGCAGGCTGCTAACCCAATGGAGAGCGCCAGTCCTGCCTGCTTGAGTGGGCCGATAAACACCAGATTCATCAACTGTGTTGCCACCAGGGCGGTGATGGCAATTTTGACCGGGGTCTTCAGGTTTTGCCGGGCATAAAACCCCGGTGCCAGTACTTTGACCAGAATCAGCCCGCTTAAGCCGATACTGTAAGCGATCAGGGCATGGCTGGTTTCACTCACATCTCTCGCGGTAAATGCGCCGTGCATAAAGAGTGTCGAGATCAGGGGGACGGCCAGAATCGCCAAGCCCAATGCGGCAGGAAGTGTGAGCAGGAAGCAGAGACGTAGGCCCCAGTCCAGTAGGCTTGAATAGGCTGCTTTATCGCCGCCATGGTGATGCCGGGTCAGGCTGGGCAGAATGACGGTACCGATAGCAACACCGAGCATGCCCGCCGGAAACTCCATCAGCCGGTCTGCGTAATACAGCCAGGAAATACTGCCGCTTTCCAGAAATGACGCAAACACGGTATTTAATAAGAGGCTGATCTGGCTGACCGACACGCCGAGCAGGGCAGGAACCATCAGGAGGCCAATGCGCCTGACGCCGGGATCCTGCCAGCAGGCTTTGAGGTTCAGGCTAAAACGGGGTAGACAATCGATTTTATGCAGCGCATAAAACTGCAGAGCGAGCTGGAGTACACCGCCAATGATCACCCCCCAGGCCAGAGCCTTAACGGGCGGGTCAAACCAACTCTGAGCAAAGGCCGCCATCAGAATCAGGCTGATATTCAACAGTACGGGCGTGAAGGCGGGTACTGAGAACTTGCTCCAGGTATTCAGAATGCCGGCGGCAAAAGCTACCATCGACATAAAGAAAATATAGAGAAAGGTGATGCGGGTCAGCGTAACGGCCAAATCAAATTTATCGACGTCATCCAGGAAACCCGGTGCAGAAACCGTGACGATAGCCGGTGCCCACCAGATACCGAGCACGGCGACCAGCAGGACGGTGGCACCGAGGACGCTGCCCGTGCGGTTAATCAGTAAGCGGGTTTCTTCTGCGCCACGTTGTTTGTGGTATTCGCCCAGCAGTGGCACAAAAGCCTGAGAGAAGGCACCCTCGGCAAACATCCGTCGTAGCAGGTTAGGGAGTTTGAAGGCAACAAAAAAGGCGTCGGTCGCGGCATCGGCACCGAAACTGCGGGCAATCACGAAATCCCGGACGAAGCCCAGAATGCGCGAAAGAAAGGTAAAACCACTGACGGTGGCGACGGAGCGAAGAAGACTCATGCCCGAATTGTACGATGGTTGCACTTGTTTGCGCTTTCCGGTATAGTCGCGTGTTTTCGCATTTACCCAATTTCCCCCGCAAAGGATGTTTCATGGCCAATAGCGCCCAAGCCCGCAAA
>JACCDN010873216.1_pt1 | contig 14553 bp, 16 predicted proteins | sample 7441691 | NCBI WGS metagenome assembly JACCDN01 (sample SAMN15323439, study PRJNA562643) | freshwater metagenome | isolation source: river surface water | place: USA:Blue River Watershed | collected 2017-08-16
AGAGAAAAGGAGGCCTGTTTATGGCTCAAGTCATCAAGGTCAAACAATCGTCTGTGGCGGGCAAGGTCCCGACCACGACGCAGCTTCAGTTGGGCGAACTGGCCCTGAACACCACGGACGGCAAGCTCTACTTCAAGAAGAACGTGAGCGGGACCGAATCGATCGTGACAGTTTCTGCGTCAACTGCATCTCAAGGCGAAAACACCTTGATGTGGTCGCAGTGAACGGGAGACATGCATGCCTGCATTGCCACCTATTTCTAATTTCACGGGCTCGACGGTTACCGAGGGTCAGTTCAAGACGGCGCTCAACGATTTGCGATCGTACCTGGCAGGACTGCTCGGTACAGACGGAAACCCAGCGACTGCCCTGACCACGCTGGGCTCGCTCGGTTCCGGTTACGTCAGCAAAACGGCGACCTACACCGTGGTTTCAGGAGACCGTGGCCGGATGATCGACTGCAGCGGGACTTTCACGCTGAACTTGACCGCCGCTGCCACGCTGGCTACGGGTTTCACCATCGCTGTGCGCAATTCAGGCACCGGGGTCGTGACATTGGATCCCAGCGGAGCCGAGTTGATAGACGGGGTTTCCACCGTGACACTCGCGCCGGGCGAGGCCTATGACCTGTATTGCACCGGAACAGCCTGGAGAACATCCGGGCGAGTGCTCACCACATCCTTTGCCACAGACGAATACGTCAAGCAGAGTTTCAGTCTGTTTCAGACGTTCAGTTCGCTGGCATCCGGGGCCAGCCGCTCTATTGGCTCACCGAGCTACATGATCTGGTCGAGTTATTCGAGCACGCAGTGGTCTCGCGGAACCTACTACACGAACATGTTCTATATGGCGTCGCAGGGCAAAAGCACTGTGCAGGTCAACGTAGGCAACTGTCGGCACACGATCTGGAACTACAGCACCACAAAGTCGATGCAGATCAATCTGACGGCAGTCATCAACTTCGCTGCCGACGACACCTACGGGTTTCAGATTCGCCAAAACGGCTCCATCGTGGGCACCTACGGCACGTATTCGGCCCGGGGCGTGCAGACCTACAACTTCGGCACGTTCACGGTGCCGTCCAACAGCACGGTCACGTTTGACCTGTATGGCTCGATCTTGAGTGGCTCCAGTGGCGACTCGATCTACGTGAACTCTTTCACGGCCACCTACATCCAGTTCGTTTGAGGAGGAACGATGCAGCGTCTTTATTTCAATTTTCAAAAAGGGGACGTCAGGCTTGTGCCGCTGGAGGTTTGTCCTTCTATCGAGGATGAAATCAGTTTCCCGAACGCGGACATTCCGGACGACGTGACCATGGAAATGATCAGCTTCAAGGCAGTTGAAGGCCGCCTTGATCCGGTCATCACCTATCCATCCATTCCCATCACAGCACAGCCAGAGTCAGGAGGTAGCAATGGCCAGCCCTAAATCCCAACTGAGCTTGATCAGCAACCTCTGGATCAAGCTGATGACCTTCGAGAGGGCAGGTGACGTCAACGAGGGGCATAAGCACTCCTTCGATCACCCCACCTTGCTGGTCAAGGGACGACTGCGAGTCGATGTGGACGGCGCTGTGTCGGAGTTCACCGCGCCTCACATCATCTTTATTGCCCGCAACAAGGTCCACACCCTGACCGCGCTGGAGGAGGGAACGGTGGCCGCGTGTATTCACGCCTTGCGTGATGGCGAGCAAGTGGAGGACATCGTCGATCCCGCCATGATTCCCGCTGGCATCAATCCCAACCACCTGCCCAACTTCATCAAGCCACTGGCCAAGGCCGACCACTTCGCCTGAAGCACAGACCCTTATTGACGCCCGCCTGGAGACATCCAGTGCGGGCATTTTGCATTTTGGAGATCCATCCATGGAGAACGCAAAAGAACTTGGCTCGCCGCAGTCCATCACCCTGCGCCCAGACGATCTGGACGACCTGCTCACTCGCGCTGCAGAACGCGGTGCTGAGCGCTGCCTGGCCCACCTCGGCCTGGAAAATGGACACGCCGCACGTGACATTCGTGAGCTGCGCGATCTGCTGGAAGCGTGGCGTGATGCCCGCAGAACGGCGTGGCATACCGTGATTAAGGTCGCCACCACCGGGCTGTTGGCCATCATCCTGGTCGGCGCAGCCATCAAGCTAAAACTGATGGGGGGTGCCCAATGATCGAGACGCTGCTCGGAGGACTCATGGGCGGTGCGTTCCGGTTGGCGCCCGAGATCCTGAAATGGCTGGACCGCCAGGGCGAACGGGGCCACGAACTGGCGATGCAGGACAAGGCGCTGGAGTTCGAGAAGTTGCGCGGTGCACAGCGTATGAGCGAGATCGCTGCCGCTTCTGACGCAGCATGGAATGTGGGCGCTGTCGAGGCTTTACGTGATGCAGTGGTGGCACAGGGCCAAAAATCGGGTGTCGGTTGGTCTGATGCCCTGTCGGTCAGCGTTCGGCCAGTGATCACCTACTGGTTCATGGCGCTGTACTGCGCTGCCAAGACGGCAGCGTTTGCGGCAGCCGTGACCGCTGGCGCTGGCTGGGGGACGGCCATCCTGCATGCCTGGACGGAGGCCGATCAGGCGCTGTGGGCCGGGGTTCTGAACTTTTGGTTCCTCGGGCGAGTGTTTGACCGGGTGCGGCCGTGATCGAGGTGCCGAAGGCGGCTATCGATCTGGCCAAGCGATTCGAGGGGTTCGAGCGCAAGGTGAGGCGCGGGACGGAGATCACGGCCATTCCCTACGTTTGCCCTGCAGGTTTCTGGACGATTGGTTACGGCCACCTCTGCGATTCGAAGCACCCGCCGATCACGGAGACTAAAGCCGATGAATATTTGGCGCACGACCTGCAAACTGCGCTCGCAGCCACACTGCGTTACTGTCCGGTTCTGGCCACCGAACCCGAAAGACGGCTGGCTGCCATCGTGGACTTCACGTTTAACCTTGGCGATGGGCGGTTGCTGACCTCGACGCTACGGCGACGCATCAACCAGCGGGACTGGGTTGCTGCAGCAACGGAGCTGCGACGCTGGGTCTATGGCGGCGGGAAGGTGCTTCCTGGTCTCGTAGCTCGACGCAACATGGAGTCCGGTCTGTTACTGGGGTAATCGACTACTCGCAATAAATCCAATCATGGGTGCTGAATCGCTCGACGCAGCGATGCAGAAACATCCCAGACGTTGGATTGACCGCCCATGTATTTCGCAACCTTGATGTGACCATTGCTCTCCAACAGGTTCAACACGAAGTCAACAAAGGCACGAGGCTTATTGACGCGCTTGGCTATTTCCATATTTATCCTAATGGACTCGTTGACCAGTAGCGCTGCAATTTGACTAACCACGTTCTGATAGTCCTCTATATATGCTTGTGCAAACTGCTGAAAGCCATAGTCCGTCAACATGACATGGGATAACGGTGCTCCGAGCACTCGGCCAATTTTGATGTGGGAATGTTGTTCGAGAATGTTCAGCGAATCGACCAGTTCCTGTTGAGGGACATCATGTAGGGTCGGATCAACACGCAGTTTGTCCCAACTCACAAGGCCAGAATCTTCATCGATCTGCACCTTCACAACGACACGCAAAACTAAATCGTCGATCCGTGTCAAACCAGAAATCAAAGGCGCTGCCCCTGCAAACCTGGCAGGCGTCTTTCCAATGGCGGGCTTGTCGTTGATGTCGAAGATTGCCGATAGGATACGTTGCAAACTCTGGTCGTAGTTTGCAATGTCATCCACCCGCTGCCATAGAGTCGAGCGTAGACTTTCGGGTATTTCACAATCATCAATGACTACAGGGATCAACCGGGTACCACGGCTGATCCTGTTGACCACCGAGGTATTTAACTCCTCCTGAACCCAGGGTTTCTGAACACTGACCTTGGACAAGACAACGATTACGGCTCGTGCTTCTTTTAACCCTTCTTCGAAGATCTTTTCTACCAGACTGTCGCCCGGTTTCATCTCCCATTGATCGAGCCAAGCATCCACGCCGTTTTCACGTAATTGGCGTGCAAAATCCAGTACGAAGCGATCTTTATCTTCACTTGCATGACTCAGAAATACTTTAGGAGCACTCATGTTATTGCAGTCCAATAGCAGGTGAGTTATTCAAGCGAGCTTGGTTACATCGACAAGCTTGTACATATTGACCAGCTTATCTTGAATTGCTCGCATAATCGATCGAACGTCACTCCATTGAGAGATCATCTCTTTTAGTCTCGGATATGCAGCTTGTCGTTCGAATGGCGGTAGAGACTTGTCGCTGATGTTCTCCCACCAAAAGCGGTAATCTGCTTGCCATGCTTCGAGGAATGGCCGCAACACGTCCCGCATCGAACGGTGAACCAGCGCACCAAGGTGGTTCTCAACGCCCTTTGCATTCAGTGATCCAACTGGGAACTGGCGCATTATTTTTCTGGCTTCTCCGAAGAACGTGTGCAGTGAAGCAAGGCTCTCTGCAAATACCTCGCCAGTGAAGTCGGCGCAATCAGGGTCTTTGGGCTTTCCTGTAACAGCGACGCGAGTCGCAAGTTCCGTGTAAAGCTCCCAGGCGCATTGCCTGTCGTCCTCGGTGAAGTCGCCGCCGAGTTTGACAAACCCTATGTCAATTGAAAAGTTACCCTTTGTTATTACAGCCATGCTTGTCTCCTAACCGTTGCGTTGACGCATCGGGCGTGTGTTATCGATTTGACTGCTCGGTTTTGATATTGCCGTATCAATTAACTGCGTCAAGCTTTTTGCCGTAAGTCCGTTCCAGTGCGCCCAGACCGCGTATCCGCTCTTGTGATTGTCAAGAAATCGATCAGGAACAATGATTTCGCCTGCTGGATTTTTAGCGTGGGTCGGCAATGCGATGCCCACGAGTCCGTGACACTTATCCAGAGTTGCCTTGATTTCCCAATCCAGGTACTTTCGCTCGTGGCTTTGTGCGCCAATAAGCACAACAGTGCATGAGGTTCCAGTGATGTACTGCTCCCGAATTTGCCGCATAACGTACTCGGTGTCGTCGCTCTGGATCAGGCGCTCTAAAGAGTTATCTCGAATCGCTTCATATTGGTCGTGAAAAAAGCGGGAGAACTCGTCGTAGTACGCTTGGTCACCGCCGTGGTGGTAGCTCACAAACACCTTCCGCCGCGTCGGTTTCATCAGCGCAGCCAGTAGGCCATTCATATTCGGGGCGCCGTAGTATCCGCTCATATCATTTCCCAAGGGCTAGAAGTCCTGCCACCAGTAGCCCGAGGATTACAAGCCCTTTCTTCTTTTCAGCCTTGATCGCTTCCGCGATGCGGCCAATGGTCGCCCTGGCTTCCTCTTGCCGCTGTCCCGCAAGATTGACCGCTTGGTATTGCCTCATCCACCCTGGAAGTGCGTCTGGTTGCTGATCCCAGATAATCGGAACCAATTTTTTGTTTCCAGCGACAGCAGCACCCATTTCCTGCATCACCCACGGTGAGGCGCAAGCAGTGCGGCTTGCAAGGCAAAGCACCCAAGTTGAACTGCGTAGGTTGTCCATAATGTGCGGCATCCAACGCTCGCCCGGTGGCATCGAGACTGAGGCCAAATACACGCTCAACCCCTCCTGAGTGAGGTGACGGTGAAGAAATTCTGCAAAGGGCGAATCCGCTGCCGCGTGGGAAATGAACACATCAGCCATTGCCACCTCCGTTGCCATGTCTCGGCACGCTCCACCCTGACGACAACGCCTCGGCCTGCTGCAACACGGTCTGTACAGCCGCATCCTGCAAATCAGGCGGATAGCCGTACTTGCGCAGAATGCGTTTGACCAGCACCCGCATCCGTGCACGAGCCGAATCGCGGTGCGCCCAGTCGACCGACACGTTTTCCCGCAGGCTCACCAGCAGCTCGTGCGCGATGAGTTTCAGCTTGTCGTCACCCATCATTTGAATGGCGCTCTCGTTCTCTGCCAGCGCGTCGTAGAAGGCGATTTCATCCTCGGACAAACCTTGTTCTTCGCCACGTTGGCGCGCGGCCCGGATGTCCTTGGCCAACTGGATCAGTTCCTGAAGCACCTCGGCGGTCGTAATTGCATTAGCGTGGTAACGCGCTACCGCATCCTCCAACCGTTCTGAGAATGCCTTGGTCTGCACCACATTGGCTTTGCTCCGCGAGCGAATGCCGTCGTTGATCAACTTGCGCAACGCCTCCAGCGCGAGGTTCTTTCGCTCCATCTGCTGAACTTCAGCCAGGAACTCGTCGGAGAGGATGGAGATGTCCGGGCTCTTGATGCCCGCAGCGGTCAGGATGTCCACAATCTCAGTCGAGACCACCGCACGACTGACGATCTGCTGGATCGCCAGCTCACGCTCCTGCTGGGTCACACCAGATCCCGTACTGGACTTGACCAACGCTGCACGAATAGCCTGGAAGAACCCGACTTCCTCCCGGATGTCGCGTGCCTCGTCAGATGCCGATGCGAGTGCGAACGCCTTGGACAGAGCCAGCACCGCATCCTGATAGCGGCGATGAGCGTCCTTCTTGCCTTCCTTGGTTTTCTCCTTTGCCGCCAGTTTTTGCTGCAGGTCGAGAATCCACTCGATGGCCCCGGCCATCATCGCCAAGCGCTCCTGTGGCGACCCGGACAGTGCCGACGCGTAGTCGAAGCCGTGGTACATGTCCCGCACGACCTCGTACTTCTCCATCATCACCGCGATGGCCTGCGCTTCATCGACGCCGGTGCTCTCCTGGTCGTTCTTCGAATACTGCTGAAGGGCTGACTTGAGGTTTTGCGCGATGCCGATGTAGTCCACGATCAACCCGGCGGGCTTGTCTCGGAACACCCGGTTCACCCGGGCAATCGCCTGCATCAGTCCGTGCCCTTGCATCGGCTTGTCCACGTACATCGTGTGCATACAGGGTGCGTCAAAGCCGGTGAGCCACATATCCCGAACGATCACCAACTTGAGCGGGTCCTTCGGGTCACGAGCGCGCTTCGCCAGCAGGTCACGCCTCGCCTTGTTGCCGATGTGCTGTTGCCACTCTTGCGGGTCGCTTGCCGCGCCCGTCATCACGATCTTCACCGAACCGGCGTTGTCATCGGTGCTGTGCCAGTCCGGCCGCAGCTTCACGATCTCGTCGTACAGCTTCACGCAGATGCGACGGCTCATACAAACCACCATCGCCTTCCCATCCAGCGCCGCCACGCGATCTTCGAAGTGTGTGACCATGTCCTTGGCTACCAGGGCCAACCGCTTGTCACTGCCCACCAATGCTTCGACGGTTGACCACTTCTTCTTGAAGCGCTCCTGCTCGGCTTCCGGATCGTCCTCAGTGAGTTCGTTCACCTCGGCATCGATCTTGGGCTTTTCGTCCTCATCAAGCTCAATCCGCGCCAGCCGCGACTCGTAATAGATCGGCACGGTTGCGCCGTCCTCGACGGCACGGCTGATGTCGTACACGTCGATGTAGTTGCCGAACACAGCCGGGGTGTTCACGTCATCGGCTTCGATGGGTGTGCCTGTGAAGCCAATGAACGAGGCATTGGGCAGGGCGTCGCGCAGGTACTTGGCGAAGCCGTAGGAAATCTCGCCGGTCTTCGCGTCCACCTTGGCCTTAAAGCCGTACTGGCTGCGGTGGGCTTCATCCGCGATCACGATCACATTGCGGCGATCAGTCAGAGCTTGGCCGGTTTCGCCAAATTTCTGCAAGGTGGTGAAGATCACGCCGCCGGATGCGCGCGCCAAGTGCTTCTGCAAGTCTTCGCGACTGTCTGCCTGCACTGGTGTCTGGCGAATCAGATCGCGGCACATCGAGAAGGTGGCGAACAGTTGATCGTCGAGGTCGTTCCGGTCAGTCAGCACCACCAGGGTTGGGTTGGCCATCTTCGGGTGCTTGACCAGTTGCCCCGCGTAGAACGCCATCAGCAGGCTTTTGCCGGAGCCTTGCGTGTGCCAGATCACGCCGACACGCTGGTTGCCACCAGGAGCGGATGCCGTCACGGTGCTGTTGACTGCGTGCTGTACCGCGTGGAATTGGTGATAGCCCGCGATGATTTTTGCCAAGCCTGAGCCGGTTTCTCCGAAAACCGTGAAGTAGCAAAGCAAGTCGAGCAGACGGCGCTGATGAAAAACGCCTTCAATCAGGGTGGAGAGTTCAGGGGCACCCTTGGGTGCAACGTCTTTGCCGTCGGTCGTGCGCCAAGGCATGAATCGCTCAAGGTCGGCCGTGAGTGAGCCGACCCGGGCGGTGATCCCGTCCGATGTCACCAGCAGCGCATTGAGGTTGAACAGTGCCGGAATCTGCTTCTTGTAGGTCTGCAGCTGGTTGAATGCCCCGACCAAGGTCGCGTTGCCGCTTCCCGGTGCCTTCAACTCGATCACGCCAAGCGGCAAGCCATTCACGAACACCACCACGTCTGGACGGCGGTTGTACTGTCCGGCAATCACCACGAACTGGCTGACCGCCAACCAGTCGTTCTGCTCGGGTTGCTCGAAGTTGATCAGTGAAACCTTGCCCGCTGTCAGCGTGCCATCGTCGGCGTAGTACTCGACATCGACCCCTTCAGTGATCAGCCTGTGAAGGCGTCGGTTCTCTTCGACAAGCGAAGGCAGCTCCTGCTGCATTACCTTGCGAATGGCATCCTGACGCGCCTCTAGCGGCAGTCCGGGGTTGAGCAACGCAACGGCACTTTCGAAGCGCTTTTTCAGAACCACCTCATCGTGGCTTTCGCGCTCAGGGCGGTGGCCATCGGGGCCGATGTTTTCCTCTTGCTCGATGCTATATCCCAGCCCCCGCAATTGCTCTAGTAGTGCCAGCTCAACGGCGGCCTCCGACAAAAACGCCATTACTGCTCCTCTTTCTGGGTTATTTTGCTGCTCCACATTTCAGTAACGCTCGTCGTTGGGATCTTCGTCGCCGTAATCTGGCTCGATAGAACCAAAATCGATGTGGCGGTATGCAGGAACCAACTCAACAGCATCGACCTTCGGGTTATCGCTGTCCGGGTCGAGAAAAGTGATCAAGACATCCATATCAATGGTGTCGGTGGCGCGAACCTCGGCACCTCCAATGCAAACCATGTCCTTGTCGATTCCATCTTTAACGGAAAACGTGAAATTACACGATGCATCAATCTTTACAGAAATTGTCGCGCGTGCAATCAGTGCCCCATCGCAATAGTCCACTGCCTGTAGACCAGCACTCCCATCGGTTGACTGGAATGAAGCGCCGGTGACTTCAACGTCTTGAATTTCTGGATCGTAGTAAAAAGCAGCATCAGCATCTGGAACCCAATCGATAGACCAAATATTTTCCGAAACAGTCGATTCGATTAAGCTCAACAGGTCTTGGAAGTTTCCAGATGCTATTTTCTGATCTATTGCCGAACACATTTGGGCACGATGGGCGTCGCGCTCCTGAATGAGTGTCAGTGCTGCACCAAGATCGTCAATGGCGAAAAGCCTCTGACTTTGCTCACAGTATCTTTTGCAGCCCTTATCGTTCGTGACGAACAACACAGAAGTGCTTGACTTCTTCGCCCAAGACTCCAGGCTTAATAGTGCAATGGCGTCGGGAAATTCCGCCTTCTTGTCGCCTGATTTTTCGAATGGTGGCAACGTCTGAAAGTAGAGCCTTAGGAGCTCAGAAACATCAAGCGCATTCTGGGCCTCAATGATGCGTGCTCCACATCGAGTTACAAAATCTTTTACGCGCTTCTTGGCGAGTTCTTTGGGCTCCATGCCCTGGAGTAGATCGGTTGCAACGGCCGTTTGTTTGGCGGAATCAATATTCCAAAATTTGGCAATACCCCTCAGGCCAGTAAGGAACTTTGTCTTTTCCTCTTCAGAATGTGCCCCGATGTGTCGGATCACTTCTTTGATGGTTATTTCCGAAAAAATGAGAGGGAAGGCATCACCTTTGAATTGCTCCAGGCGACGCAAATTTCCTTGATCAAGCCGATAACCTGCTCGCGAAAAAATGCAAGTGTCGATGGAAATTGCTCCTATCGAGCCATCAAGAAGCTTAAGCTTGATCTCCTGGAGTTGCTCAGCTAGTTCCGGGGTTAACTTTGTCATGAATTCGCCCTTTTGAAAGACTCCTCCGCGTCTTGAATCCGTAGGTCGCCGGATATGAGCTTGGGCAGCAGGGTGTCGCGCAGTTGGGCGAGAGTTTCTGAATCCTCCTGATTCGCAGCAATACTTTCAGAAAATATCTTTGTGTGCTTGGAAAAGTGATCCAATACCTCATCCGCTGGAAGCAGAATTTTCAGCTCACCTAGCTTTGTGCGTGAAAGCTCTGTCTGCCCGGTCGATCCCTCGCCCATTGCTTCAATTTCGGGCTGTCTCATTCTCATGAAGCCGCCCAGATACATAGGGTTAATTCGATGTCCGGCACGAACCACCGTGACATGTGAATCCACGATAGTTGTTTCTGCGAGTCGTCTTACTTGCGCCACTCGACCCAATGTTCCAACTCCAGTTGAGTTGACAAGTACGTCCCCTAACTCCAAAGCACGGCCATCGATTTTTTTTTGTTCCACGTCATGTCGCCTGGATTTGGAAAAATCAATAAAGAAGTCTCGAATGCACTTTTGATTCAGTACCGAGACACCACCAAGATCGATGTATTTTGGAGATATTCCTCGAGTGAGGTAGGAGCAAACCTCTCCTAAGGTTGAAACCTCCCACCCCTCTGGAATCTCGCCCATTGCCGATTCGACGAGTCGGTCGGGAAAGATATCGTAGATGTGTGAGGGTAGGCCGGGCAGCGATTGACCTGGCTGCCAGCGACCGTCCATCTTCGCGCGCACTGGCTCGAAGTCCACAAACCAGGCCTTGAATATGGCGCTCGCCAGTGCCTCCAAAGTTTCGTTCTGCTTTCGGTTAAGTTCGATCTTGTCGTCAAGCGTGCCTAGGATATGGGCGATGGCACGTTGTTCGGTTTGCGACGGCAGTGGTAGCTCGATTGCCGAAAGCTCCCCAAGGCTGAAATTGGCCTGAACAGACTGAACGACTTTCGACTGCGCAAGCTGTATCCTCTTGCTGTCTCTAAGCGTGTAGTAGAGGAATCTCGGATAAATCACGTCGCGGTTCGGGCGAACAATTGCCACCGCTTGATTGGTGTTTGCTGGAAGCACTGCGCTCGTCACTTGAGCAACCCTGCCGATAGTTCCTGCTATCGTGAAAAGAATATCGTTTTCGTTGAGTCGAGATCGAGCGAGTCTCTCATCTGTTTCTGCATCAATGAACGCGAACTTTTCTGGGATAAAACTGCCGCTTTCGGTTATTGATTCAACCTTAATAAACGCAATACCGATCTTGGAGAAAGCTCCACCGCCTGTCGTGGGGGTTGTCCCCTTGGTAACTCGCAGGCAGACATCTCCAATCTTTGCTGTTGGCCATTCATTCGCCATACCCAAGCTCCTTCAGGTTGGCTTCAATCGCCGTATCCAGCTTGGCCGCTGCTGCCGTCTGCTCGCGCCACTGCGCTGCGAGTCGTAGCATTTTTTCTTCGAATGGCTCGCCGTCATCTTCTTGTTCCGTCGCACCCACATAGCGCCCCGGTGTCAACACGTGGCCGTGTTTTCGGATGTCTTCCATCGAGGCCGATTTGCAGAAGCCAGCCACGTCGGCGTACTCCCCAGCGCCGTCCTCGCCGCGCCAAGCGTGGTAGGTGTCGGCGATCTTCTGGACTTCTTCGCCTGTGAGTTCACGCCGTGTGCGATCCACCAGCACCCCCAGCTCGCGGGCGTCGATGAACAGCACTTGCCCACGCCGATCACGCATGCCCTTGCCGGGGTTCTTGTTGCGGGCCAGGAACCACAGACAGGCGGGGATCTGCGTCGAGTAGAAGAGTTGTCCTGGCAAGGCCACCATGCAATCCACGGTATCAGCCTCCAGCATCGCCTTGCGGATGTCGCCCTCGCCGGACTGGCTCGAACTCATCGAGCCATTGGCCAGCACCACGCCTGCCGTGCCGTTGGGCGCGAGGTGGTGGTAGATGTGCTGGAGCCACGCGTAGTTGGCGTTGCCCACGGGCGGTGCGCCGAATTTCCAGCGCACGTCTTCCCGAATACGGTCGCCGCCCCAGTCGGAAATGTTGAACGGCGGGTTTGCGAGGATGTAGTCAGCCTTGAGGTCGCGCAGCTCGTCTTTGTGGAAGCTGCCCTCGTTGTTCCAGCGGATGTCGGAGTCGATGCCGCGCACAGCCAAGTTCATCTTGGCCAGCCGCCACGTGGTGTAGTTCGACTCCTGCCCGTAGATCGCAATGTCGCCAATGCGGCCTCCGTGCTCCTGAACGAACTTCTCCGACTGCACAAACATTCCACCCGAGCCGCAACATGGGTCATAGATGCGGCCTTGGTAGGGCTCCAGCATTTCCACCAGCACCCGCACAACTGAACGTGGCGTGTAGAACTCGCCGCCGCGTTTGCCTTCGGCACCGGCGAACTGGCCGAGGAAGTATTCGTAGACGCGGCCAAGGATGTCGCGCGATGCGTGGCCTTCTTCATTGAGCGCGATGCCGGAGATCAGGTCGATCAACTCGCCGAGCATCACCTTGTTAAGGGCAGGCCGTGCGTAGTCCTTGGGCAGCACGCCCTTGAGCGACTCGTTGTCCTTTTCGATGGCGCGCATCGCGTCATCGATCAGCGTGCCAATGGTCGGCAGCTTGGCGTTGGCCTGCAGGTGCGACCAGCGCGCATCCTTTGGTACCCAGAACACGTTGTCCGCGAGGTACTCATCCTTGTCCTCAGCGGCCTGCGGGTCTTCGGCCAACAGTGCCTTGTGCCGTGCTTCGAAGGCATCCGAGATGTACTTCAGGAAAATCAGCCCGAGCGCGACGTGCTTGTAGTCGGACGGCTCCATATTTCCGCGCAGCTTGTCTGCGGCCTTGAACATCTCGGCCTCGAAGCCGAGGGTGCCGCTGTTTTTGTTTTTGTCGTTGGTTGCCATTGTGTTTTCCCTATTTGCGTGATGTCTTTGCGGTGGGGGCTTGATACCCTGGCGCGAGCTTGGCGTTCTCTACCCCGTACAAGGCCAGCGGGTCGCTGAGCCACAGGCGGTACTGTTCTTCCTTGAGGCTGTGATCGGGCGATGCGTCGACGCTCCAGCGCAGCAGCATGTAACCAGCGACCGCTGCGCGAACCCGCATCCGTATCGAGCCATCTGTCATCCCGTAGTCCATCCGAACGATCTCGGGGCGACTCAGGCGAGGGTGAGGCACAAAGTCCAGCTCAACGATCCGTGTCCACTGGATATCGTTGTCCGGTCGTTCGTTCGCCTTGGGCTCCTCATCAAGCAAGGTCGGGGCTTCCATGCGCGTGATGACGAAATCTCGGAACTCACCACTCTTGCGATCAAAGGCCCGAACGTGCCAGCGCAGGCCAGTGTCCACCAGGGCAAAGGGAACGATGACCCGTTCAGACTCGCCGCTGCTCATCGAGTGGTAGCGGATGGTGACTGGCCGCTTGGCGTGGATCGCCCGGCATACCGGGGCCAGCACATTCATCTTGGGGTTGCTCAAGGCAGTGGGCGACTCGCAGGGCAACAGCGGCTGCGTTGCGCCGTTCACGCCATCGCCGAAGCCCAGAGCCAGTGCCGACAGCACGCGCTGCGAGGCGTGGTCGAACAGCGGGGAGAACGCTTGCCCGATGCGGTAGATCTTGTTACTGCCGTCGAAGGTGATGTTCTGCGGCGCGATTTCCCGGTACATCGCCAAGTCGCGCGTCGCCCCCGCCGGTGCCACGCCGAAACGCTCGATCAGGTCAGGGCGGCCGATCTCACCGAAGAAGTAAAGGCGAAAGTCGATGTAAGCCAGCCGCTCGCGCTGGGCGTGGCTCAGGTTTTCGACGCGTTGGGGTTGGGTCACCGACGACTCCTCATCCAAGACAGACGACCGAAAGGCTGTGATTGGTTTTATGTTTGTCCATTGCTAGGCGGTTTATATCATCAAACTGATGACATTATGCGTCGGAAATTGAACTTCCAAAATGGGAGTGTTGGTGTGGTGCTGAGAATCGGCACGTAGTCTTGGCGACATTTTCTGCATGTTGGTAACGCGAAATGAGCGAAATCAGCGAAATCAGAATCATCACAAGGACTTACGTGAGTTTTGCTGCGGCGAAACGAGCGAAATGAGCTCCTGCGCCACTACGCGAGTCGGTACACCCGTGTTGGCGTGCCCGGCGCATCGGCAGGCCGCTCGACCGACTGCACGCTGATTTTGGGTGGCGTGGCCGACAGTAAATGCTCCAGACAGGAGTCGATTCGTGCTTTGGGTACTTTGCCTCGGAAGCATTCTGTGCTGATCTGGCTTCGCGTGGCCTGACAGTGTTCGCCCAGGAAAACCAACACACGGTTCGCAAGTTCCAGCACCTGTGCCAGCTTTGCATCTTCAGCGGCACTGACGAAAACGAAGCGGACGGACGCCGTAGCATGACGAATCCAAGCCATCGCCGCATCAATGTGCTGTGCGTCGATCCTGGTTTGCAGGTCGGTCAGAGCCATCAGCATCGCCAATCGCAGCAGCATTGGCGCGTTGCGCTCAAGCAAGGCCCCAATTGCACCATCGTCAACGCCATCGTGCAGTTCACCTCGGTAGAGCT
>JACCDN010211231.1_pt1 | contig 14550 bp, 17 predicted proteins | sample 7441691 | NCBI WGS metagenome assembly JACCDN01 (sample SAMN15323439, study PRJNA562643) | freshwater metagenome | isolation source: river surface water | place: USA:Blue River Watershed | collected 2017-08-16
GTTGATTTAATAACAAATTTTAATACTAAATTATTAGAAATTGGTTTAATTGATATTACAAATTTAAATAGTACTAATATTGGTACTATTCCTAATACAACTGGTGCCATACTATCTTCTGCAACACCTTTTGATTTGTGTACATTAACTTACGCTTTACCTACAGGTAATGGAATTATTATATATGACAATTCTTTAAGCACTAATGAATATAAAGTTATTCAAGAGGCTTCTTATGATTCAACGTCTGTTTATTTGAAATTTAATTTTCAATATTACAGCTATAGTACAAGCGGCGCTTATACAATTAATAGTGCTAATGGTATTGCATCACATACCATTAGATGTGGTATATCTATATCATTAAATAATGGATTAACATATTATTCTGTATGTAATTGGTTTGGTAGAACAACTGCCGTTTCAAGCCCAGTTGCAAACGCTAATATACAATTTCCAGCTAATTTTATATCATTAACTAGAAATCATTTATTTATTAACGCATTAGTTATACAAAAAAACGCACAAAACTCTAACAATGTAGATGGACAATATTCAAGAAATAAAGGTATTATTTCATTTTCATTATATCGTAATAACGGATCGGTTCAAATAATGTATCCTCGCGAATTATCACTTATGGTTGGTAATACGAATTCCTCATATTATCAATCAACGGGATTTGATATTATTAAAAATAATAACGCTCAGCCTTTTACCGCATCTTCATTATGGTCTGTTCCATGGAAATTTAATAGAGCTTCAATTATAAATAATAAAATACAACTGGATCCAATATATTGTATTTTACCAAATATATTCGGCAATGATCCTGGAGTTTGGGTTACTAAAATCAATGACTCTGTAGAAAATTATCAACTACAGGATTTTATTATAAATGTTAACAATGTTCCAACAAAATTAAAATTTATGGTTTTTGCAGGATATAATCCTTGGTGGAAACCTGTTGTTTCCTCCATCTCGAACCCGGCTCACACGCAGCATTCATTCGCATTTTTGTTTGACAATTATCCATGCACCACAAACGCATTATAAATAAAGAGATTTAAAATGAAAATTACTCCATTTATTCGTTATCCAAAACATGGAATGAATATATTAGCAACTGATCAAACATCAGTTAAAGAGTGTATATATGATTTTAATCAAGCAATGTTAAGTGCGGGTTTAATTAGAACAAATGACACAAATCAATTAGACGCTAGTGATATTAATAATATTCCAGACTTGAATTTATTAAAATTAACAACCAACTTATTAGTCGCAACTATTGATACGACACAATGTGCGTCGCATTTACCTCTGGTATATTCTTTTACTGATTCTATGCAATCTACAAATCCAATATATATTTCGTTCGCTTTTAAAATAGCTCAAAATTGGGGCTATAATGCGCAGCTGTCTAATCCGGTAGGATATACGTGTTTTGTTACAGTTTCAATAGGATCATCTACAAATGGATCAGGAATAATATCATCTCCATATTCATTTACAAATATAGCTATGATATCCAGTGGCGGTGCCCCGTCATTGTATTTAAACGATTTTACGAAACAGACATTATCATATATTAATTATGACGATAGTATTGGATTGCTTAATATATCAATATGTCCAAAAATGAGTACGGGTTTAACAACAGATACGGCATCATTAACGTATTCCGTGTCGACAAATTTAAATTTAATAAGATTTTGTATTAAAAGATTATTAGATGGATCATATATTATTATAGATCCTAATAAAAAAAGTGTGAATTCAAGTTATTCTATTGCTATTGCGAACGTCGAAACAAAATGTAAAATAATTTATAAAAATATATCGTCACAACAGGAAGATACTAATTTATCTACATTATCTACATTTTCTCAAAATCAACAAAATTTTGTCAATAATAAAATGATATGTTCTCCAATTACGATCTTGTTACAAGATAATTCTATTTCTCATGATCCATATATTCTTATTGGGTCAACGGAATTATTAGGTAATAAATCTTTTGTAGAATATGATGTTATTATGAATTCAAATGAGATTCACAGATATGTAACATGGTCTCCATATGATGGAGACACAGTTTTTAACGATACCGTAAATACTAGATTAACATCGTTATTAATTTATGAAGGAAAAATTTTATAATGTCAGATAATGGATCAAACCTTTTAAAATATTACACGGTAATTACAAAAAACGATTTAACTGAATGGGATAAATTGTATCAAAATTATAAATCGTTTGATTATTATAATGCGCATTCAACGACACTTATATATATTAGAGGATTCTCATTTCAATCCACGTTAAACGATTTAAAAACATCAATATTACCATCTACTTTAAGCATTGAGTGCCGTAAGGATAATGAAACGACTCCGTATAATACAGAAATATCGTTATTTTATAAAACTGAGAAATATAACATTTTCATTGAAAAAAAGAATACAATCAATGGCGATATTGAATTTAATAATTTAAATCCTGAATTATCATATTATGTTGTATCTCATGATACAACAAATACATATCAAGATAAAGCACAAGATATTCAAATGCAACTAGATATTTCTTCTAACGCAACGATTAACGTTTTTAATTTTAAAAATAAAGATGAATATATAACATTTCATTTTATGATATACTCATATGATGATAATCCTATCGTTAATGTAAATGTTCCGTTTGGAGTTGTAGAAAACTTAGAAAAAATTAATTCTGAAAATAAAAAAAATATTTACTTTTGTAAAATTAGAAGTATGAGCGATACATATAATATAAATTTTACATCACAAGAAGATAGATATTATAATAGTGTTTTAAATCCTAAAATAACGAATTATTCATATAATTCGTCAGATTTTTTAAGTAACGTATATTCAACATCCGTAAAAACTATTTATGAATCAACCGATGTAAAATATGAAATAAAAAATAAAGGAATTGTTAGACATATAAATTATTATTATGATAATGCTCCATTCGATAGTAATAATTTACCTGTTTCTGAAATTAATAATTCATGTATAATTAATAAAAATTATGGATATGATAATGTCGATCATTATATTAGGTTTGGAATTGCTAGAAATGATGATAGTGAATTTTTGACAGATCAAATATTTATTGCAAAAGATCAATATTATTCAAAAAATGTTTATTACGCGCCATTTGATGTAAATAATCAATTTAACGATATAAATAGAGGATTGGCTCCCATTGAAATAGTGGGAAGTTGTTATATTGATCCTGGTAAAGGGGCAGTAGGTAATGGTTTTTTAGTATGTCCGCCTAACAGCTATATTAAAGTACCTATAGATGCTAAATTTTTAAAATCATTTTTTGTTATCGAAATGTATATTAAAGATTTAACTCCGGGTTATTTTGCTAATAAAGGAATATTTTCAATTGAAACGGATGTCGGACAAACATATGCAAATTTACATGCTTCTATAAACGTGAACAGTTATGTAAATATAAATCATGGATTCATACCTGGAGATGGATATAGAACTTCAATTCCAAGCGCAAGTATATCAGATGGAAATTGGCATCACTTATTAATATTACGAAATCCAAATGTAGGCGGGTCAGGATCTTATATTTTTATTGATGGAGTATTACGATCTCAAGGGGTATCAATTAATAGTATTACAACGGATGCGCCACAATATGGAATATATTCATTTTTTGGTAAAGCTCATAATATGTTAACGTCTAATAGTCATTTTGCTTTTCAACATATAAGAATAACAAAAGATAGTGTTGCTAATAGATATGCGTCACAAATATTAGCAACTAATTCAATTATACCGCCAATAAGATTTGTTTAGTTTAATTACATTTATATTTTGTAAAATAAAATAGAGTCTTATTTTCTGAATGTACATCAGATGACTCTATTAATTTAAATTTTTCATGGTCAAATGAATAAAAAGCATCACCATCAAATGATTTTTCTATTTCAGTAATATATAAAAAAGAAACATATTTAAATGTTTCTTTATATATTTCTGCGCCACCAATAATATAAACGCAACACATAATTTTAGTGTCAAATAATTCTTTTGATTTTTCAATTGCTTCTTCTACGCTATTTACAAAATAAGCGTTATCTGTATTTTCATAATTTTGACGTGATATAACAATAAAAGTTCTGTTCTTTAAATGTTTAATTCCGTCATATGTTTTGCGACCAACTATACATATATTATTAGTTGTTTTTTCTTTAAAAAAATTTAAATCGCGCGAAATTTTCCATGGAATATCACCATTATTTCCAATAACACCGTTTATAGATCTTGCAACTATATGAGCAAATTTAATTGTCATGATATTTATCCAGTTTTAAAATATTTAAAAAATAATTAGATTTATGGCGCGCGATTTTTTAATAAACTAATTATTTCGCATTTTATATCTCCGAATATATAAGAAAATATGTATTTTAAATTTCTATTTCATATCATATAAAAAATGATTTATGGTATTTAAATTACGCGTTAAATCTAATTCAAAATTGGATGACGCCGGTTTTACAAATTTTATCTTGTTTTTTATATCTAAATCATATATAGAATTAATTTTATCAATTACATATCTTCCTAATTTATAAATTTCATCTCGTTTATTGATAAATTGTATTAAAAACTATAAACTAAGTAAATAATATAGTTTTTATTTATTAGTTAAAATGTAATTATTTACAAGTTAACTTAATTGGCGAAACAACGTCGCCTCTATATCCTAAATTGATCAAATCAATATCGGATATTGCATTTATTTTACGTAATATACCTATAGATCCATTTATATCGGCATTCAATAACTTACCAGAAAAAGACTTAAATAAACCTCTATTAACTCTTTTTCCATTATATTTCTTATGCTTACCTAATTTCTCATTTGATAAATGATCTACTTTACTAGTATAAGACTCTTCTGTCAAAATAACCTCTATTCCAACATTCTCACATTTATATTTTATCATATCAATAAACTTAGCATGCGGTATTGAAATAAAATTTTGATTATTTTTCTTACTCATTTTACTAGAAGTTTTCCAATCTTTATTTTTACCAATAACTATTTTTCCTACATTATTTTCTAATAATAAATCAATAATTAATTTGCTCGATTTATGCATATAATCATTAATTTTATTATTTCTTTTTAATTGTAGGTTGGCTAACCTATTTGACCATTCTCGATCATTGGTTATTTTTAATTCAGATTGAATTTTTGATTTTTCTTTATTAAAGAATTGATTTATTGATTTTAAAGGTCTCCCATTTATTAAGTATGATTTATGAATTTTATTAAAAGTTAATGAAGCTAAATTATTTACTCCTATATCTAATCCAGCAATTATTGATTTATCTAAATTAAATTTAATATCTTTGTTATTATCATAAATAACTTCAATTTTTACTTTATGATGAACACTAACAATTCTAACGCATCTGATTAGATATTTTGGAATTCTAGTTTTGAATTTGAAATGACTTTTAGGTAATTTAATTTCATTTTCTTTACAACCTCGTTTCACTAAACGAGTATGATTAATAATTAAAGGCATTAATTCAAATGATTTTTTATATCTTGGTAATTTAGGTTCGTTTTTAAATTTAGATTTTGATTTATCTGATCTATAAGATTTTAATGAACCATAGAATCCAGTTATAGCCGCAACAGCTATATCTCTAGAAGCTTGTTTAATATTATAATCTAATATACAATTGGAATATGCTTCGGTAGATTTTAATTGATTTTCTAATAATTTAGAAGATATTTTTGGAACATCTAATATATCTATACCGTTTTTAGTAAAACTAAATATATGTTGTCTTAAAAAATATAGAGTTTGATTATATACAGAAGCAGAGATAGACATAAGATTTTTTAAGTATCTTATGTCTTCTTTATTGTTTATGTATATAATCTCTGTTTTCATTTATAATATAAGTAAGTTAGATAAATTTGATTATATCATCATTTATATAATTATAAAATAATTATTTTTATATTTTTTTACTCTATTTATTAAGTTATTTACATTCTTCATTAGAAAGTAAAATAGCTTTTTTAAAATGTTTTTCGGAAATCAAAAATATATCGTTCATAAAATCATTAAAAAATAATGTTAACATGTTCTCATAATTTATATATAAATTAGGAATTTCGTCTTTATTTTTAACACAACTATAATAGCTATATAAATTTGGAGTAAATTTATAGTGTAATGGAATTTCTGCGGTAAACGGGCATATTTCTCTAGAATTTAGTATATGAATTAGTTTAGGCTTTTTATCTTTATGAAATATGTATATACCATCATATAGTGATGAATAAACTGCGTCCGGTTTATTATCAGGCTTTAATTTATAATATGATCCGAATTTTAAAATAAAATAATCATCATTAATCCAATAAATAAAAGATGATTTACAATTTAAATGTATATGCGTTACAATTATATAACGATATTTTAAAATATTTTCTAGACTGTTTAACATAATTATCCATTATATATAAAATAAAGCTTTTTATTTAAATGACTTATTCCTGCAAATAAAAAATCATCGTTCGTTATATCGTAGTGGCAATTATACATTGTAATATTAGTTTTAATATCTTGATCTAATACTAAATCTAATTTATCTAATGCGCGTTTAACAATCGAAATGAATTTATTTTTGGTTTTAATAAATTCTTTTTTCGTATATAAAACATATTCCTCGTTTATATGTTTATTATATATAATAATATCATTAAACCATGTATTAGAATTAATTGGACTAAATTGAAAAATGACATATTCTTTATAATTATTATATATTTGAACGTCTGAATTTATATATTTATTTTTATATAATTCACATTCGTGAATTAACGAGCTGAAAATAGACGTAAATAACGATATATCTTTAATATATAATTTATGTTGGTTTGTATTTATTGGTGATAATGAATAAAAACCATGGTGTATTGTGTCGTTATATGAATATTCACATTTAAATAATTTAAAATTAAAATTTATATTGTGTTGAGATATATCATATGTTTTATCAATATTTGCCGAATGACGTATTTTTATATTATAATATTTATTAAATATATAGATATTTGCGTATCTCATTTTAAATCCATCAGGTATGATATAATCATATGAATAATTATATATACAATAATAATCATCAGATAACCAAATAGTAATAGGATATGATGTGTTAATTATATCGTTTTCAATCGCGCAAGTAATTTGATAATATATATCTCGTATATTATTTTTAATATCTTCAAAAGATTTTAACATATTTATTTCTCATATTTAAAATAGCGGTGATCGTTTAAATAGTCTAACATTGTATATATTAAATAATTTTTTATATCATAGCATCTATGATACATTTTAATATTAAATTCTATATCATGATCAAATATAGAATTTAATTTATTAGATAAATTATGCGCGATAATATTAAATAAATCCATTTTTTTATTATATCCGCGTTCTGTAATTTGATAATAATATATATTAGATATATAATTTTCAGATATTATTAGATCTATATTCCATAATGCGTTAAAATTGTGAATTGATTCTATTCTTAACGCGATACAGTCGTTATCTATATAAGTATAAAAATCTTTAAAAATAATTTTTTCTTTAAATAAATCAATATGATGCATGTGACAATATATAATGTTGTTTAATAACAGCTCATCATTTATATATAATTTATGATTTATATCTTTTTTTCTAACTAACGTATAATACCCAAAATTACCGTTTAAAAATTTATAGTACAGAACTTTATTTTCTTTTAATGGGTCAAATATTTTATTATTAGAGATATTTCTAAATATAATTTTAGTATTTTTATGGAATATAAACTTTGAAGTTAATTCGTCATCGTTAAATGATGGATTTGTGATGATTAATTTATACTTAAAACCGATAAATTTAGCACGATAAAAATCCTCATTTAACCATACAATATGAGGACTTTTAGATTTAGATTGATTATATGTATGACTAAAAAACAAATTTATTTGATCGATAATAATATCAACGTTTTTTATAATATCGTGTTTTGTTTTTAAATCGTTCATATTTATAACTCATTACATTCATAAACAAAATAATTATTCAATTCTATATTACAATATAGTGGTGTAAATTTTAATAAACTCAACATAACGCTCATGATTTTAATTTTATGTTTAATAGATAAATTTTCAATGTTATTAATTTTATCGATAAAATTAATAACGATATTTGTAAGCAAAGCTTTAATCTTCATATATTTTAGTTTATCTAATGATACTAATTTAGAATCTATAGAACTATTATATATACAAATAGATAATCCTAAATTTAAATCTTTAATATATACGCGGTTATTATCGTGTTTTAAAACAAAATTATATTCATATAGAGAATAATTTATTTTATGTTTATATATTTCAAATATAGATTGTAAATAGTAAATTTTGTTCATATAAATTGTAAATTCTTCTGGATTTTTAGGTATGTAATATCTATGATAATACGCGTAACAATCATTTAAAATTTTATTATATCTAACTAATACATTGGATGGATGAAATAAATTAATAATCGAATGCTTTTCATCACTATAGATAGAAGCTAAATATGTTCTATCGAATATATAATATGAATCAAGTTTCATTATAACTTTATTTGGATAAACTAATTTACAACGTTCTGGAATATTAATGGCATAATAATCTTTTGAAATCCAAATTACAGCATACGAATAATTTGAATCACGACATTGATTTAAACGAAAGTTAATTAATTTTTCGTGTAAAATTAAATCGCCTAATGATTCTATAGAATCAAAATCAACATTTAAATCAAAATCACTCATATTCATATTACCAATTTACTTTATCATTTTATGATAAAGTAAATAATCCATCGTTGCTATGATAAAATTATTATCATTATCGTATGAATATAAATCACTATTATGACAATAATAATTATTTTTAATATCTAAAAACTGATCTAGTGAAAGTTGAATATTATTAAAAGTGTTTTCATATTTTTTAATAATATTCAAATAAAAATCTAGTCTATCTTTTTCAAAGCTTTCAATATCGCATTTTGTTGTATTAATATATAAATTATTAGATATTGATATTTTTGTATCGTGAGTTTCTGAAACATCTGACATAAACACAAGACGACTATTATTGCAAGTTAAACTATATTCATAGTCTTTAACTTTTAAACACAATTCATCACATATATTATTAATAAAAATTTCTTCATTAAAATAAATACCATCTATAGCATTTAGATTAGTCATTTTATAACAATAATGAATGCTCGTGGTATGATGATAAAAATAAGAATTTTCGATAATGACTTTTTCGTCATTTACGTATTTGACATCGTTATCTTGATTGATAACTTTATCATTTTCATAAATAATAGTCGTTATCTTAATTTTTTTAGTTTTAAATAAATTTTCTAAAATTTTATCGTCATTATAAAAAAGATGAAATTTATTATTTTTTGTTGAAATAATTGGTTTTTCACTTAATTCATCAGCCGTATTTGCAGAAATAATAAAATAATCGTCGTTCAAATAAATAATATCATTTGAACGAGTGAATGATTTTGAAGTTGATTTTCTGTAAGACGAAAGGGCCATGTTTACAAAATGATCAAAATTAGATTTGATCATTTTTAAATTTAAATCGTGTTTCATATGTGTATGTCCTTTGACAATAATCTAAAATAATTTTATGCGCGGCCTAAACGATGTTTTTTAGCAATATATGCAGAAACAAAATCCTTTTTAGATTTATGAGCTGTTTTATTTACTTCATCAATAATATCAGAGTAAATTTGTTGATGACTGCGACCTTCAAATTTGACAATCGCGTTTTCAGTTTCTTGGCGACTAAACTTTTGGTTCCAAACAATAGTATTCATTATAGATATTCCTATATGTTTCGTTTTCAAAATCGATAAATTAATTATATCATCAATTATCGTCTTTGTATATACAATAACCACTGTATTTTAAACTGTATTTTAAATATCCCATTTTTTGTAACGCTGAGACGGCTCGTCTAATATGTTTGTATCTATTATAACAGCTATAAAAAAGTGATGAATAATATAATTTATTTCCTAAATTACCAATAAAAAAATTAATCTGTAAATTTTCGATCAATTTATTAATGTCTTTAATATTATTAATATATAAAGATTCATGTATGTTTAAAATAATATTGCTTTGATCTAATAATAAAATTAAATTCAAATTTTTGTTAATAAAATTTTCTAATGACATTGTTTTCATACGATTTATTGTAAACATTCGATTAATATTAGATTTTAAACAAAATTTAATTTTATCTGGATAAAAGTGTAAAGAATAAAATAAATTTAAATGATCAATAAAATCATTTTTTTTATATCTATCATTACCAAAACAATTTGTATATGTATTATTATCTTTAATGTATGTTTGTGTATAATAACTGCGCATGCTATGATTAGTATGCGCATGAGCTTTAATTGACGTTGTTAACGCTAAAGATGGATTTAAATGTGATTCACGTTTCATATGGTTGATCCGGCATATAAGATAAAAATTTTATATAAAAGCAATTAGTTAAATTATTCTAGTAAAAAAAACGATTATCGAAGGATAATCGTTTTTTTATACCGAATAAAATATAACGCGATTTATTTCAAAAGAAGCAATTTCGAATATCCGTCGGTATTTTCTTGACCATGTTCTTCACAAAATTTAATCATTTTTTCAACTTCGGTTGGAGATTCAAGAAGCGAGTCGTACATATAGTCAGGCATATATTCTAAATAATCGTCGATATTTACATCACGCGTCATAACGATAGATACGCCATCTACAACAGTTCTTGCCATACGGCGAAATAAATCGCGTGAATTTTTATATTCAAGATTTTCGCTTAATTTATTCCAACATTCTAAAAAACCATTAGGAAATGAGTCTATCCAAGATTGTGGAATTAATTTTAAAGCGTCTTGTGGATCAAGATAAAAGAATATAATAGATTGGGCAATTGAATTTTCTTCTTCAATTAATTTGACGATGGTATTCCATCCTTCTTCTTCTAATTCGCACGTATCTACCAACAATTTTTTTAAGACAGAAGAATCGGTAGGTTGTGTTTCAGGAATTTCGAATCCAGTTTCAGTAATATCTGACATATGCTGCTCCATTTAATTTGGATTTTATTTAAATCAAATCATCTAGTTTAACTAAACGATTTTCAATTATTTAGATAAAATCATTATATACAAATATAACTATTTTGTATATACGTTTTTAAAACTTTTTTTATAATTTAGACTTTGATATACAAAATCATATACTTCTTTATCAGTGTTAGGATTATCTAAAATATGTCTCCGTTGAAGTTTATCAATATATTTTTTAGCAATATATAAACTGATTTTATTATAATAAGATAAATAATTAAAATTAATTTTATATGAAAATTCATCTATTATATCGTCTTTCAATATACAATATTTGCTAAGTAAACTAAAATCTAAATATGTATGAAATTTTTTAATGAATTCGCTACTCAAATTATGAAATTTTGAAATAACATTTATATCTAATCTATCAAAATATTTTTCTAAAACGTCTTCTTTAATTGTATAATGATCAAGTATGTTTTTGAAATTAAACCATTGATCAAATTCTTCAATTATAGATATATCGTTATTGCTATTTTGATATAATTTAACTATAACACGCGTGTTTATGATAATTCTCTTAGCACCATAAACAAAAATATCGTCGAAAATCTTAATTCTTAATTTTATTTGACTAATATTTATCATACTATAATTTTCCGTTCTAAGTAAAATCGTATAAGATTTTATTATTATCAATTAACGTGTCAAAGTAAACACATTAATCGATTTTTATATATAATTCAAACATTATAATTAAATGTATTCTAAATAATAAATTAGATAAAAATTATAAACTAATTTATTTCTTTAGTAAATGTTTCATTTGAGATACTATATCATATACTGATTAAAAATAAGCATATCTCATCCACATCTGATTTTTTAAGTTAAGCAAACACCTTTACTCAACTGTTTTTCCGAATCAGAGTTAACTCTGATTCGCCTCTTTTTAAGATATTAATAGCGGCATTAATATCTCGATCATGAACTTCTCCACAATCAGGACATACCCATTCTCTTATAGATAAATCTAATTTATCGATCTGATAACCACACTCAGAACAAGTTTTACTAGAAGCAAACCATCTATTTATCTTATGTAAAGAAACACCAGACCACTCGCATTTATAAGACAAAATAGATATAAATCTACTCCAAGAAACGTCTGAAATAGCTCTACTCAATTTTCTATTCTTAATCATATTCTTAACAGATAAATCTTCTACATATATAAAATCGAAATTTTTTACTAATTGCTTAGAAATGCAATGGAAGAAGTAATTTCTTTTATTGGTTATCTTTTTAAATAGCTTAGCTCTTTTAAGTTTACACTTTTTATAAGAATTAGAATTTTTATTTTTTCTAGACAAACATCTATCTAAATATTTCAATTTTTCTAATTCATGTTTCAAGAATTTAGGATTATCTATTTTCTTGCCTTGGCTATCAATAAGAAAATGAGTCAATCCTAAATCCAAACCAATTGATTTAGACTTATCTCTTAATTTAAAATCCCTTTCTTCATATTTAACCTCCGCTTCATAACAAACAGAAGCGTAATAATGATTACTTTTGTCTTTAGATATGGTAATTGATTTAATCTGTTTTCTATCTAAAGAATTTAAATTTATTTCACCTCTTAATTTTAACTTACCTAATCCTACTAATCTAATTTCATTATTTTTATTAGTATAAATTCCAGAACCAGAAAAAGATACAGAATCTTTAGAAATACCTTTCTTCTTAAATTTAGGTCTACCTATTTTAGATTTTCTCTTTTTATTAAAGAATTGTTTTAAAGTGGATTGGAAATGTCTAATCGTTTGTTGCTGACAACAAGATGGACTTAATTTAAGAAAATCAAAGCCATAAATTTCTTTCAATTCTTTAATAGAAGGATATATTTTATTAGTTATTTCTTTATTTAGAAATATAGAAACGTAATAATTCCAAATAAAACGACTATTACCGAAAGCTTGAGACAAAACTAATTCTTGAGTTTTAGTAGGATAAACTCTCAAATTAGTTCTTTTCAATATAGTCTTAGTAACAGCCATTTAATTAATTTTTATTTAATTCTAAGTTTATTTAATATAAAATAATTTACTAATTTTATTCAATTTATCAAGTTATTTATAATCATCGATTTATATTTTTTTAATCCCACGTATATTTATCAGGTATATTTTGCAAGATTCGTTCATATAATTTAAATGTTGAATTATAAATTCGTCAGATAAATTATTTTTTTTAATTACATATATCCAATTTACTAAAGTCGAATGTCTATCAATAAAACATTCGCTCATTGGTTGATACATGGATATTTTATTCCAATTAAGATAATCTTTATAAGCTTCTATAAAATCTTCTGACAGTAAAATTTTTATAGAAACACGCTCCCAATCAATGTCTTCGATATTATATACGCGTTTAAAATTTTTAATATAATGTTTAATATCATTAATTTTAATCATATTATAATTCCATAATCTTTATATTCATTATGCGTATTTATTATTTTGTGTTTTTCTTTAAATTCTTTTGATAAAAATTGATAACATTGTAAATCATTTTTATCTAATTTATCAATATGTTTTTCAATAAATTCTTCAGATACATCTTGAGTTGTTACTAAAAATTGCAATAACGAATATTCGTTATAATTGCTTAATATATATTCTATTTGATTTAAATTTAATTTTTTATTTAAAATAATATCTGTAATTGCGCGTCTGCAGATATTATTGTTTTTACTATAGACTGATAAAATATCATCTACTGGTATATTGCAATAAACTAGACGATTAATTGGTATATTATATTTTATTGCATCTTCTATATTAGTAATAGTTTTTAAAAAACTATTAGGCATATAAAAATACGAATGAAATTCTTTATAAATACGAATTTTATACCTACATGGGCTTGTTATCTTTTTACGTCTGTTGTTTAAATCGTGTAACGCAAAAATATTATACTTAACTTTAGCTACGTTAATCGTCGTCATTTAATTCACCTAATGTCTTATGGAGAACAGCCAATCTCAATTTTCCTGATTTTAATAAAATATCTTTCGTCTCTTGTTTGAGATTAAAATAATTATTGTATATAACTTCATAACAATTAACAAAATCCATAATTTCTAATGCATCTTCGTCGGATAATGTTTCCTTTTCAATAGATTGAAATATAATATCATTGCATGACACTATATTTGGGCAGTTAAGCTTTAATAAATATGGTTTCATTCTTTATTATCGCTCGATTGCGACTCAGTCATATTTTTATTA
>JACCDN010999693.1_pt1 | contig 14549 bp, 12 predicted proteins | sample 7441691 | NCBI WGS metagenome assembly JACCDN01 (sample SAMN15323439, study PRJNA562643) | freshwater metagenome | isolation source: river surface water | place: USA:Blue River Watershed | collected 2017-08-16
ATCATTAATATCATTAGAAGTTTTTAAATCATTACCTAAAGGTTTTTCAAGAACTATACGGGAATTACTAGTATTAAGTTTAAATTTAGCTAAGTTTTCGCATATTAATTTAAATAATGATGGGTCTGTTGCTAAATAGTAAATATTAATGTAATTAGTATTTATTATTTTTGCTAATTGTTCATAATCTTCAGAGTTAGCGATTTGAATACTAATATAATTTATAAAATTACAAAATTTGGACCAAGAAGATTTTTCTATATTTTCATTAGCTTGAATTGCTTTTTCAAAAGCAAATTTATAATATTCATCATTAGTAAAAGGTTTTCGTCCAATTGTTATAATTCTGGAATTTTTATTTATATTTCCATGGTTATATGCATTAAATAATGCAGGAAGTAGCTTTCGTGTGGCTAAATCTCCAGTTCCTCCAAATATTACTAAATCAAAATTTGGTAAGTTATTATTCATTAGTGATATTCCTATTTAAAATATCCTGTAAATATTTTATCATATTTACTATAATAGTTTATAAAAGAAAGCATAGTTATGGCAGAATATATACCTATTTAATTAATAATGAGAAAAATTATGCAATATAAGGATTTAAGAGAATTTTTGAAACATTTGGAGAGTATTGGAGAACTAAAAAAGATAAATGATTATATTTCTCCTAATTTGGAAATGGCAGCATTTTGCGATAAGGTTTTGAAAAATAATGGTCCTGCAATATTATTTGAAAATATTGAAGGGTTTAATAATATATCTGTTTTAGGTAATTTATTTGGTAATACTAATAGAGTAGCTCAAGCTATGGGTAAGAAAAATGTTCAGGAGTTAAGAAACTTAGGGCAATTTTTAGCTGATTTAAAAGAGCCTAATCCGCCAAAAGGTGTTAAAGATGCATGGGCTAAATTACCCATTATTAAACAACTATTTAATATGTTGCCAAAAATAATCAAAAATGCACCTGTTCATGAAATAATTATAAAAAAAGATGAAATTGATTTATGTCAATTCCCAATTTGGCGTTGTCATAGTGAAGATATTGCTCCATTAATTACATGGGGATTAGTGGTTACTAAAGGCCCATTTAAAAATAGGCAAAATTTAGGTATTTATAGACAACAAGTAATTGCAAAAAACAAAGTTATAATGAGATGGTTAAATCATAGGGGTGGAGCTATAGATTATCAAGAGCATTGCCAAGTTAATCCAACTAAACCATACCCAGTAGCGGTGGTATTAGGCTGTGATCCAGCTACTATTTTAGGAGCAGTTACGCCTGTACCAGATAGTTTATCAGAATACCAGTTTGCCGGATTATTAAGAGGCTGTCGTACAGAATTAACAAAATGTGTAACTAATGATTTACAAGTACCAGCTTATGCAGAAATAGTTTTAGAAGGATTTATTTACCCTAATGAAACCTCATTAGAAGGCCCATTTGGAGACCATACTGGTTATTATAATGAGCAAGAATTATTTCCCGTATTAACAATTGAAACTATTACTATGCGAAAAAACGCTATTTATCATAGTACATATACTGGAAAACCTATTGATGAGCCTGCAATTTTAGGGGTTGCTCTTAATGAGTTATTTATTCCAATATTGCAAAAACAATTTCCAGAGATTGTAGATTTTTATTTACCTCCTGAAGGCTGCAGTTATCGCATGGCAATTATTTCAATTAATAAACAATATATAGGGCATGCAAAAAGAATTATGTTGGGAATTTGGAGTTATTTAAGGCAATTTATGTATACAAAATTTATTATAATAGTAGATAGTGATATAAATATTCGTTCTTGGACCGATGTTATTTGGGCAATCACTACAAGAGTAGATCCAGTCAGAGACACTACGCTTATTGATAATACACCGATAGATTACTTAGATTTTGCTTCTCCAATTTCCGGCTTAGGTAGCAAAATGGGAATTGATGCTACTAATAAATTGCCTGGTGAAACAAATAGATTATGGGGTAAAGTTATAGAGGCAGACAAAGCAATTTTAAATAAAGTAGAAGAGTTATATAAAAATATATTTATGACCAAAGAAATAATTGAATAAATTTCAAATAAACATATTTTAAATAATAAAATTAATATGTACTAATTCAAACTTTATCTGACAATCCCCATTTAATTGACAGTTTCTGTAAGATTACTTAAACTGTCAGATTTTCTCAATAGCATACCACAATTTTTTTAATTAGAGAATTTAAACATGCTCTGATGATTTGCGAATGGTTTGAAGATTGCCTATCTTTTCTGTTATTTTCTCATGACGTTTTTTGAGTTCTTTTATTAATAAATTATTGTTATCTATAGAATATTTATTCTTCAAAATATCTAGCATTTGTAGTTGAAATTGATTATATACAATGTCACCGCCTAAATTTTTAAAATATGCCATGTGTGATTCTATTGAGCAATTTCCACCAACTTGACTTTTTTGCCAAATTATTTTATTTAATAAATGAATTGATGGCGTTTTATTGCTATATGATAAAAGCGTTTTGTAAAAATCATTCACTGTGGTATCTTTATTAATTAATGGAATAATTTTTTCAACAAATATTGTTTTATCAAAAACAAAATTTTTCCTAGTTTGATGTTTTGTTTTAGTAGTTAAGTATTTTGTGATTGTTTTTTTTTCATGATATTGTAATCCATCTCCTGAATTATAAATTGATACTTTAATTTTATTATTACTAATTAATATACATTCTAATATAATACAATGTCCGGATAACATAGGATCAAAAACTAATGATTGGTCATTTTTTAAATTATCAAATTTGTTCATTAAATCATTAGGAAATAATAAATTTTTATGAATTTCTTCTTCTTTGGATTTAATATTTTTAATAAATTTTTTGAAATTGTTATTATATAATGATGATTCATTTATATTTTTAAAAATATTTTTAAAAAATATATTGGTAGCACCCTGAAATCCCCCATATAACTGCCCACTTCTATGTTTAAACATAGTCCACATAAAATTTGATAGAAATTTTTTATCTATGTCTGTCAAAATATTATTTTCAAATTGTCCTTCAATTGTATCGCCCTCTTTAAAAGTATATTTTCCGTTGCCGTGCTTTAGACCATCTTTCCATTGTCCTTCGTATGCAGTTCCATCTTTCCAAGTATATTTTCCGTTGCCGTGCCTCTTATTGTTTTTGTATCCTCCTTCATATGTATCGCCCTCTTTAAAAGTATATTTTCCGTTGCCGTGCTTCTTATCGTTTTTGTATCCTCCTTCATATGTATCGCCCTCTTTAAAAGTATATTTTCCGTTGCCGTGCCTCTTTTCATTTTCAAATTGTCCTTCGTATGTATTGCCACTTTTAAATGTATATTTTCCGTTGCCGTGCATTAGACCATCTTTCCATTGTCCTTCGTATGCACCTCCATCTTCCCAAGTAAATTTTCCGTTGCCGTGCTTTAGACCATCTTTCCATTGCCCTTCGTATGTATCGCCATTTTCATATTTAAAGATTATTTTACCATCACTACAGGCACCTCCTAGAAAAAATTCCCCTTCAAAACGACTACCATTTTGATTAACTAATTCCCCATAATTATATAATCCATTTTTAATTTTACCTGAAAACTTGTTCTTGTTTGCAAAAGTAATAGTTTTAATTTTATCTAGATTATCATTAATTACATTATCATATTTTGTGTATTTACTTTTTTTAATATTTATATATATATATTGTAACTGTTTTGTTTCCATGCTATTAGGTAATATACCAAATAATTCTTTAAATACATAACTTAATTCAGAAGCATCATGCACTTTAAACCCAAAATTTAAATTAGCCAAGTGTAAGATTGCATATTGTAAGGAATTAGTCATACCATTAGTAAACAATATACTTTGATGCCTTTGTATTATATGAATATTTATTTTTGCATATTCACATGCTTCTTCAAAACTTGTTTTTCTGATTAATTCATCAATTATATTTTTTTTTATTTTATTAAAATTATTTGGAGTGGTGTACAAATTTATCTTCATTTCTAGGTATTACCTCTTTAAAAAACCTGTTATACTAAAATTTTAATTAAATATTATTCAATTCATATAATGCCAATTAAGAGTTTAATTTTCCAACTAACAAGTATAATGCAGTTTCAATATGCTTAAATACAACGATAATTTTAATACATAAGTATACAAGAAGAAACAATGAATATTATAGTAACATTTTTGTTTATTTACTTAACAATCTATCAATATTATAATTTTATTTTTCTTAAATAATATATGTTTATATTTAATAAAATATTTCTTAAATAAACTATTTTTGACACAGAAAGTTATTTAACTATATAATTGCGGTTCTGTTCATTTTTTATGTTTTATTAAAACTCTATATAGTACAAGGGTTTTAAGAGATATTAATATGATATTCTTCTAATCTTCTTTTTGAAAGGTAACTTAATATGAAGAAATTAATGCTGTCTTTAATTGCAATTAGTTCGGTAGCAATAGCAAATGATTTGCCAATAGGAAATTATAGCGGGTTTTTAGTTACACCTAGTGGGATGTCAGTAAATGGGAGTGGAGCTTCTGAGGAAACAGGAATCAAAGTAAATTTGGAGCAACTTCCTGATCTTGGTAATAGCACTGGTTCATTAACAGCAAATATCGTTTTAAATGGATCAGAAGATTGTTTTAATGGAACAGGTAATTTACATTTAGATAAAGCTTTTAGATTTATTAGTAATTGGGCAGTAAAAGCATCTCACTGTAATTACAATGCTGCTAATGGGGTATTTACTGGGGATTATAAATTAACAATGTTACCTTTTTTAAGTGGAACATTTAATTTTACTAAACAATAATATTTAATTGCCAAATATTTTTTATATTTGGCAATTTAGTTTTATAAAATAAAGGTATATCATTAATGAAAAAAATATTTATCATTACTTTAACAAGTATTACAATGCATTCTTTTGCATACTTTAATTATACTAACTTTCAACATTTTGATAATCAAGTAGGGTTTGGAATGAATGCTCAACAAGGAAATTTTAATACTCGCGATTCAGCTAATCACCCTAATATATATGATATGGTAGCACTTAATCTAGAAATAGAGAAATTGTTTGATGTTGGTTTATGGTTAGATGTAAATGCAAGCAATATTCAAACTTATACACAAACAACTTTCGTGGATCCTTTAGGGGCATTCCCATTTATTGCTACTTTTAATGCTAAAGTGGGCTACAATATTGCCTTTACTAATTTTTTTTCAATGACGCCCTATATTAATTTTGGTAAAAATGCAAATTTAACTGCATTTACGGGAACTACAGGGGGAGCTACTATAAATCAAGGAGTTTCTAAAGATTTCTTTTATACTCCAGGTATAGGACTTAGGTTCGAGTTTCCAATTAATAAATATGTTGCATTATTTTTTGATCAAATGTATGCATATAATTATGATCAATCTAACATACCTCTGCCTCAAACTAAGACTATTATTATTGCATCCAACTCGCAGTGGACTAGTATTTTAGGGGTTAAAGTTGATTTGTGGGAAAACTTACAATTAGCTGCCAATGTTTTTTATACAAACTATAATGATTATAATCAAACAAGTTTGGCTTATTTAAGTAGTGCTCCTGCTGATGGATTATTGGGATTACCAACTACAGCAACAGGTATACAAGGTTCTATAGGATTTACTTTTTAAATTTTATTTTTAATATTCAGCACATTCTTTACAATAGTGCTGAATAAAAAATATTTAATTTATTAAAAACTAAGTACAAAATAGTTTTTAAACATTTCTTTAGGAATAAAGTTAGAATATCCGGCATTAATTGCTTTTTCAATTAGCATTTTACTTGCTGAACCATTAATGCTAAATTTAGGGCAAAGCCCTTCATTAATTATTTTAGCAATAAAACTACGAGAACATTTTAAATGTTCAGACATTTCTTGCTGAGTACAACCATTAATTAACATAAATAAAACTTGCTCTTCATTCTGAGTAAGTTTTATTTCTTGTATATTTTCTAAAGGTAGCATTTTATAATTATTATGAGATTTAAATTTTGTTTCAATTATACTCTTATTTGATATCATTTTAATTTCACGACGTATGGTTTTATAACCTAATGCATCGCCATTTATATTTAATAATGGTTCGCTGGTTCCTAAATATAGTTTATTATCATTTTGATTAAACCAGATAACATCTAAAATTTTTTTGTTATCCATTATATATTTATTATGTAATTCATGAAATTCTTTTGGGGCAAATGTGAGCATTTTTTTCCAAACTAACTCACGATTTTTAATTGCGTCATTATAATTTTTAAACCCTAACCATCTTGCAGTTTTATCTGTAGAGAAAAGTAACTCTCCAACGCTATTATGAATAGATAAGTTTATATCATATTTCATAAACCCATAAAAAGCAGGAATAATAATTTTTTTAATAAAATTGTTATCATTTGATTTTTTAACTAAAGTAGTCATACTAATAAACTTATACCTAATAATATATATATATATATAATTTAATTATTTAATGTCGGCATTATATGTATAAATATATAAATATGCAATAGCGAATTTTCACTATTGCAGAAAAATATGTTTTTTGTAGTTTAAAACACAATTAATATTGACATGATTAATGATATAATCACGTTATATATTAACGTGTAATTATTACCTTGAAGGACTAAATTTATGAGTTGGTTAAGTAAATTATTACCACCGAAAGTACAAACTAATGGATCAACGACGAAAGTTAATGTGCCAGAGGGGTTATGGATAAAATGTGAAAATTGTAATGAAATTCTCTACCATACTGATTTAGATAATAATTTAAAAGTATGTCCTAAATGTGATTATCATCATCAATTAAATAGTCGTGAACGAATTGATATGCTTTTAGACATGGATAATCGAGAAGAGATTGCAGAAGAAGTTAAGCCTGTAGATATTTTAAATTTTAAAGATAGCAAAAAATATACTGATAGATTAGAGCAGATGCAAAAAAAAATTGAGGAAAATGATGCTTTAATTGTTATGAAAGGGACTATTAATAATCAGCAAGTTATTATAGCCTGTTTTGAGTTTAGATTTATTGGTGGTTCAATGGGGGCTGTTGTTGGAGAAAAATTTGTTCGTGGTGTAAAGGCTTCGTTAGAATATAATTGCCCGTTTATTTGTGTATCAGCTTCAGGTGGGGCAAGAATGCAAGAAGGTGTTAGTGCGCTAATGCAAATGGCAAAAACTTGTGCGGCTTTAACATTATTATCAGAAAAAATGTTACCTTTTATTTCAATTTTAACTGATCCTACATATGGGGGAGTATCGGCCAGTTTTGCTTTCTTAGGTGATGTAGTTATTGCAGAACCAGGAGCTTTTATTGGTTTTGCAGGTCGTAGAGTTATAGAGCAGACTGTTAGAGAAAAACTACCTGAAGAATTTCAACGTGCAGATTTTTTATTGAAAAAAGGTGCTATAGATATGATTGTTCGCCGTCATGATTTAAAAATAGAGGTGGCAAAAATAATCGCTTTATTAACAAATAAAGAACTGCTATCTAGTTAAGAGAAGGAAAGATGCTAAAAGTAGGTTTTGTTGGTTGGCGTGGCATGGTTGGTTCAGTATTAATGCAACGTATGATGATTGAAAATGATTTTAATAGATTTGAGCCAGTATTTTTTTCTACTTCTGATATAGGTGGAGAATCTTTAAAAATTAAAGGTAATAGTTTTAAATTATTAGATGCCTATGATTTAGATAAACTTGGAAATTTAGATTGCATAGTATCAACTCAAGGTAGTGATTATACTGATAGTATTTTGCCAAAATTAAGAAAAAATGGTTTTGATGGCTATTGGTTAGATGCTAGTTCAACACTACGTATGAATGATGATTCTGTTATTATTTTGGATTCAGTTAATCGCTCATTAATTGATAAAGCTCTAAATAATGGTATTAAAAATTATATTGGTGGCAATTGTACAGTGAGTTTAATGATAATGGCTATTGCTGGTTTATTAAAGAATAATTTGGTTGAGTGGGTTAGCACGATGACTTACCAGGCTGCTTCAGGTGGGGGAGCTAAGTGCATGCTTGAATTATTAAAGCAAACTGACGGTTTATCGAAGGGTATATCTAGTCTTTTAGCAAATCCAGAAATTAATATTTTAGATATAGATAAACAAGTTAAAAATATTTTTAATAGTAATATTTTACCAACATATAATTTTGGGGTGCCATTAATAGGAAACGTTATTCCTTGGATTGATGTTCAAGTTGCAGATGGGCAAACAAAAGAAGAATGGAAAGCTCAAGCTGAAGGCAACAAAATACTGGGTTTGACAGGAAATAATATTATTCCAATTGATGGAATATCTGTGAGAGTTGGCAGTTTACGTTGTCACTCGCAAGCTTTGACAATAAAATTAAAAGATAATATATCATTAGAACATATAGTTGAATTGATTAAAAATGGGCATCAATGGATTAAATATGTAGAAAATAATAAAAGTGATACTTTAAAGTATTTAAATCCTGTCGCAGTTAGTAATACCTTAGATATTGCAGTAGGAAGACTTAGAAAATTAAAGATTGGCAAAGAATATTTAACGTTATTTACTGTAGGAGACCAATTATTGTGGGGTGCTGCTGAACCTATTAGGCGAATGCTTAATATTATTATTGATTATCATAAATGATTGAAATTAATTATAATATAGCGCTAATTATTGAATATGATGGTAGTAATTATTATGGGTTTCAGAAACAAATTGGTGTACAAACTATTCAAGATCAATTAGAGCAAGCTTTATTTCTTTTTACTAACGAGAAAATTAATGTTATTACAGCAGGGCGAACAGATACCGGAGTACATGCTATCTATCAAGTAGTAAATTTTATAACTACGGTTAAAAGATCTATAAATAGTTGGGTTCGGGGTGTTAATGCTTTTTTACCAAAAGATATAGTTATTAAAGAAGCTACAACTGTTCCTTTAGAATTTAACGCTAGATTCGATGCTATTTCTAGAACTTATCACTACTATTTATATAATAATTTTATTAGATCATCTTTATTATATAAAAGAGTAGGGTGGTATCAAAAAAAATTAGATATAAATAAGATGAAAATAGCTGCTTCTTATTTAATAGGAGAACATGATTTTTCTTGTTTTCGTGCTTCAAGCTGTCAAGCCAATACACCAAATAGAACGATAACTACTTTTACAATTGTTAATAAAGAAGATATTATTAAATTTGAAATTACTGCAAATGCATTTTTACATCATATGGTTAGAAATATAATTGGTTCTTTGGTATATATAGGTGATGGTAAAATTAATTTAGAATATTTTTTGCAAATTTTAAAAGATTTAGATAGAAAAAATGCGCCACCTACTTTTATGGCAGATGGTTTATATTTAGCCAAAGTTATTTATCCTATAAATTATTTTTCTTATAATCCATCAAATTGGTTATTTTGAATTGATTTAATTATGCGATTAACTATTATTAATATTGCTAATAAAATGCCTGATTGGGTGGAGAATGGCTGTGAAGAATATTTAAAAAGAATAAATCATGGAAAATATTCTTGCAAAATTGTTTCTTTAAAAGCAGAAAAAAGTCACAAAATTGCTTCAGAAAATATGATATTAGAAGCAAAAAAGATTAGAGTTCAAATTCCTCATGGAGCATTTATTATTATTTTAGATGAAAAAGGTGTACATTTAAATAGTATTGATTTTGCTAAAAAGTTAGAAAATATCGAATTAAATAATCAAAATATAGTTTTTATAATTGGTGGCGCCGATGGTATTCATGAAGAATTAAAAAAGCAAGCGCATTTAATAATTAGTCTTTCTCTTTTTACTTTTCCCCATGCACTAGTTAGAATAATTATTTTAGAACAACTTTATCGAGCCATAACTATACTTGAAAATCATCCATATCATCGTGAATAGATTGTTATGTCTAATTTATACTTAAAAGATATTGATCAAGTTAACTTAGCAAATAAATTAGCAAAGATTACTGGCAGAATTATAGTAACAAATCAAGTTCCTAATTCTTCTGCTATTTATTTGCAACTTGATAAATCTGGCTTAGCTGTAATTACTCCTAACTTTAATCCTATATATATTAAAGATATTTATTCTAAAATTAATTCAAGAATAAAATTTAAAAATGAGTTATTAATTCAAGCTATTAATATGAAAACTAATAATAATCTTCTTATTTTTGATTTAACAGCAGGCTTTGGTAAAGATGCAGCTATATTAGCAAATTATGGTTATAATGTAATAATGATTGAACGTAATTATATTTTAGCTACAATTTTATTTTACGCCTTGGAAGTAGGTTTTCTTTCTAAAGAAAAAATAACCTTATTTTATGAAGATAGCCTTGATTTTATGCAAAAATATTCAGGCAAAAAACCAAATATTATATATATGGATCCTATGTTTGAGCAAAAAACTAATTCATTATCTAAAAAGGAAATGCAACTAATCCAAATGCTAACAAAAGATGAAAATAATAATAATGAATTGGTATTTAAACTATCATTAAAATTTGTAACTAATAAGCTTATTGTTAAAAGAGATAATAAACAAGCAAGTTTAGTTATTATGCCTCTACCTGCTTATTCAAAATGTGGGAAAACCATTCGTTATGATATTTACATCCCTTAAAAACTATATTAATTTGTATCTAAATATGTGATTTGATTAATTTAGATAAACTTTGCCTATGATTAGAATCATCAATATAGTCTTTATGAATTATTTTAATAATTGATTCCCTAACATCTTTTGTTAAATGTGAATCTAAAAGACCATGAAAATGTGCAGGCATTATTAATATTAAATCTTTAAACTGATTTAATTGTTTGGCTTTTTTTAGTAGCTCAGCAATTTCTCTTGAAAATTTATCTTTTTCAATTTCTCTAACATCAGTTGGTTCATAGGAACCACGTCTAGAAGATGAAGATTTATAGTGACCTGGTTTGGCTGTTTCAAACTCTTGTCTTTTTAAACTACTTTCAGGGTGATGTAATTCTTTTATTAAAGTTAAATTAATATCTACATCTTTTTCAACTTTATCAGAAGAATAAATTTGTAAATGACAGGCATTTGAAAGAATGAACCAACAACTATTCATATTTTACTCCTAATAAGTGCTAAATTTAAATGTATTTGATATAGTTAAAAAAAATTTGTTTATCCACAGTTTTACTTAATAACTATGTTGGTAACTTCCTCTTTTTATTTTTTGTTTTTAAAATTTGTTTAATATAAAAATACCAAATGTTTTATAAAAATATTTATAATATTTTATAATTTAAGAAACTATTATATATAAAAGTATTTTAGCATATTTTAATAATAATAAGTACCTATTTTTATAAACTATTAATAACTTTATTTATTATCTCATATATATCATTTGATATATTTTTTTGAATTAGAATTTGTTGTAAACTAGTTTTTGCCATTTGCTTATAATTAGGATTTAAGTATGTAACTTGCGCATATCCTTTAGCTAAACTACTTGCTACTTGAGGATTAAATTTATCTATAGCAATAATATTGCTAGCAATAAATTCATAACCATCTATTGTGTTGAATTTTAAACCATTAGTTGTAAAAGTTCTCAATAAAGAATATATTTTATTAGGATTTGTTGAATTAAAAGCTTTATTTACCATGAGTTTATTAAGTTTTTCGATAGAAATTAACTGGCTTAATGCTTGAATAGAAAACCATTTATCCATAACTAATTCATCCTTATTCCATTTATTATAGAAAGCTAATAAAAGTTCATCTTTTAATTGGAAATCTAAATTATTTTGTGCTATAAGAACAGCAAGGCTGTCTGTCATATTATCTGCGTTATTAAACTGTCCTAATAATAAAGTTTCAGCTAATTGTAAGCTATGAGAATTGCTTAATTTATTTTTTAAAGCATTCATTATATAGAATAATGCTGTATTTTTTAACTTTCTTTTTCCTTGGTCTTCAAATTTATAATGTAGGGTTAGATTAATATTATAAATCTCTATCCAAAAATCAAATAATTTTTCTCCAATAAGGCATAATAAATGATCAATTGCTTTAGTTAATATAATAGGGTTAGCATTTTTTATTTGAGGAAGAATTTCACTAAAACTAGGAACTTCAAAAGCTAAAGCAATAAATTCAGGAGAAAGTTTTTCACAATTTAATAAATTTTTAAGACTATCCCAAAATTCTGATTCTATTTCATCAGATAAATTATTATTAATAAAATTGAGATATATATTAGTAATCTTTTTATAATATAAATCCTGTAATTTATCCCAACGATTAAATTCATCAGTATCATTCCCGATTAAAGTAAGAATATTTTTATAAGTGTATTCATATTCTAATTTTACAGGAGCAGAAAAATCTCTCAGTAAAGATGGGATTGGTTTATTAGATACTTGTTTAATAATAAAAGTATTTTTTTCAGAATCTAGAAGTAAAATTATTTCATTATTACGTTTTACATACCTACCTTGAGAAATTTCAAAGTTATTTAATTGTAAACCATTCTCATTTAATAAACCTATTTTTATCGGTATTAACATAGGTTTTTTATTTTCTTGCTGTGGGGTATCAGGAATAGTTTGCTCAAAATATAGAGTATATTCATTATTAATGTTATCATAGTGATCTTTTACTTTTATATTTGGAGTACCAGCTTGGGAATACCAAAGCATAAATTGTGACAAATCAAAATTATTGGCATCCATCATAGATAAGCAAAAATCATCACATGTAACTGCTTGTCCATCATGTCGCTTAAAATATAATTCTAAACCTTTATTAAAACCATCTTTTCCTAAAATTGTTTGATAAAGGCGAACTATTTCTGCTCCTTTTTCATAAACAGTCATAGTATAAAAGTTATTCATTTCAATATAGGATTCAGGGCGTACAGAGTGAGCTAATGGACCTGCATCTTCAGGAAATTGTAATTGGCGCAATCCTTTTACATCTTGAATTCTTTTTGTAATTCTATTATGCATATCTGCTGTAAATTCTTGTTCTCTAAATACTGTTAATCCTTCTTTTAAGGATAATTGAAACCAATCTCTACAAGTTACACGGTTTCCCGTCCAGTTATGAAAATATTCATGGCCTATTACCGCTTCAACATTTATAAAATCTGTATCTGTTGATGTATCTTTATTTGCCAAAACATATTTTGTATTAAAAATATTTAATCCCTTGTTTTCCATTGCTCCCATATTAAAATCACTAGTAGCAACTATTATGTAAGAATCAAGGTCATATTCTAAATTAAATCTATCTTCATCCCATTTCATAGCTTTTATTAAAGATTGCATTGCGTGTGAGCAATTATTTATATATTCACTACTAGTGTATATATACAAATCAATTTTTTTGCCACTTTTAGTTATAAATTCATCTTTAATACTTTTATATTTTCCAGCAATCAAAGCAAATAAATAGCTAGGTTTTTTAAATGGATCCTGCCAAGTAACTTTTATTTGATTATTATCTAATATTTCTTCTTTAATTTTATTGCCATTCGATAAAAGAGTAGGAAAATTATCTTTATTGGCAGTTATGTGAGTAGTAAAATTTGCCATTACATCAGGTCTATCTTGGTAATATGTTATCTTCCTAAAACCTTCAGATTCACATTGTGTTAGCAAGTTATTATTACTGGCATATAAACCCATGCAAGTTTTATTATTATATGGATATAGTTTAGTAATAATTGTGAGTATGAATTCATCTAATAAGTTATAGATAATCAATTGCTCATTTTTTATTTCATAGTCATTAATGGATAATTTCTTATAATTAAAAGTAATTGAAATAATTTCTGCATTTCCATCTAGGATTAAACTTGATTGATTTGAATTAGGGTTTTTAAAATAGTTGCTTATATTTGTTACTAAAACAGTTTGATCATCATTAATAACAAAGCTTAAATCAATGTTAGAAATAAAATAATTTGTTTCTTTATAATCTTTTAAATATTTTGCAGTAAGTATAGACATTTTTTAAACCTATATTTTTTATTAATAGCATATTTTACTAGATTATATATTTTTCTTGCCTACTTATTAATAAAATAATAGAGCAAAAATTTTATAAAATAACTAAAATAGGGGGGGTTTATAAAAATAACGTTTTTGATATTAGTTCTAATTTTTAGAAAGGTTAATAATGATATATAGATTAATTTGTTTCCATAATTATACTAAGATGCAAACACAACGTATTATAAAAAAACAATATGATGTAGAAAAAATAAAAGATGAATTAAAACAAATATTGTCTATTCCTTTAAAATTAGAACCCATAAATAAAAAAAATATGTTTACATTATTTTTAAAAAAATGCGCTAATTGTTCTAAACAAATTAAAAGCCTTCTTCAATATGAAGTAAATTCCTTTACTAATTGGTTTAGAACTGAAGAAAATATTGTAGCTAACATATGTAAAAGAGCTA
>JACCDN010840207.1_pt1 | contig 14546 bp, 18 predicted proteins | sample 7441691 | NCBI WGS metagenome assembly JACCDN01 (sample SAMN15323439, study PRJNA562643) | freshwater metagenome | isolation source: river surface water | place: USA:Blue River Watershed | collected 2017-08-16
GCAGCCGTTCAGCCCTGCAGCAGCTTGAACTCGGCGGCGGCCAGTTCTTCCGGCAGGCCCAGCAATACCAGCACGTCACCAGCGGCGATATGCAGGCTGTTGTCCGGCTCCAGGCCGCGAATGTTGCGGCGCTTGATCGATTTGATGCTGACCAGATCGTCGATGGCAATTTCGCCCAGCGTTTTGCCGATGGCGCTGGCCCCTTCGGTGATCAGCACACTGTGCAGACGTGCTTGCTGCTTGTCGTTGATGCCGAGATTGTCGTTGGCCAGACCATGGAAAAAGCCGCGGAACAATTCGTAGCGTTGTTCACGTGCCTTGCGGATGTGTTGCAGCACGCGGTTGAGCGGAATGCCGAGCAGCATCATGGTGTGTGATGCCAGCATCAGGCTGCCTTCCATTACTTCGGCAACCACTTCGGTGGCACCGGCACGCTTGAAAGTATCGATGTCGCTGTCGTCGAACGTGCGCACGATCACCGGCAGATCGGGGCGCAGATTGTGGATGTGTTGCAGAATCTTCAGCGAGGTGGCCGTGTCGTCAAACGTGATTACCACGCCCTTGGCACGGCTCAGGCCCGCTGCCAGCAACACTTCGCGCTTGCTAGCATCGCCGTAAACCACCGAATCGCCGGCAATCGCGGCCTCTTTGACGCGCTCCGGATCCAGATCCAGTGCAAAGAAGGAAATGTCTTCCTGCTCCAGCAGCCGTGCCAGGCTCTGGCCGCTACGGCCATAACCGCAAATGATCACATGTTCATCCGCCGCCATCGATTGCACGGCGATCTGGTGGATGCTGGCCGCCGCCAGCAGCCATTCGTCGTTGTTGAAACGACGGATCAGCCGGTCGCTATGCTGGATCAGGAAGGGCGCCGCCAGCATCGACAGCAGAATGGCGCCCAGCAGCGGTTGTTCGACCGACGCCGGAAACAGGTGGTGCTCCGAAGCCAGCCCCAGAATCACGAAACCGAATTCACCTGCCTGCGCCAGTGACAGCGCGGTTCGCCAGTTGACGCTTGAAGGGCTGCCAAAGAGATAGCCAATGCCGTTGATCAGCAGGAATTTTCCGGGAATCAGCAGCGTGAGGAAAACCAGTAGCAATCCGCTATTGGGCAGCAACTCGGCAAAATTCAGGCGCATACCCACCGATACGAAAAACAGCCCAAGCAGCAGATCGCGGAACGGGCGAATGTCGTCTTCCACCTGGTAGCGGTATTCTGTTTCGGAAATCAGCATGCCTGCGAGAAAGGCGCCCAGTGCCAGTGATAGTCCCGCATGTTCGGTAAAATAGGCAATCGAAAGCGAAATCAGCAGCACATTGATGGTGAACAGTTCGCTGGAGCGGGCTTTGGCCACTACGTGAAACCACGGGCGCAGCAGCTTCTGGCCAAAATACAGCAGGATCAGCAGCACCACGGCCGCCTTCAGCAGCGCCTCCCCCAGTAGCAGCCAGACGTCGCCGCCACCGCTTGCCAGCGCCGGGATCAGGATCAGCAGCGGTACCACGGCCAGATCCTGAAACAGCAGAATGCCGATGACTTGCTGCCCGTGCGGGCTGTGCAGTTCGGCGCGTTCGTTGAGCAGGGTCGAGACAATGGCGGTGGACGACATGGCCAGTGCCCCGCCCAGGGCAATGGCCGCCGGCCAGCTGAGGTAGCCCATGTAGGCCACAGGCAGTATCAGCAGAATGGTGGCCAGCACCTGGCCCATGCCCAGCCCGAAAACGGCGCGTTTCAGTGCATTGAGTTTGGGCAGGCTGAATTCGAGGCCGATACTGAACATCAGGAACACAACACCAAATTCTGCCAGCGACTGCGTATCGGCCGTGTCGCGGATCAGCCCGAGCATCTGTGGCCCGATGAGGATGCCAACCAGCAGATAGCCGAGCAGCGCCGGCAGTTTCAGGCGGCGGCAGCCCACCACGGCAACCACTGCAGCAGCAAGCAGAATCAATAGGGGGGGGAGGTTGCCGTGCATGTGTGTGTCTTGGCTGTGCGTTTGATCTGGCCGGGTGCGCAGTGTCGCACGCAGCGTATTTGTTGTTGTGCCTGATTATAACCTTTTATACTTCGATCCCATGACAACACCTAATCCTGATTCAAACGCCATTCTTGCCCTGGCGCGCGAGACCCTCGATATCGAAATCGCCGCACTGCGCGACATGGCAGGCCGGCTGGATCAGCAATTTGTCCGGGCGGTGGCGGTGATGCTGCAGTGCCGTGGACGGATTGTCGTCAGTGGCATGGGCAAATCCGGGCATGTCGGCCGCAAGATTGCCGCTACGCTCGCCAGTACGGGCTCGCCGGCATTTTTCATGCATCCGGGCGAGGCTGCACATGGCGATCTGGGCATGATTACCGGCGATGATGTCTGGCTGGCGATGTCCAATTCCGGCGAAAGTGACGAGCTGATGGCGCTGGTGCCAAGCATCAAGCGCAGGGGCGTGCCTTTCATCGCCATGACCGGCAATCCGGCTTCGTCGCTCGGGCGCGAGGCGGACATCCATCTCGATTCCGGCGTGGCGCGTGAGGCCTGCCCGCTGAATCTGGCGCCCACGGCCAGCACCACCGCACAGCTGGCGCTGGGTGATGCGCTTGCCGTGGCGTTGTTGAATCAACGCGGATTCAGCAAGGATGATTTTGCATTGACCCATCCCGGTGGCAGCCTGGGACGCAAACTGCTGGTGCATGTCCGCGATCTGATGCACAGCGGTGACGACTTGCCGGTGGTGAACGAACATACCTTGCTGCGCGAGGCCTTGCTGGAAATCACCGACAAGCGCCTGGGCATGACCGCCGTGGTGGATGCGGAGCATATCCTGCTGGGCGTCTTTACCGACGGCGACCTGCGGCGCGCACTGGACTGCGGCACCGATATCATGACTACACCGGTTGGCGAGGTGATGTCGCGCAACCCGAGACGGATTCACCCTGATAAACTGGCGGCCGAAGCGGTGCACCTGATGCAGACGCACCGCATTTTCGGCCTGCTGGTTGCCGGCGACGATGGGCGTCTTGTCGGGGCGCTGAATATGCACGACCTGCTGCGCGCAGGCGTGGTCTGAACAACTTCTTGATGCAATAAAAAGCGGAGTCCCATGCAGGCAGTGTATGACCGGGCGAAAGTGCTCAAATTGCTGGTGCTCGATGTCGACGGCGTGTTGACCGACGGCAAGCTGTATCTGTCCGATAGCGGCGAGGAAATCAAGGCATTCAATACGCTGGATGGCCATGGTCTGAAAATGCTCAAGGCCAGCGGTGTGGACGTGGCAATCATTACCGGACGCAAATCGCGCCTGGTGGAAATGCGGGCCGGCAATCTGGGTATCGCGCATCTGTATCAGGGCGTGGAAGACAAGCTGTCGGCCTTTCGCGAGTTGATCGGCAAGCTGGGATTGCAGCCGCAACAGGTAGCATTCATGGGCGATGATCTGGTCGACCTGCCCGCCATGCGCCGGGCAGGTCTGGCGCTGACCGTGCCTGCTGCGCCGGCGTTGGTGAAACAGCACGCCCATTACGTGAGCGAGCGCAGTGGTGGTGACGGTGCGGTGCGTGAAGTGTGCGAGCTGATCATGCAGGCGCACGGCACCTTTGACGCCCAGGTTGCCCCCTATCTCGAGTAAGGCTTCGTGAACAGTAAAACTGCAGGTGCGCTGCCACTGGTGTTGCTGGTGTTGCTGGCCGGGCTTTCGTTCTGGCTGGAGCAGATCAGCAGCTATTCGCCGGAGTCCGCACGCAAGGCGGCGCTGGGCGAGCCTGATTTCATCATGGACCGGTTTCGTGCCGTGCAGACCAATCCTGATGGCATTCCCATCTATACGGTGCGCGCTGCGCAGCTGAAACACTACGCTGCGGCAGATTTTTCCGAGCTTGCGCAAGCCGAACTGCATGATTACACGCCGCAGCGACCACCGTTGACCGTGAACGCCGAGCATGCCCGACTGCAACATCAGCAGGATCAGCTGACCTTTTCCAGAAAAGTGGTGTTGGTGCGCGAGGCCTCGGCAGAAACCTCGCGCCTGACCCTGAGTACCACAGCGATGACCGTGTTGCCCAAGCAGGGTAAGGCATTTGGCAATCAGCCGCTGGATTTGCGAGACGACACCATGCATGTCACAGCGGTGGGTTTTGATATGGATAAAAATGCACGGCTGATTCGCCTGCATTCAAGAGTGAGGGCTGTATATGTCGCGCCAAATCAAGTCAGCCGCTAAATGGATTGGTCTGGCCGCTTTGCTGGCCGCCTCGCCGCTGCATGCCGAGAAGGCTGACCGCGAAAAGCCGATTCAGGTTGAAGCGGATCGGGTATCGCTGGACGATCTCAACAAACTGTCGGTTTTTGAAGGCAATGTGGTGCTGACGCAGGGTACTTTGCTGGTCAAGGCCGACAAGGTGACTGTGCGTCAGGATGCCGAGAAGGCGCAATATGCGACGGCTCTGGGTCGCCCCTTGTCGTTCCGGCAAAAGCGCGATGGCGCTGACGACTATATCGAGGGCTGGGCAGAACGCCTGGAATATGACGGCAAGCGCAATCAGGTCGAGTTATTCCAGAAAGCACGCCTGAAGCGCAACAATGACGAAATCCGGGGCGATTACATTTTTTACGATGGCGTTGCCGAAACCTTCCGTGTTGGCCCGGCGGCGTCTGACGGCGCTAAATCCGCTACCAGCAGCACGCCAGGGCGAGTGCGCATGGTGATTCAGCCCAAACCGGCCACCGGCAACGAGCCGGCGGCAACATCGCCGTTGCCGCTGAAATCCTCACCGTTGATCAACAAGCCGCGTGAAGAATGAGTGCGACTGCAACCCCAATGAAAAAACTGCAAGTCTCCAACCTGCGCAAGAAATACAAGTCGCGTACCGTGGTGCGTGATGTTTCGCTCAGCATTCATGAAGGCGAGGTGGTGGGGCTGCTCGGGCCGAATGGCGCCGGAAAAACCACCAGCTTCTACATGATTGTCGGTCTTGTGGCCTGTGATGGCGGAAGAATCGAGCTGGATGGTGAAGACATCACCCATTGGCCGATCCACCGGCGCGCGCGGCAGGGATTGTCCTATTTGCCGCAGGAGGCATCGATTTTCCGCAAGATGACCGTGGCGGAGAATATCCAGGCCATTCTCGAATTGTCCGGTGCGGACAAGGATGAGGTGCAGTCGCGACTGGATGTGTTGTTGCAGGATCTGCATGTGTCGCACCTGCGCGACAGCCCGGCGATCGCCTTGTCCGGTGGTGAACGGCGCCGGGTGGAAATAGCCCGTGCACTGGCAAGCGATCCGCAATTCATCCTGCTTGATGAGCCGTTTGCCGGGGTTGATCCGATTGCGGTGCTGGATATCCAGAAAATCATACGTTTTCTCAAGGCCAGGGGTATCGGTGTGCTGATTACCGACCACAATGTGCGGGAAACGCTTGGAATATGTGACCGGGCATATATCATTAATGATGGAGGGGTACTCGCCGACGGGAAACCGGACGAAATTGTTTATAATGAATGTGTCCGTAAAGTCTATCTGGGCGAGAATTTCCGGCTCTGAGCGTTAAACCGGCGGCCCCTCGGGCGTATAATGACAATGGCTTCGCGCTTGGCGGGGCTTGTCGTTCCATCCAATCACCCCGATATCGGATTTATGTATTCGCGTCGTTTTCGCCAACACTGTTTTTATGCCAGCCAGCCTTGCGCCTGCAGTGACAAGCCGGCTCTGACCTGCATTAAAGGCCCGGCATGAAACAGTCGTTACAGTTAAAGCTCTCGCAGCAACTGACGCTGACCCCGCAATTGCAGCAGTCCATCAAGCTGTTGCAGCTCTCCACGCTCGACCTTAATCAGGAAATCGAAAAGTTTCTGCAGGAAAACCCGCTGCTGGAACGTGCTGACGATTTTGACGAAGGCTCGTCAATGACGCATGTTGACGGCGATTCTGGTGCCGCCGAGCGAACTGATATTGAGCCGGTTGCGGAGCATGAACATGTGGCCGACGCCGCGGCTGACGATGACCGTGCCGGTGATGTGGTCAGCAGCGAAGACTGGGGTGAAGAAAACAGTTATGGCAATCCACGTTCGGATGACGACGAAGCCTATGATCAGCAGCTCATGGTTGCTGCTGTTCCAACCCTGCGTGAGCATCTTGAAGCCCAGTTGCGGCTGACGGCGCTGGATCAGCGTGACTTGGCCCTGGTGACGCTGCTCATCGATACGCTTGATGAGGATGGATTTCTTACCCAGCCGCTGGATGAGATCCTTGAGTCTTTGCCGCCAGAGCTGGGGGTTGAGCCTGAAGAGTTGCAGGTGGCATTGCGGTTGTTGCAGACATTTGAGCCTGCAGGTATCGCGGCCCGCAATCTGGGTGAATGCCTGTTATTGCAGCTGGATGCTCTGGATCTGGACTGTGAGCCGCGTATCGGATTGCTGGCACGTCGCCTGGTGACGTCGCATCTCGATCTGCTGGCTGGCAAAGATTACAATAAACTCAAGCGCCAGTTGCAATGCGCCGATTCGGAGCTGCGTGCAGTGCAGGAGCTGATCCGGCGCTTGAATCCGCGCCCTGGCTCGCAATTTGGCCAGCCTGAAACCCGTTATGTGATTGCCGACGTTGTCGTGCGCCAGGTTAAAGGGGTGTGGCTTGCCAGCCTGAACACTGCCGCGATGCCGCGTTTGCGGGTGAATCGCATGTATGCCGATATCCTTGGCCGTCACCGCGACGGTTCGGGTGGACAGTTGGCCTCTCAATTGCAGGAAGCCAAATGGCTGATCAAGAATGTGCAGCAGCGTTTCAATACCATTCTGCGGGTGGCGCAGGAGATCGTTGATCGCCAGTCACGGTTTTTCGAGCATGGCGAGGTGGCCATGCGGCCGCTGGTGCTGCGCGATGTGGCTGATGCCGTGGGCTTGCATGAATCGACCATATCGCGGGTTACCACGCAGAAATACATGCTGACCCCGCGTGGCATTTACGAGTTGAAGTACTTTTTTGGTAGCCATGTGGAAACCGATACCGGGGGCGAATGTTCCGCCATCGCCATCCGGGCATTGATCAAACAATTGATTACCAATGAAGACCAGAAAAAGCCGCTTTCGGATAGCACCATTTCCGAACTTTTGGCCAAGCAGGGTATCGTAGTTGCAAGACGCACGGTAGCCAAGTATCGTGAAGCCATGCAGATACCTCCCGTTAATCAGCGCAAGTCGCTTTAGGGTTTTGAGATAGCAGGAACAGGCGCCAAGCCGTCGTTGCATTACCAAGTGTGCGGCCATACCAAAAGCGGTTCACAGCTGGTGTAGCCGTGCAGTCAAACCGATGTAAGGAGAATCAAATGAATCTGAACCTGAGTGGGCATCACCTGGAAATCACACCGGCCATTCGCGAATATGTTGTGTCCAAACTGGAACGCATTTCTCGCCACTTCGATCATGTGATCGATGTGAATGTGATCATGTCGGTTGACAAGCTGAACCAGAAAGTTGAAGCAAATGTCCACCTGCGTGGCAAGGATATTCACGTTGAGTCGATTGAAGAGGATATGTACGCTGCAATTGATGCGCTGATCGACAAGCTGGATCGGCAGGTTCTGAAGTACAAAGAGAAGTTTGAAGGGCGTCGCAATGAGGGTGGCCTGAAGCACCAGCCCTTGTCGGACGAGGTTGCCTGAGCAGGCATGATGGCCGCTTGCAAGCCCGCTGTTGCCGTTGCAGGGCTTGGCCGGCGATATTCAAGAGTGGGAGCGTCGCATGACGCTCCTTTTTTCTTGGGCTGGCTTGATCTGTGCCGATTCCGGATTACAATCAACCCTTTGATGTATGCCATGAATGGCCACGCTTGTGGCAGCAAAACATGAGTCAGATTAATCACATCCTGCCACGATCCAATGTGTTTTTTGATCTGGACGTAGGTAGCAAGAAGCGCGTTTTCGAACAGGTTGGCCTGTTGCTGGAAAACTCGGAAAAGTTATCGCGCAGCACGGTTTTTGACAGCCTGTTCGCCCGCGAGCGTCTCGGCTCTACCGGCCTTGGGCATGGCGTCGCCATTCCGCATGGCCGCATCAAGGGGCTGCGTGAGGCGGTGGGCGTGCTGATCAGATTGAAGCAGCCTATCCTGTTTGATGCACCTGATGGAAAACCGGTGTCATTGCTGTTTGTGCTGCTGGTGCCGGATCAGGCAACCGACCTGCATTTGCAGTTGTTGTCGGAATTGGCCCAGCTGTTCAGCTCCAAGGCGCTGCGTGAGAAACTGCTGAATGCGCCGGATGCAGAAACGCTGTATCAGCTGGTGGCCGACTGGGGACAAAATGCCACAGGTTAGTGTTCGGCAGTTGTACGAGGACAACGCCAGGAAGCTGCAACTGGTGTGGGTGGCAGGCAAGGCTGGCGGAGACAATCTCCTGACCAACGATATCGTGCAGAAGCCGACCTTGTCTCTGGTCGGGCATCTGAATTTTGTCCATCCCAACCGGGTGCAGGTGTTGGGGGTGGCGGAAATGGCTTACCTCAAACAGCTGGATGCAGCAACATTGCGCTCCTCCTTGTTGCAGTTGTTTTCCAATCAGATGGCAGCGATGATTGTTGCCAATGGCGAGCCTGCCACGCCTGAGCTGATTGATGCGTGCGAGGCCGGCAACGTGCCGCTTTTTTCTTCTCCGGAAAAAAGCCCCTACCTGATGGACGTGATGCGCTTTTATCTGTCCAAGGCGCTGGCGGTGTCCACCATCATGCACGGGGTATTTCTGGATGTGCTGGAGGTGGGGGTTCTGCTGACCGGTGGTAGCGCCATGGGTAAAAGCGAGCTGGCGCTGGAATTGATTTCGCGTGGCCATGGCCTGGTGGCCGATGATGCGGTCGAGGTGTTCCGGGTTGCGCCGGAAATTCTTGAAGGGCGCTGCCCGGCATTGCTGCGGGATTTTCTTGAGGTGCGCGGGCTGGGCATTCTCAATATCAAGGCGATTTATGGCGAAACAGCGGTGCGTCCGAAAAAGACGCTGAAGCTGGTGATTCATCTGGAGAAAGCCAATCCGGAAAATATGGGGCAGCTGGATCGTTTGCAGATGCAGCGAGCCACCCAGGATGTTTTGGGTGTGCCTGTCCGTCGCGTCGTGTTGCCCGTGGCCGCTGGTCGAAATCTGGCGGTGCTGGTCGAAGCGGCGGTACGCAATTACATCCTTCAGTTGCGCGGCATGGACAGCACGCGTGAATTTATCGAGCGTCAGCAGCGTTACATGGAATCAGGCGAGGAATAAACATGCAGCCGACCTTTCAAGTGTCGGATTCATCGGCCATCAAGCTAGTGATCATCACCGGTTTGTCCGGCTCAGGTAAAAGCGTGGCGCTGAAGGTGCTGGAAGACGCCGGCTATTACTGTATCGATAATCTGCCGGTGAATTTCTTGCCGGAAGTGGTGCGTTGCCTGCGTGACGCGCATTACCACAACCTGGCCATCAGCGTGGATGTGCGCGGTGGTCCGAGCATCGAGGCCTTGCCACAGCAGATCGATGCGATTCGCGCCGATGGCATTGATGTGCGCCTGATGTTTCTGGAAGCCAAGGTTGATACCCTGGTCAAGCGTTTTTCCGAGACCCGCCGTCGTCATCCCCTGAGCCACGACAAACTCACCGTGACTGAAGCGATTACGCAGGAGCGGGAAATGCTGGGGCGGGTGGGGGATCTGGGGCATCGTATCGATACCTCGGAGCTGAATGCCAATGCCCTGCGTAACTGGGTCAAGGCATTTGTTGAAATGGATCGCTCGCGCATCACGCTGATCTGCCAGTCGTTTGGCTTCAAGCATGGCATTCCGCTGGATGCTGACATGGTCTTCGATGTGCGCTGTCTGCCAAATCCCTATTACGATGTGCGGCTGCGCCCGTTTACCGGCAAGGACAGGCCGGTGGTGGATTTCCTCGAATCGCAATCAGATGTTCTGGCGATGTACCTGGACATCGAGGCTTATGTGGCGCGTTGGCTGCCACACTTCATCAATGACAATCGCAGTTATCTCACGGTGGCTATTGGCTGTACCGGTGGGCAACATCGTTCGGTCTATCTCACGGAGCGCCTGGCACAGCGTTTTGCCGACGAGCAGCAGGTGTTGATCCGGCATCGGGAGATGCACGCGTGAAACACTGGCTGCGGCTCATGCGCCCCGGTGACTGGTTGGTTGCCGGAGCCGGCGTGCTGGCATTGGCCTGCTTGGTGCCGCTGCAGCCCCAGGACAAGGCAGATAGCGTGGTGATTCGTGCCAATGGCCAGGTATTTCGCCAGCTGGATTTGCGTTATGACCAGACGGTGAAGGTGCCTGGGCCGTTGGGTGATACGGTGGTTCAGGTCGCGGACCGCAGGGTACGCATTGAGCGCGACCCGGGGCCGCGCCAGTATTGCGTTCGCCAGAGCTGGCTGCAGCAGGCAGGCCAGGCGGCAGTGTGTCTGCCAAACCGCACCAGTATTGAGCTGAAGGGTCAGGGTGGCGGCATCGACACCGTCAGTTATTGAGCTGCAACCGACCGCCGACGATGTGCGTCTGGCCCGTTTGGCCGCTCTGGCGCTGGGTCTGGCGGTAATCGAGGCAGCCTTGCCGTCGCCATTGCCTGGCATCAAGCCGGGCTTGGCCAACATTGTTATCATGCTGGTTTTGCTGCACCTTGGCTGGCGGGCCGCGTGCTGGGTTTCATTGCTCAGGGTGCTGGGGGCCGGGCTGATGCTTGGTTCTTTCCTGACGCCGGGCTTTTTTCTGAGCCTGGCCGGCGCCTTGTCTAGTCTGGTCGTGCTGGGCATCTGCCGGGTGTTGCCATTACGCTGGTTTGGCCCGGTTAGTCTGAGCCTGTTTGCCGCTTTTGCGCATATCGGTGGCCAGTTATTGCTGGCCTGGCTCTGGCTGCTGCCTGCCGCCGCAATCATCTATATGCTGCCGATTTTTGCCGCTGCAGCCTGGGTTTTCGGCCTCAGCAACGGCTTGTTGTGCGCCCATCTACTGAGCGAGCTGGAGCAGGAGGGCAAGTGAAGATGGTTTTGGTAAAGCGTATGCTCCGCCTGGCCTGCTTTCTGGGCTTGGCCTTGCTGCTGGGCGGCAGGGCGGAGGCGGTTGAATGGGTGGTGCTGCGCGTTCCCGGTGTGGTGGATGAACATGCGTTTGATTTGTCCAGTGTCTATCTGTTTGCCGATGAGGTCACCTTCTGGCATCGGGTGCGCCCCATATCCCCCGATGCAGGGTATCGTTTGTTGCGGCAGCGGATCCAGTGTACCGAGCAAACGCTGACTACCCTGACGGAACTGGAATATCAGCAGGATGGGCGCTTGATCAAGGTGAACACGCCTTATGCCCGTGACGCGCAACCCATCAATCAGCCTGATGAACGGGAATTGGCGGCATCCATTTGCCGTTTGATTGGCCGCAAGGGTAGCCTGGGCGTTGCCCCTGCTGAAAAGCAAAGCGGAGAAACGCCATGATCGATTGGCCTTACGAGCCCCCTCAGGTAGATGAATATGCAGGTAAAACCATCGCGCTGGCTTTGACCGGTGCATCAGGCATGCCCTATGCGCTGCGCCTGTTGCAATGTTTGCTGGCGGCAAAGGTGAGGGTCTGGTTATTATATTCTCAGGTGGCGCAGATCGTGGCCGCGCAAGAGATGCAACTGGCTTTGCCATCACGGCCGACCGAGGTTGCCAATAAACTGGCTCAATGGTTTTCGGCAGAGTCGGGGCAACTGCAGGTGTTTGGACGTGACGAATGGTTTGCGCCGATTGCGTCTGGCTCCAACCCTGCCGATGCGATGGTGATCTGCCCTTGTACCATGGGTGCGCTGGCAGCTGTGGCGCATGGCCTGAGCGATAATCTGATTGAGCGGGCTGCTGACGTAATGCTGAAAGAGAACAAGCCGCTGATTCTGGTGCCCAGGGAAACGCCGTTCTCGGCGATTCACCTGGAAAACATGCTGAAACTGGCACGGTTAGGTGCCGTCATCCTGCCGCCCAATCCGGGCTTTTATCAGCAACCGGACAGTGTGGCGCAGCTCGTGGACTACGTGGTGGCGCGGATACTCGATCATCTCGGCATCAACAATCGCCTGTTGCCCCGCTGGGGGGCTGGGCAAGCCTAATTCAGTGCGTAGGAAGCCATTTCGTTGTCAATGAAGTCGACTTCGATCAACTGCTTGGGCGGTGTCAGCAGATTGACCAGCTGCCGATAATCCAGACCGTAGAATTCGCGAATCGACTGAATCAGAGAGAAACGGTTGGCTTTCGAATGTTCTTCCATCTGGCCAATCAGCCAGCGAGCCACTTCAAACGCTTCATCCTGCTGCAGATTGCTGAGAAACATGCGGTTGTTCTTGATGAAACCCGCAGCTTCCATCACGTCTTCGATCTGATGCCAGTAGCGGGTGCACAGATCCTGACCACATTGTTCATAATTAAGATTGATAACGATCGCGGTATTCATTTTTTCGCCTCTTGCTGATCCGTTTACCATGAAAAGCGCAAACGGGCCTGATTTCGCTGGTGCACCCAGACAGAACTGACTGCGAAACCTGACGTTTATATATTCTGCTACTTCTGACTAGAGTCGTGGCTCTGTCCTGCAACGATTGCTCTTTATATAGTACAAGTCCTGTGTTGTTGCTGAATATCTGTTTAAAACTAACAGTTTAATGATGTTGTCTTGCACCCGGTTGATGTGCTGCCAGCTCTTCACGAGCCACACGTACCGCATTGACCGCTGCATTCCCCAGATTGGTGCTGGCAAAATGTGTGACCTGACGCGTTGCTTTGCTCATCGATTCAACAGCGCAACTCCCAACTGTCATTGCCGAGCACACGGGTTGCATCGCCGCTGCGGGCAGGCTGCCACAGGGCGATAGTTGTTTGATGGTTTGCAATATATTGCGGTTGGCTTCGGTCAGTAGTCGTTCCGAAGCCTGCAGCCAGTCTGCCTGGGCATTTCCGGTTGCGATATACAGATCCTTGGAGGCGTGTACGCCTTCTTCAAGTGTGTTCTGCAGGATCACTGCACGTTGGTTGAGCCATGCTTCCAGTGCATCTGTTTTAGCTTGTTGTTGCTGTTGCATGTTGGTCAGCATTTGACGGGCAACACGGTTCTGCCAACCCAGCAGCTCACCAAAACTGCGCCACGCCGTGCTGGTGAGACAACCCAGCAGCAACACCGGGGCAGGTGAGTTCAAAGAAGCATTCGATCTGTCTGCGCGCATGAGATTCCAAACCGGTTAGTGGGCTTTTGCGACCATGCCTGGCTGCTGTTGCAGCAAGGCCTTGATATTGATTCTAAAGCAGAACTATTCGGGTTGATACTCTAAAAAAGGCTGATGTGTCAGGCTTTCACCAAGGCTGAGCAGCATGGCTGCCGTTGCCCCCCAGATGAAGCGGTGTTGGTAGTTAACTGCGTAGTAGCTACCGGTTCGACCATCCAGTTCGTACTGGTGTTCTATGAAGTTTTCCGGATGCAGGAACAGTTGCAGTGGCACTTCGAATGCCTCTGCCACTTCATTGGCATCCGGCATCAGCGCCAGTGGTGGTGCCAGAAGCCCGACGACAGGGGTGACATCAAAGCCGGTGATGGTGATGTAGTTGGGCAGTCTGCCTATCAGGTGAACTTGCTCTGCTGACAGGCCGATCTCTTCCTGGCTTTCGCGCAATGCGGTTGCTTCGGGGGTGGCATCGCTGCTTTCTGCCCGGCCACCGGGGAAGCTGATCTGGCCCGGATGTTTACGCAGGTGATCAGTGCGTTGCGTCAGCAACACCGACAAGTGGGTCGGGTAATACACCAGTGGCACCAGAACGGATGCCGGTGTCAGCGCCTTGCCTTGCAGGTCTTGCAGGCGATCGCCGCGTAGCTTGTGTGGCTTGGCGTGCGCCAGACGTTCCCTGATCCGTGTAAGGCTGTCATCGAATGACAGCCCTTGCAGGGCGGAAGAGGCCTGGAATGGTGTTGGCGGATTGGGCATGGCGTTGCGGGTGGCAGGTGTCATGAAATGAATTCATTTTAGGTCCTTGTTGCCTTGTGCAACAGCCTATTAAACCGCTACGTCAACCGGTTTCGCCGCGAGTATCTGCGACAGGCAGCTGGCGGGGATGCCCACCAGATAGCCGCGTTTGCCGCCGTTGATGTAGATGGTGCCAAGGTCGAGGATGCTGGCCTCAACATATGCCGGCATTGCTTTGCGGGTGCCAAAGGGCGAGGTGCCGCCAACCATGTAGCCAGAATGGCGGTTGGCAGCCTCGGGCGTGCAGGGGGTGATGGTTTTGACGCCGAGGTGCCGTGCCAGGTTTTTGGTTGAAACCTCCCGATCACCGTGCATCAGTACAATCAGCGGATTTTTTGCCTCATCTTCCATGATCAGTGTCTTGATCACACAATGTTCATCCACCCCCAGTTCGCGGGCGCTGACGGCGGTGCCGCCGCGCTCCTCGTATTCATATGGGTGGTGGCTGAAATCAATCTTGTGCTGGCGCAATACCCGGATGGCCGGGGTTACCGGGTATTTGTCCTGTGCCATCTCAGCCGCGCCGCCAGGTGGTGCCCTGCGGGCCGTCTTCCAGCACGATGCCGGC
>JACCDN010808626.1_pt1 | contig 14542 bp, 1 predicted proteins | sample 7441691 | NCBI WGS metagenome assembly JACCDN01 (sample SAMN15323439, study PRJNA562643) | freshwater metagenome | isolation source: river surface water | place: USA:Blue River Watershed | collected 2017-08-16
CTTTATCAATGAGGCCGACACGCCATGCCGCTTCGTCCGGACTTCCAATTAATAAACCTTGACGTGTTTGTAGTGTTTCGACGAATTCTGAGGCTTGTAATAGTCCTTTAGGTGAACCAGTGTCTAGCCAAGCCACGCCCCTTGCTAAAATTCGAAATTCTAATCTCTTTTCTACTAGATATATCTTTAATAAGTCAATAATTTCCTTCTCGCCCCGCTCAGATGCTATAAGTTTTTTGTAATTTAAAAAAACATCCGCGGGTAAAAAATAGATTCCTGGAATCGCGTAGCGGCCGAGACCATTTTTAGGTTTTTCCAACAAATTTTCGATTTCGCCTTCCTCGGAAAGTAATGCCACTCCAAATTCAGATGTGTCTGATACTTCATATCCAAAAATAGTAGCTACGGCGTTGCGGGTGTTGGAAAAAAGTTGTTGGCCAGTTCCTGGCCCGTACAAAATATTATCCCCCAACAAAAGGTCAGGCCCACGAGGCCGTTCTTGCCCAAACCGCTGAAGGTCGCCACACCAGCGGATGCGTTTGCAGTAACGGTTCCGGTGAGGTTGCCCGAGTCGATAGCTACTGTCACGGTATCGGTCGCCGAGGTCACGCGGTTGCCCTCCGCATCCTGAATCTCAACTACCGGTTGAGTCGTGAAGTTGGTTCGGTTGACGAAGCCAGCCACCGGAGTGGTTAGGGCAAGCTTGCTAGCGGCACCGAAGGTGAGTAAGAGGTTCTGGGTCGCCGAGGTCAGACCGGTCGAACTGTAGGTGATCGTGCGGGTTCCAGCGGTTGCTGCCAGCGAAACACCACTGAACGAAACGCGACCGCTGGTTGCAGCGACCGAGGTGTTGCCGCTCAGGGTTCCGAGGTCGGTGCCGATGGCGATGGTTGCGGTCGAGCTGTTTACGCGGTTGTTGCCCGAGTCCTGAACCTCGATGAGTGGCTGGGTAGTCCAGGCGGCACCGCTGGCGGCACCTGCGGCCGGCGTGATGATCGCGAGCTTGGTGGCCGCACCAACCGCCAGAGTGAAGCTGCCGTCTGCGGTCAGCGTGCGGCTGTCGGCAGTGGTCACGGTTGCCGTGATGGTGTTAGAACCGGCCGTGCCAACTGCGGTGATGCCGTCACCGGTGAAGGTCGCGTCACCTGCGACCGCTGGCTTGGTGAGTTTGTTGGCCGGGGTCAGGCTGGCCAGGGTCGAGCTCGAGAGCACAACCGAAGCGGTAGCGTCGGCACCAGTGGTGACGCTGTTGGCATCCTGGTCAAGAATGCCGACCGACAGTGAGCCTTGCCAAGCGACGGCGTTGGTCTGTGAGGTGTTGCCGATTCGCACAATCAGCGAGCTGGATGCGCCGTGCGCAAGGGTGTCCTGCTGCGAGACTCCGGTCAGGCCGGTCGATGCGAACGAAACGGTGATGGTTCCGACCTTGCCCTGAGGCTGCAGGTTGGTGAAGGTTGCTCGTCCGTTGACGGCTGCCACGGTGGTTGTTCCGCCTAGTGCGATTGAACCGCCGGTGCTGGTGATGGTTGCGGTGACGTTCGCTGTTGAAGTGGTGCGGTTACCAGCAACGTCGAGGATGTCGATGATCGGCTGAGCGACGAAGTTGGTGCGGTTGGTGGTCGCATCCAGTGCCTGGAACGTGCCGAGCTGAGTCGGGGCGCCCGCGCTCAGAGTGATTGAGGCGGTTGCAGTCTTGCTTACCGGTGAAGAAATCGAAGCGGTCAGGGTCTTGGTGCCGACCGTAGTGACGAACTTCAAGCCACTGAAGGTCGCAACACCGTTGGTTGCGGCCAGAGTTGCGGTTCCGGTTAGACCAGTCGAGCTCAGGGTTACGGTCGCGTTCGAACCGGTTCCGGTCGTGACCACGTTGTTGGCCGAGTCATAGAAGGTGACTTCAGGTTGCTGAGCAAACGCAACATCAACGGTTGCGGTCGAGCTAACGGTAACGGCGATGCGATCAATCGCACCGTTGACCAGCGTCACGTTTTGACCGGTGCCGGTTAGACCGGTCGCGTCAAAGTTCAGCAACTGGGTGCCAACGGTTCCGGTGAAGGCGAGGTTGCTGAAGGTTGCCTCACCGTTCACGGCTGCTTGAGTCAGGGTTCCGCCGAGGGTGGCGTTCGTTGAAGTGGTGGATGCGGTAATCGTTACACCCGAGTTAGCCACCAGGTTGCCCTGCGCATCTAGAACACGCACGACCGGCTGGGTCGTAAACGCGGCTCCGCTCGCAGCACCAGCAGCGGGCGTCACGATGCTCAACTGAGATGCGTTTCCGTGAGTGATGGTGATCGAACTCTGGGCTACGGTCAGATTGGTGCCGTTGAAGGTTGCGGTGAAAGTGATCTCATACGTGTCTGAAACCAGACCCGAGATGCCGAGATTGGTGAAGGTCGCAACCGAATTCACGGCGTTCACAGTCGTGGCGCCAACCAGTGATCCGGTGCCACCAGTTAGAGATGCAGTTACCGCAAGCTGGTTGCCCGGCGAGGTCTGAACTAGGTTGCCGCCAACGTCACGAATGTTGATGACCGGCTGGGTAGTGAAGGCGAGGCCTGAACGACCACCTGCAGGTGCGGTGGCGATGGTTAGCGCGCTTGGGTCACCGGCCTGAACGTTGTAGCTACCGGTGGTCTGGGCAGTCGCGACCGATGCGTTAGTGACGTCCGAGGCTAGAACCGGTGTGAATGACAGGGTCACGGTGCCGGTGCCGCCAGTGACATTCAGGTCGCTGAAGGTTGCCGAACCGGCAGTGGTGGTGCGGCGAGTGGTACCTGAAAGTGCAGGGGTGCCCGTGGTGTTGCTTGAAGATGCGATTGCCGCGACCACGGCGTACGAACCGCTGAGCGAGTTGGTCGAGGCGAGGTTGTTTCCGTACTCATCTTTCAAAGTGACCGTCGGTGGTGGGTTGAACGCAACCGCCATGAAGGCATCCTGCACCTGCACAGTCGGAACCTGGCTGAGTGCAATCGAGTTGACGACACCGAAGCGAGCCTGGATGCTGTCAACCGAGTTCGGGGTGTAGCTGCCGGTGGTCTGGTTGAACGTCGCAGTTGCACCAGTCGCGTTGAGGGCCAGGCTGCCGGTAATTCCATTTGCACCGCCAATGGTGATCACACCGCCAGCCTGAGCACCGAAGTTGGTTACGGCAAGCGATCCGCTGCCCGAAGTGGTGATGTCACCAGCCGCGCGAACCGCTAGGTTGGTGACGCGGTTCGAGGCGATGCTGATTGCGCCGCTGATGTTGACGTTGTTGGCAAAGCTCGAGCTGCCAACACGCAAAGTCTGCGCGGTAACGAAGTCAAGCTCGGCATCTGTAAGCCCCAACAAGGATGCCGAATCCGCGGCACCGAGATCCACGTTGCGAGCAACCGAGCTCGGCGAGAGCGTCACGATTCCGCCGCTGGTCGAACCGGTGGTCAGGGCAGCGCCGATCGTGGCTTGGTCAGCGAAGACGCTGATGTTGCGACCGGTCGTGGTCAAAGTAGCCGTGTTCGAGAAAGTCGAAGCGTTCGACAGGATTGTTCCGCCAGTCGAGGTGATGGCGCTTGAAACCGTGGTCGCGCCACCGTAAAGCTCGATGTTGCCCGCCGCGGTTAATGCAGTTGACACTGTTAGCGCTGCGGTGTTGCCCGACTTGCCCCAACGAAGACCGTTCACACCTGTCTCGACGAACTGGGAGGCCGGCAGGGTTTGGGCTGCCGAGAACGATGCGCTAGCCGGCTCGATCACCAGGTTTCCACTGTTGCGGAAGGTTGTAACGACGTTGATGAACTCGACGAAGTCAGAAGAAACGGTGACGTTGCCCGGCGCATCCGTAGCCAAAGTGCTTGCACCGATTGTGTTCGCGGTTCCTACGTTGTTCGCACCGAAAATAACTCGCTTACCACCATTGAAGGTGATTGCACCCTTGCCAAGGATCGTGGCACCGGTGATGCGCATTGCTGCCGGGGTGTTTGCGCTGGCCGAACTTGCGTTAAGCACGATGTCGCCGCCGCCGGATGCGTTGATGGTAACCGGGTTCCAGAGTGTGAAGCCAGTCGTGTCTGAACTAGTGCCGCCAACGGAGTTACCAGAAATCGAGATTGCGGTTCCGCTTGTCTTGGTCGAGGTAATCGAGGTGGTTGCACCGCCGTTGAAACCAAACTCGGTTCCGTGAAGCGTGATTGCGCCGGTTGCGCCATCAACCTGCCCGTCAACAGTGATCGAACCAGTGCCAGCAGTGATGGTGTTTCCGGCCCAGCCCTTAACTCCCATGGTTAGGTTCACGTTCGAGTTCGAGTAACCACGAATCGTGATGTCGCCGCCCGAGGAATTGATTTCGACGTTGCTTGCGACGTTCGAGGTTCCAAGCTCCACGCCATTCGGGAACACTGTGGCGTTGTTTCTCGCGTATCCGGTTGGCGATGTTTCAGAGGCCGAGGCCGAGCCGGCCATGGTAATCGCGCCGCCGTTCGACAGAAGTCTGGTGAAGTTACCCAGAAGAATTGCGCCAGTGCCAGAGAAGTCAGAGTTCGACCACATGGTGATCGGGCCGCCGTTGGTCTGCATGGTGTTGCGTGCTGCCGCGCTTGCGCCACCGTTCATCCACACGTCTTGGCGACCCTTGAGCATGATTCCGCCAGTGGTCGACGTGCTGACGGTTAGGTTTGCACTCGCAGAGACGTTGTTTCCGTAGGCCTCGATCGAGGTCTTCGCAGTCACCGGAGTCGAGATGGTGATGTTGGAGGTGTTGCCATCCTTGCCGATACGGAAAGTTGTCGGCAGGTTCGAACCAAAGACGTTGTTGGTGTCGAAGGCAAGAGGCACGCTGAACGAGGTCACCGTTGGTTCGATGATCAGCGGTCCGCCAACGTTCCAGCGGTACTGGTTGGCGGTTGCGCCAGTTGTCCAGCTCGGAGTCTGAATCAAGATTCCACCGTTGGCATTGTTGAACTCGGTTCCGCCGTTGTACGAGGCAAATCCGTTGCCGGTGGTCACAGAAGGCGTCGAGATGTAAATAGCGTCATCGGCGCTGTTAGTGGTGTTCAACCTGGTGGATCCGCCACCCCAGCCGTTTACCTCGATACCGTTTACGTTGACGCCCGTCCAGCTCGTGATTGCGTTTCGACCATTGAGTCGAATCTTTCCGCCACCGGCAATCAGGTCGGTACCACTGACCAGCATGATTCCAAATGAATTTGCCGTGACATTCGCGGCTGTGACCACGCTCTGACCATTAATCGTGATGTTTCCACCGGATGAGTAGAGCTTTGCACCGGTGTTGGCGGTACCCATGGTGCCGAGTTGAACACCGGTGGTCACGTTCTGAGTTGCGGTTCCAGTTCCGGTTGCGAATCCCGCTGGGATAGTCGCATCAACGCTGTCTGCCGCTGCACCACCGATGATGATGTCGTCACCGCCTGTTGCCGCGTTAACGTCACAGGTGGTTGCTGTCGGCGCGGTACACAAGCTTCCGCGAACAATCACCATTCCTCCAGCGTTTGAGTCTGCGTCAGCCCACAGGATTGCCCGACCGGAATTTGTGCGAATTGTTGTGCTCGCGTTCTGCGTGATCGACCCGGTGGCCTTCAGCAGAATAGGAGCATCCAAAAGGGTCGAGGTCAGGTTGACGCTGGTAGAAACCTCGCCGCCGAAGACACTAATTGGTCCTGCGATTGAGACCGAGTTCGAAATTGCTACGTCTGCGTTGTTCTGAGTCGAACCAGAAGCGACACCACCCGTGCCCGACTGCCCGATAGTTAGTGAGCTCACGCCAGAACCAAAAGTCAAGCCCGTCGTATCGATTGAACGATCGAAGGATTGGGCTCCATCCGCAGGCTGAATAGTGACGGTTCCTGTCGTCAAGAACTGCTTAGGCTGAGTTGTGTTGCCGACAATTAGCGAGTCGCAGTTCAACAAAATGTTCGAAGTTGACGACGACATGTCGACGCCAGCGACGGTTGTCGAAGCGCGTGCACCGAATGAAATCTGACTCGGACTGAGCGAAGAAGCAGTGCTGTGGTCAAAGGCACAACCGTAACGGTTCGAGTTGCTAGCGGCACCCGTCACACCCGTCAATGAGATTGGCCCGGACTTTGCCAAGGCGGCAAATCCGTAAAGTTCAAGAGCATCTCCTACGTTGTCTGCAAGAGTCTCAACGACCGTTGGAGTACTTCGAGCAATCATCGATATTCCGCCTGTACCTGTGTTGGCGAAGATTGTGTTGACGTTGGCGCCCGCAGTTTGACCGTGGATGAAGATTCCCGATGAACGCTGCGAGGCTGTGGGGCCTGCCACGCCCGACAGGAGGATGGAATCGTTCGCAGAGTTTGACGACGAGATGATTGTCTTGCGACTGCTATTTCCGTAGAGAACGATGCCCGAAGAATAAACTGAGCCGGCAGCGGCATTGGCAGTTCCATAAATCGCGACTTTTCCAGAACCGGCCGTGATCCAAAGATCCTGGTTTGCGATTACACCAGAGGCACAGTTACCTGTTGCGCCAGTAAGTCCACGACCCGCAATGAAAACATCGCCGTTTCCTGACGAAATCGTGGTGGTTGTGCTCAGGAACACCCCCTGTAGCGTTCCGGTAGCCGCTGTACATGAACTGGTGGATCCGTTGCCAGCAGCCCAACCATCTGGGTAGCCGTCATTTGCAGTTCTTCCGGAGGTTACGGTCGAAGCGCCGTCATCAGAACCACCAGCCAGGGTCACGCGCCCACCAGTTGTAGTGATGGTGTTGGTATTCGCAAGGGCGATTCGGCCGGCACCGTTAGCGTCGGCGTCGGCCCAGAACGTGACGTCACCGCCTGCGGTTGAGAAAGTGAGGGATGCGGCGGTGGTGATGTTTCCAAGCGATCGCAGCAAGATTGCCGAACTGGCCCCGCTCACTGAAATACCCGAGTTGATGGTCAAATCTGAGCCGTGGATAATTGCTGAACCCGCCGAAGTGGTGATCGCACCGGCGACCGTCATTGCCACATTGTTGCCGGTCTTGCCGAACCGGAAGCTTCCTGTGTTCAGGGAAACAGCCGAAGAGCCCCAGGTCTGAGCTGAGGTAAACGAGGTCGCGGTAGAGCATGGCTCTATGATCGTCGAACCAGTATTGCGAATAGTGGTCAATTGGGTAACAAAGGCAACCGAACCACCGCAGATGTTGATGCTTCCGGTGTGGTCCGCGGCAGCCACAGCACCACCCAGGGTGTTGACACCGTTATCGCCAAAGGCAACCCGCTGGGTGCCACCGTTGATAGTGATGTTGCCCGAGGTCGCATATACGTTTGCGCGGTTCACCTCGATCGAATCGGTGGTCGAAGCACTCGCGACACCAGTCAATGAAATGTTTCCACCGCCGGTGGCATTGACGTTGATGGTTCCAGTGGACGCCAAACCCAGAATGATTCCGTTAGCGTTCGTGTTCGATTCCGGACCAGTTTCAACGATGCCGCTAATCGTGATTGCGTCACCAGAAGGGTCACCCGTCGAAATTGTTGTGGTGAATCCACCGGTCTTGCCAATTTCGACAGCATGCCCTCCAGATGTCTGCGGCCTGAAGCTGTAGCCATCAAGCAGGATTGCTCCAGTGGTCGAGGTAATCGAATTGCCTGACCACAGCTGGATCGCACTCGCGCTCGTGCTGTTTGCGTTGTTGCTGCGGCCTCGAATTGTAATGTCTCCGCTTGTCGAAGAGATGCGAACCGAATCAGTTGCAGTTGCCGAAACACCGATGTCGACGCCATACAGCGAACCAACGGCATAACCGGTAGGGGAAGTTTCGCTGGCGGTTGCGGAACCCGCAATCGTAATGGCTCCAGCACGCGAGGTGACGTCGGTGTAGGCACCAATTTGAATGTTGCCCGTACCCACTGCGTCGGAGTTAGCCCAAAGAGTGATCGGTGCGGTCGAATTGGTTCCCGTAACGGCAATCTGGGTGCGTGCTCCGCTAGTACCGGCATTGATGGTAATCCAACTCATGGACTTGAGCAGGATGCCAGTGCCGCTGGTTGCAGTCGTGGTAAAGGATCCTAGGTTGAATCCGTCTCCATAAACCTCAATGGATCCTGTTACAGAAATGGACCCTGTGGTTGTAACAGTTGAGGCGTTGGTGGTCTTGCCCAATCGGAAATTAGCTGCTCCTGAAGCAACGTTAAATCCTCCGAGAGACGCCGCAGAAACAAAAGTTGAACCAGCAGATTCTAGGGTTACGTTGCCAGTCGTCTTTACATTGGTCGTGCCAGCCGAGGTGAGTCGGTCACCAATCACCGAAACGTTGCCGGTTGCAGTTCCGGATCCTGTCGCTCCAAGGTTTGACGTTGTGGATGCAATCGAGGTGACTACGCCGTCCGTACCACCGTCAATCGTGATGCTTCCCGTGCTTGCCAAAACATCCACACCTGTTAGATAAATCGAACCTGGGTTGGTGGCCTGGACTGCTGCGTTGTCACCAAATAGCGATACGTTTCCGCCGCCTGTAGCCGAGATCGTTAGTCCAGTGCCACCGGTATAAATGGCGCGCTGACCGGCGTCACCGTTCGCAGTGCTGTCGCACTTTCCCGAAATCAAAACCGCCGGTGTAGCACCAGCTGGGGCCGCGGAAGTGATCGTGCTTAGGTTGGATGCCGTCTGCTCGAAGTCAAAGCCGTTGCCCGACCCCACCGCGTATCCGTCCATCAGGATTCGGCCACTACCAGAGTTGATGTTCAACCCACCGTAGGTGAGCATTCCCCAGGAACCGCCGGCTGTTGACTTGCCTCGCAAAGTGATGTCTCCACCGTTTGAGGTGAGACGAACGTTAGCGTTGCTTACTCCGTGGCTTCCGCCGAGTCGGATTCCGGCTACGCCAGCGGTCGTAGAAACCGCATAGCCGTCCGGGTTGCTTGAAGTAGCAGCCGAGCTGCCGCCGATTGTTACTGCGCCACCCTGAGTTGTGAAGTGGTTGTAGTTGTTGACGTAAATGTAGCCTTCGCCGGTTGCATCGGCATTCGCCCATACGTTAATTGGCGCCGTCGAGTTGGTTCCCGTCACCGAAATTACTTTCGGCGTGGCAGAAGTGCCGGCGGTGAAGGTGATGTCTTCCCTGGCCTTAAGCAGAATTCCTGCTCCGCTCGTGGCCGAAGTCGTTATGCCATTTCGAACCTCTAGGTTTTGACCGTAAATCGAAACTGGGCCACTGGATGCGATCCCATCGACAAATATGTTCGAGGTATTTTGATTGCTGCCGTTAGTGCCTGATTTGCCGATTCGAACGCTGGCATACGTGGTTGGGAAAGCCGCGCGCCAGTCAGTCGTGTAGTACTGGTCTGTCCAGAACGATGACTTGAACGGCTCTATCACCAGGTTTCCGGTGGTTCGAGGTCGAGCGTAGTCTGCCACGAAAGAGTCGCCGGTGATGGTTATGTCAGAAGTGCTCGAGCGAACCGAAATGGTTGGGTAGGCGGCAACACCTGTCGAGATGTCGGCAGTGTGGAATCCGATACTGTCTTCGGCAGTGCCTCCGCGTGAATTGAATCGAATCTCATGGTTACCCGAACCTGAGGTGCGCTCTGCAATGAGGTCGATTTTGCCGGTGTTGGCCAGAATGTGCGTGTAGTTGAGTTCAAGAATTGCCGAGGGCTGGTAATCGTTGCCCCAGGTTCCTCCTGCAAAACTGGCGCTACCCATTGAGCCATAGAGCTTGACTCCACCGCCATTCGGCGCCGCGATGTTTGTTGCGTGGTACGAGGCAATCGCAGCAGCATAAACGTTACCGCCGTTGTTGCAACTGCTGGCCTCTCCTCGCAGATAAATGGCATCCGCTGCGGTCGATTCAGAAATTATGTTGGTGCTCTGCCCGCTGTCCCACGCAAACGACAAAACTCGGTGCCAGTTATTGGCACACGATGCTGGCGACTTGCCATACATAGCGATTTTGCCGCCACCGGAATAAACCATTCCGCCACGGAACCGGATTCCATAATCGTCGTCTCCCGCAGTAGCAGAACCACGTCCGGCCATGAAGATATCTCCACCGCCCGAAATCACTTGGGCGGTCGAGAGCATGTCAATTCCGGCGTTCGTTCCCCAGCCAGACATTCCGCCCGCATAGTTGTCGGGGTAACCGTCTCCGGCAGTTCGGCCTAGGATTTCCGGGAAGTTGGTTGCTCCGTCGTCGAGTCCCCCGGCAATCGTGATTCGCCCGCCAGCTGATCTAATCTGTGAGCCGGCTTCGAAGAAGTAGGCACCAACCCCGTCATTGTCCGGGTCTGTCCAGAGCGTGATATCAGCCCCACTCGTTTGAGCCAAGAATGAGGTTCCGCCATACATGCGCGAGTTGGCTTTCATCACAATGCCTTGGCCAGTCGCGGCTGTGGTGACTACACGACTTGAACCATAGAAGAGCACGAAGTCGGCTGTTATCTGGATGCTAGCGCCAGATGTTTGCAGGATATTTGTGCTTGCCCACTCGGCGGTGTTATTGGCGGCGTTTATCACGATTCCAGTGCCGCTAGATGCGGTGGTTATCAGGTCGATAGTTGATGAAACCCAAAGTTGACCCGTGTTGAAGGTGATTGTTCCCGTCGCATTAATGTCATAGAACCAGTTGACTTTAGCGGTGTTTCCCGCCTTGCCAATGGTGACATTTCTAGGATTTCCGGAGATGTTAATGCGTGCAAATTGCCAGTGGGTCTGGTCCATCGGATTAGCAAAGGACGCACCTGTGGATTGCATGGTCAGATCGCCAGTGGTCTTGAATCGATAACCTTCGACTACCGCACCGTTTGCATATTCGATGAAGACGAATCTAGAAGCATTGAGCGTGATGTCGCTTGAACTCGTGCTCAGGTCGATGACGTTGCCGGCTTGGTCAGTCCAGGTGTTTAGAGTCTGGTTGCTGAAGGTTGTCCATGCGCCGAATCGCATGTAGGTCGAGGCGTTGTCCTGGCCAACATAGATACCCGCAGAATCGTAGTTAGAACTATCGCTGTCTACACCAGTCATGGTGATCGGACCATCTTTGGCAATGATGTCAGCCCATTGCCAGACAATGCCGTGTCCACCGTTTGCGCTAGTGTTCGAGGTGCCTAGACCAACGACCGTGATCCCGCCACCGGGGAAGTTGGTCGAGTCAGCTGGATTCTTAGTGCCAGAGGCAATCAAGTGGGTTGAGTTGTAGCCCCAGCGACTATTGGCCACCCACGGAGCCCATCCCCATGCAGTAATTCCGTCAGAGTAAACGTTCGTACTCGGGCTGCTGTCTCCGTAAATTGTGATCGCTTTTGCAGTTCGGTTGGCCGAATAGACCGTCGTATCAGCCGTGTTGTCCGTCATGTGCAACACAATTCCGCTGTTAGCGTCACCATTGGCCTGAGAGCGACCCCAGATACCGATCCGGCCCGCACCTGAATCGATAAGTCCCTCGGTCATCATGACAGTTGCAATCGTTCCGCCGCCGCTTGCAGGGGCATTCATTCCGGCAATAAAGATGTCGCCGCCGGCCGACGATATCAGGTATCCCTTACCCAAATGGGCGCCAGCTGTTTCACCCGAAACCGCGGTACCTATTCCATATCCGTCGGGCAGACCATCGCCAGCAGCAACCGTGTCGAAGGCTCCCTTGGCCGCTGTGATGGATGCGTCAGCTCCGCCATCGTCGAGACCACCAGCCAACCAGATCTTGCCACCCTGGCTGCGAAGTGTCGTGTTGGTGTCAAGAAACACTCGACCCGAGTTGTTGTTGTTGCCCGAAACCTTGTCGGTGTTCGCCCAGAAGACGATGTCGCCCCCGTTGGTTTGAATCACGCTGCTTGGAGGAGTATCAACGTCGCCGGTGGCCTTAGCAATCAAAGACTTTCGGCTGCCAGTAATTGTCTGGTTTCCGCCGACAACTACATCACCCGCTGATGCTGTCAGAGCAACCGTGTCTTGCAGGGTGTTTGAACCCGTCAGCTGAACCGTGTTTGACGTCATGTTCAGCGGTGACCTGAAGGTGTTGCCGTTCCATGCGATTGCACGCTGGCTTGCAGAGACGTTAAAGCCGCCTGAGCCGGTTGTGATGTCGGAGTATCCGATAGCTGCCGACCAGAAGTTTGATGAACCCGGGGTGCCTACCGAACCAGTCGCGGTTGCAGTTCCGGTGGTAACGAGGACAGGTTTGTCGTTAGTGCTGCCGTTGTTGACACCGATACCTACAGCCCAGTTGTCGCCAGAAGCCGGCGACGGACTTCCGAAGGTGAGGCCATTCATTGTGAGGTTTCCAGAGCCCAAGTCCACGCGACCTGACTCCCACGCGATGCCATACAGAGCGGTCGGCAGAGTTGTCGAACCGGCATCCGCAGCTCCAAACAGGCGCATGTCTCCACCAGAGGTCCTGATCAAAAGCAGGTTGGCGGTATTCGTGTTCGTCGCGAATTCGATACCCCACCAAGAACCGGTGGTGTCACGAACGCCAGTTGCATGACCAGAAGGAACGGTGAGTCCATTCCAAGTTGTCGTGGACGAACTTCCGCCGATAACAAAATGCCCACCGTTGGTGTCAAAAGCGTAGTTCGTGGTTGAGCCACCAATCCAAACCATGCCGCCTGCTGAGCTGTCGGTATTTGTCGTGATGATCACGTTCAGCGGCTGCGTCGTTGAGGCTACCCGTGATCCGCTGTTCACCAGTACGTTTCGAGATGCCTTGAGATTCAATGTTCTGGTCGCTGCGGCAGTAGATTGCACATTTGCGGCCGCATTGATATCGATGTTTCCAAGGGAGTTTGTTGCACTGTGTGCTCGTAGTGTCACATCTCGCAAAGCCAGCTGATTCTGCAATGTCGTGACCGAAACGTTTGAAGTCGACGCGGTTGCAAGCCAAACACCGGTTGAACCCAAGAAAGTGCCAGCGGTGTCAGTTGATCCCGAAACCACATTCAAGGTGTCCGCATACTGATACACCGTGATTGTGGTTTGAATGTTTCGATAGCCCACGGCCTCAAACGTCAGCGTTGCTGTTCCACCGACCGTAGCGCCAGTCAAATAGAGGTTGCTGAAAGTCGCGGCGCCAGACGAATTCGTCGCCACCGTTGTGGTTCCAGCGGCGGTTCCAGAGCTCGAGGTTACTGTTACGTTGACGCCTGAGTTCGAAAGATTGGTTCCATTGATGTCCTGCAGCTGAACAATTGCAGGAACAAGGCATCCCTCAGCGACATTGGTGACACAGCCGTTTGGAGCCTGCGTAACAGCCATCTTGTTCTCAATGAACGAGAAAATCGCGACTCCCGAGCCACCGTCGCCACCCGCCGTGCGTTGGTTCACACCGTTGGTGCCGCCCGACCAGTCACACGCAGATCCAGCGCCACCACCGCCACCGGTGTTGGCTGTACCCGCGACACCAGCGCTGGCCCCTGAGCCAACAGTGAAGTTCGCACCGCGGCCACCGCCACCGGCACCGCCAGCAGCGCCCGGGTGGTTGTAAGTCGGGCTCGCCAGACAGTTTCCTGCTCCGCCACCACCGGCGTAGTTTGCAGCTGCGACTGCCGTAACAGAAATCGATGGGCCGTCACTACCTGCTGAACCGACCGTCAAGTTACCTGCGGTGGGGCAAGAACTCAGACCATTACCACCGTTACCACCCGCAGCGTTCGTACCGCCACGAAGACCAGTACCTCCGGCTGGTCCGGCTTGGTAGTTGCAACTGTTCCAGCCAGCACCCGCGTTTCCGCCATTTGCATAAAAATCGAGACCGGCACCGGTTATAGACGATGGGTTGCCTCCACTCGCAGCCCTTCCGCCGCCACCCCAAACACCACCAAGGCCTCCGGCGCCAATCGTGACTGTGGCCGTTGCGCCTGCAGTCACGGTTTGCCCGCTCTGGTATCGAACCGCACCACCTGATCCACCAGTACCACCATCGGTGCCACCGCCACCGCCACCGCCGACAAGAATCACCGACATGTTCGAGGTGTAGTGAGGGAAGGTCAGGGTGGTGTTTCCGGTGACGCGAACGATGCAATAATCACCATTCTTGGTGATGGATGCGTTACCCGCAGTGCCAACGTCAATCGTGCAGGCGTCGGACCCTGCACTTGAACGAATAGTCGCTGCATTTGCAGACGGAGCAACCGGGTTTGCGGCGATGACTACAGCGAGTGCGGCACCTGCAGCGAGGGTCACACCCAGACGTTTTGCAACGCGCTCGATCACGCGGCGTCGAGGGGTGTATTTCTTTCGGGTAGGCGCTTTTCGGACAAGCGCAGCCTTGAGGCTGTCTAGCTCAATCCGAAACATCAAAACTCCCGTAAATTCAGGCCTTTGGGTATGCCAAGGCACACCCGTCGGCCTAGCAATGGTATCCGACCAACCTGATACGAAAACCTGAAATGTTCGGGTAGACCGAACATTCGAAAATGCCTGATTTCGCCGATTTTGGGCATGAAAAAACCCGCCCGATTTTCATCGGACGGGTTTTTCGAGATGTAAGAAAACTTACTTCAGGGTTACCTTTGCACCGGCTGCCTCGAGAGCGGCCTTTGCCTTCTCGGCTGCATCCTTGTTTGCACCCTCGAGAACGGTTGCAGGTGCACCGTCAACGAGAGCCTTTGCC
>JACCDN010138715.1_pt1 | contig 14541 bp, 13 predicted proteins | sample 7441691 | NCBI WGS metagenome assembly JACCDN01 (sample SAMN15323439, study PRJNA562643) | freshwater metagenome | isolation source: river surface water | place: USA:Blue River Watershed | collected 2017-08-16
CAGCGACAGTGAACGGCATTACCAAATTTCAATTCGATATGGGTCTCGCACGTGAATTCTTGAATGCTGGCGAATGGTACCGACTCATTTCAAGTGGATTTCTTCATTTCGGACTCATCCACGTTGGTATGAATATGTTTCTGCTGTTTCAACTCAGCAGAATGCTTGAACCCGCACTTGGCTCACTCAAATTCACTCTTGTGTACTTCGCTTCACTTCTTGGTGGCGCAGCCGGTGCGTTAGTTGCCAGCCCCAATGCGCTTACGGGCGGAGCTTCCGGTGCAGTGTTTGGAATGATGGCGGCAACCGTTGTTGGCATGCGACAGCGAGGCGTCAACCCATTACAAACAGGAATTGGTCTCACCTTTGTCATCAACATTGGTCTCACACTTGCAATCCCAAACATTTCAGTTGGTGGCCACTTTGGTGGAGCGATTGCAGGCGCGGCGTGCGGAGTGTTTGTGCTGGCTCCCGCCCATTGGCGCTTGCCGAAATGGACTGAGTACGTGATGCCAATCGTTATTGGAGCGATTGCAACATGTATTGCTGTTACACCCTCGCTATAGCGTCTCGAACAATTCTCCCGATATCTACATCGTCTACACATTGCGAGCAATCGCATCGTTCACTGGAGGATCAATGCGCAACATCATCAGCGCGCCACTCTCGCTCCCACGAGCTCATCTCGACCCAATCATCTCCCAACAAGACATGCTCGCGGTGCTGTCGCTGGCAATTCGCCGACCATTGTGTTCTGAAGTGATCGCCATACTGATGGATGAAGAGCAACGAGGTATCGGCTTGTTGTCATTTGACGAGCCTCATTCACTCGGGTCGCTAGTCCATCACCTCATCGGCTTGTGCAGCACAGCTGCCATTGCTTCTTCGGTGATTCTTGCCAGTGTTCGTCCCAACGAGTTATCTCACAACAACGACGTTGCCGACCTGCGCTACATGCAACAGCAATGCGCACATGCAGGTATTACATTGCGCGAATGGTTTGTGGTGAGCAGAGGCGCTATTCGCTGTGTGCGCAGCGAGTGATTGCTAGTGGCAACCGCAACCCGAGCCGCACCCACCAGCCGGGCGTGGCGCTGCAGTTTTCTGCGTTGCAGTTGCGCCACCAACCGAGGCAAACACACTGAGCAATCGCACCGCATTGCTATGTCCTTGTGGGCAAGTTGCCGGCAAATCAGCTTCCGACATTGAGCGACGTTCTTCAAATACTGAATCACAACTCTTGCAACGGAATTCATATGTTGGCATGGCTCTAGTGTATGAACTGTGAGCACCCCAATGCCTCTTCAGACCAGACCAGCAACCACCCTTCCCATTACCGAAGAGGTTCTCGAGACTGGCGAGCCAACCATGGCTCACATCGTGAAAACCGAGCCGGGCGAAGATGCAGCAGCAAAGGTGCTGGAGGCGCGCATCTACGGAACCCCTCTTGAAGCGTTATGTGGTCATGTATGGGTTCCTTCGCGTGACCCAAAACAATTACCACTGTGCGATAAGTGCAAAGACATCTACGAGACGTACCGCATGTTTAACGACGGGCTAAACGAACGCCCATCCGAATAACTAGCGAAAGTTTCGTGCAGCCACTTTCGCCGCAACGTGCAGTGGCGAAATATGTTCAGCGACCACGTTAATAACCCCACCATCACCTACTTCCAATCTGCCTCGCACCAGCAGCGCCCCTGCTCCCCGTGCAACTTTGCGATACCGAGCCCAACACCCAACCGAGCACACCACGTTGATATGTCCGGTTTCGTCTTCCAAGTTGATGAACGTAATTCCTTGCGCCGTCATTGGGCGTTGTCGGTGTGTCACTGTTCCCGCAACAAGCACTTTCTCATCGCCACGCGCACCACAAAACGAAAGTTGCGCTGCTGTTGCCACACCTAGTCGCTCAAGTTCGTTACGCAAAAACTCGGTGGGGTGCCCATTCGTTGACACACCAGTGGCCCAAAGATCGGCAATTGCTTCTTCCATGGGTTGCATGCCAGGAAGATACGGAGATTCGCCACCTGTAGTAACACCTGCAAGTGTTCCCGGCCGTGACTGAATAACCGTACCAGCACTCCACAGTGCATCTCGGCGTTGGTAACCAAAACTTTCGGTGAAGACTCCTGCAGTAGCAAGTGCTTCAAGTTGTGCAACATGCAACTGTGGCACTTTACGCACTAAATCTTCCATGCTGATGTACGGCTGATTATCGGCAATGACTTGCGCAACATCGTTGCTTAGTCCGCGAACTGAGTTAATGCCTAGCCGCAAAGCCAGACCACCCGCCGACTGCGAATGGTGTTCAAGAGTTGCGCCAGCACGTGATGCATTGATGTCGGGAGCATTCACCACCACGCCATGACGCTTGGCATCTTGCACCAGTGAATGCGGCGACCAAAACCCCATTGGCTGTGCATTGAGAAGGGCTGCATAGAAAGCCGCGGGTTCATGCAACTTGATCCAAGCAGATGAATACACCAAGTACGCAAAGCTCACTGAATGACTTTCTGGAAATCCATAACTTGCAAAAGCAGCCATCTTCGTAAATATCTGATCAGCGACATCGCCACGAATCCCACGCTCTGCCATCCCTGCATAGAAACGCTCACTCAACTGTTGCATTCGCAACTGCGAACGTTTTGAACCCATGGCTTGGCGCAATTGATCTGCTTCGCCAGGAGTAAACCCTGCAATATCTATTGCCATTTGCATCAACTGCTCTTGAAACAATGGAACACCAAGGGTTTTACCCAAACTGTTTTCAAGCAACGGATGCAAATACGTGATTGGCTCTTGACCATTGCGGCGTCGAATGTATGGATGGACAGAACCACCCTGAATAGGGCCTGGCCGGATGAGGGCCACTTCAACCACAAGATCGTAAAACCTGCGTGGCTTTAATCGCGGCAGCGTTGCCATTTGCGCGCGTGACTCAATTTGAAATACGCCTACCGTGTCGGCGCGACACAACATGGCGTACACCTCATCTTCTTGCGGAATGGTGGCGAGATCGATATGCACACCACGAAACTGCGCAATGAGATCAACTGCGTTGTGCAATGCCGACAACATGCCAAGGCCGAGCAAATCGAACTTGACCAACCCAGCAGCAGCACAGTCATCTTTGTCCCACTGCAACACACTGCGCCCTTCCATACGCCCCCACTCCACGGGACACACTTCGGTGACTGGGCGGTCGCACATCACCATGCCGCCTGAATGAATACCCAAGTGTCGTGGTGCATCTTGCACCTGTTCTGCTAGTTGCAACACCGCAGCGGGAATGGTGTGATCGCCACTATTTACCGTTACGCCGATTGCACCCCACGAATCAACTTGCTTACTCCATGCATCTTGTTGGCCTGGCGCGAACCCGAGAGCACGAGCCATGTCACGCACTGCAGACTTCGCTCGATACGTAATGACATTGGCAACTTGTGCAGCATGATGGCGACCATGACGTTGGTACACATACTGAATAACTTCTTCGCGTCGTCCGCTTTCAATATCGATATCAATATCTGGTGGGCCATCGCGTTCAGGAGACAAAAAACGCTCAAACAACAGGCCGAGCGACACCGCATCGGCTTTAGTGATGTCAAGCGAATAACACACTGCGCTGTTTGCAGCGCTTCCGCGACCTTGGCAGTAAATATTTGATCGAGCGCAAAATTGCACAATGTCCCACACCACAAGGAAATAACCAGCGAATCCGAGTGTTTCAATCATTTCCAATTCGTGATCAATAACTCTCCACGCCCGCGCTCGCAACGACAAGTCTTCGTGTGAGTTGCTTGGACGAATGCCATATCTACGAGTAGCACCAACCTCAACAATCTTGCGTAAATACGAAATTTCATCCAGCCCATCGGGGCAAGGAAACGGCGGTAATCGTGGGGCTACTAGACGGAGGTCAAATGCTGCATTTGCACCGATTTCAGCAGCTTGTTGAACCACACCGGGGTACCGCGCAAAACGTCGAACTTGTTCAATCCCACTTCGCAAATATGCAGTGGCTGCAGGTGGTAAACGAGGGTCAATGTCATCCAAACTGCTTCGTTCGCGCACTGCTGCAACTGCTGTTGCAAGCTTGTGTTGCGCAGGTGTTGCGTACAACACATCGTTTGTAGCAATACACACAATGTTGTTGCGATGCGCAATTCGCGCAAACTCATCATTGCGTACTGAATCGAGTGGGTCACCGTGGTCCCACATCTCCATCACCACGTTGTCTCGCCCAAACGCAGATATCAGCTGCTGCACGCGACGCTCCGCCATAGCCGGCCCATGTGCATACAAAGCGCGCGACACCACGCCGGTATGCCCTCCAGTAAGCACCCACCAATCACCTACTGAAAAATCGGCAAGTTGTTCAATGCCAAAAACAGGCTGTTCTTTACTGCCAGCAAGTTGTCCGGCACTAATTGCGCTAGACAAGTGCGCATAGCCGCGCGTGTTGCGCGCAATCACCACAATGTCGCCCACTGCTTCACCAACACTGCATTGCAACTCAGCACCGAACACTGTTGGTAGCGCTAAAGCGCGAGCAGTTTGCGCGAAGCGAACAATGCCATACAGCCCGTTGCGATCGGTGAGTGCAAGTGCATCTAACTCAAGTGCAACTGCTTGCTCTACTAACTGCTCTGGGTGTGATGCACCCTGCAAAAACGAAAAGTTAGAGCGACAGTGCAACTCGGCATATCGAACACTCCCCATGCCCTCAGGGTAGCGAACATATGTTCGCTTTTAGGGTGTTGTTACAGCAGTCGGCGTACAGCGCGCAGGCAACCTGCAAGGCCTGCATCAGACATATCAATGGCCGTATCCCACGCAAACCAGCGCACATCCTGGCTTTCGTCAGCACCTGGTGCTGGGTCTGCGTCCGGGGCGTACATCAAATAGCGCAAGTCAAGATGGGTGTGACCGCGTGGCCCGGGGTGCACGTCGAGGTGCACCAGCCACGGACCAGTGGTTGGGTGAATGACGTCGAGACCAGTTTCTTCGCGCGCTTCACGTAGTGCGCCTTCTGCAGGAGTTTCACCTGCATCAATATGTCCACCTGGTTGCAGCCACATATTGAGTCTCTTATGCAAGTGCAACACCACACCGCGTTCGCCAACGACAATTCCCGAGCCAGTGATGTGCGTTGGATCGGAAAATTCGTCAAACGGCTTAACCAATGTTGGTGCGATGTCAAGAAATTTTGTAATTGATTCGCGCTCGCGTTCGTCACATGGAATGGCAGCACTGAACTGCGCGCACAGCTCTTGCACTAGTTGTGCATCAGACTTCGCATTTGCCTTCACATTCATGACGCAGAAAATCTATCGGGACTGAGTGAAAAATATTCATCCATAGCGAGCAACTACCCACCATTTCCCGTGTTCCCTTACCACTACAAGGGCTCGCGTGGTTGTTGCAGCATCGTTACGACTAACAACAATCTGCATTCGCACCATTCGTCGTTGACGTGCAGGGTCCCACCACCGTTCTTCCACTGGCCATGGTCCGGCCCACGAAATCACGGAGTATTGATGCTGTTGTAAAATAACAACAGATGGTTCTGCGCTTAACTCGTGTCGACCACTTACTGTTACTTCAACGCCGTCCTCGCTACATACCATGATTGGTAGCGGATCGTCGTACACCACCGATGGCGATGGAGTTGGCAATGCACCTTGCCATTGCGTTTCGCTTTCTACGCAAGAAAGCGCACGACGCTCTATGTCAACAACCGATGCAGATGTCAGCGCAAACATTTCTGCTGGGTCGCGGCCGCCACGCCACTCAGGCACAAGAACCGACTGTGCGCCCAGCATGGCTGTCAGCCGCTCAATTGCCCGCTCGGCCCACTCATCCGCCTGGGTGCTACCGCCCCACAAACCCAGTTGTCGGCCCTCTCTGGCCCTTAGCCCTATTGGAGAAAGCCGAAATAAGACCACCCCACTTGTGACGGCTCGACTGGCCACCCACGCCTCCATCTGCCAGCGCACGCGCTCTGCCATCGCAGCAGCCGTCAACCCTTCCGGTTGATACCAGACACGATCACTTTGTTCTCCGTGATCGGTGTGCAACGAAATATGTACACGAACACAACTTGCACCATGAGCAGCCAAGTGCGCAACAAGCTGTTCTGTAACTTCACGTGCAGTGAGCACCACGATGTTGATGTCTTCTACTGGGCCATCAAATCGATGCGTACTCGCACGCTCTGGTGGTGGCGCAACAACAATTGGTGGGTGCCTGTCAAGACCGCGCGCCAGTCGATGCATTTCATTTCCGACAGGACCAAAACGTCCAATCAAAATAGATGGCTGAATTTCAGCAATGTTGCCAAGGTGCGCAAGACCAAGTCGTTGCAATAACGACACCACGTTGCGATCCACTTCGGCAAAGTCGGCAAGCACCGATACAGGCAATACCGCTAGACACTGTGCGCTCTCATTACGAGCAACAACACGTGGTTGACCAACCGATACAGCACTGCGGGCTGCGATCATTGCGCTAAGTCGACCATCGGCAATGCCTACGCCAAACGGAATCTGCTGACCTTGCCCTAACTCGCGCAATGCAACTTCCGCAATGTGTGTAAGTCGTTGAGCTAACGCATCGTCGCCACCTACGTAACGCGATGGGCCACGTGTTGCCAACACCACGATTCCTGGCATGCTCACTTCAACAAGTGGGGCCAACTCGGCAATAGCGCGTACTACGGGTTCAAACATGAGCCGATCGCGTTCAGGGCTATGCGTAGCAATATGCATGTGCGGGCATGCTCCTTGCGCCTCACGCTTACGCATACCCACCTGCACACCGTGTGCTGCCGCCGCCGCTGTACGAGCAATAACACGTTGCGCATGGAACACCGCAACAGCTTCAAATACCTGCCCGCGCGTTCGCAATTCACACTGAGCAGCAACGGCTTGCCAGTCGGGGCACGCAACAACCGCTACACGCGTGGACTCAACATTCATATGCGCAATTAGCCAACAAAACGCAGCGAGTACTGCTGTGCTTTTGGCACTCGTCTACCGCTTACCGCCACACAAACTTCTCGGCTTTGTACGTGCCCTGCTCCACGTTCGATTCCATTCCATTGCGTTGTAGTGGTATCTATCACCACATCGGGTTGAAATACTGATTGCAATGCCAACTTTTGCGTGGCACCAATAAGCACCAAGGCATTACGCCTGGATTGAATTCGTGTTTGCACACGCCGCGCATCGGCGACCGTAATGCCGTGCGGAACTTCAAGCATCAGCACATCGAAGCCGTCTGCCGCCGCTGCAACAGTGCTCACCCATTCAGCACGACTAGTTGCCGGTTGCACAAAAACCACGCGCTGCAAAGCAACGCCTTGCTCGCTTGCTGCTTGCACACCAATGTTGCGCACACCAACAACACCGAGCCACGAACCTGCCTGAGTGGGTTGCGAAACAATGCGCAACGCAAGAGCAACAGCGGCATCCCCACCACACAACACCGTGCGTCCACGCACTAATCCACCCTCAGGAAACATGGCGTGCAAGTCTGGCGACACAGGCAATGTGGGCAACGGCTCAAACATGCCCTCACTGTAGCGAACATATGTTCGTAGTTATCTAGGCTGGAAAATCAGCGGAAAAGCTGTGTATTTACAGGCTATTTACGGCGGGCGTGCTGATTGAGCGACTCAATGAGTGAGTCAATATTTCCCGCCCAGTGATCTGCGCCCAACACCTGCACGTGCTCGTCACCGCGAATTGCTGCACCACCCACATACACAGGAATATCTGGACACGAACTCTTCACTGTTGCAATCGTCTCACGTGCAGCAGGAATTGACGACTCAACGGTGACCCCAATACACACTGCAACAACGTCGTTGCTCTGTTGCACTGCATGCGCAAAACTTTCTGCAGGCATGTTGGCTCCTAGGTCGTGCACGTCCCACCCTTCGCTGCGTACCAAATCGGCAAGCATTGCAATGGCAAGTGCGTGTTCTTCCCCGGCCGGCGCCCCCATGATGATGGTTCCTTTAGATACTCCGCGTCGAGCAAAACGTGAGCCAACCTGCGACATCAAACGCATCGCAATATTGCTTGCACGATGTTCAACAAAAATGCCGAGTTCACCTTGTTCCCATCGATAGCCAATCGCTACCAGCGCTGGAGAAAGCACCTTCAGGTACAAAAACTTCAAATCGTTTCCTGCACGCAACACCGCTTCGAACACTTCTAACGCTCCGCGTTCATCACCTTCAATTAAGCGTGCTTCTAAACGTTCGGCCCACGGAGCCTGTGTTCGCTTCCCTGTCTCAACTGTTGCGCCGAGTCCTTCGCCTAGTTGAAATTTGTCTAAATCACTCTTACGCACGCACCAGCTGCGACCAACTTTGCGGCCTGGCAATATCCCTTCGCGCACATAGCGGTACGCGGTCATGTAGTGAACATGCAGCGCTTCTGCCACGTCATGGAGCGAAATTTCGAGATCAACCATTGCCGTGAATCTTCACACGGCGGGCTCAAACTTGCGTAACTCAGCCTTGTTTTGCGCGGGCTTTTGCGAGTGCAGCTTGGCTTCTTGCCAACAATGCTGCCGGTATTTTGCTGGCAGCAGCACTGACAGCAGGACTTCCATCGGCAGAAGGAGCAGCGGCCGAGGCCTCGCTCTTTGGGGCTTGAGCCATGAGTTCTTCTTCTGTTGGAGGCACTTTTCCTGGTGTCCAGAATTGATACAGATCTTCAACAACCTGTACCAGTGAGTCACCAAGCGATCCTGGTTTCACATCGACTGTGATCATGTTGCCGTACACATGCACCGCGTTCACATTGCCCGTGGCAAACAACCGGTTTGCTAATACATCGGCAGGCTTGCCCGTGCGCGAAGCAATGGCGGTGGTGTAACGCTCGTGCCCCTGGCCCGTTAGCGAACGGTTGAGTTCAAAACGAACCCGGCCGGGAGTGGTTGAAGGCTTCTGTGTAACGGAAACTGGCTGACCCATGCCCCACAGACTAGTTGGCTGGCCTTCACCTCAGCCGACCCTGCCAAGTACCGTTGGGGCCATGACCGAACAGATCTCTGTTGAAGAGTACGCCGCCAAAGCCCGTGTCTTTCTTGATGCGAACGCCGAGAAAAAGGAAGCTCGCAAGAAATTTGTGTGGGGCGAAGGCTCTGACAATGTCTCAATGTTCGAAGAACGAACCAAAGAAGCCGAAGAAGAAATGCTGCGCCGAGCAAAAGCGTGGCAAGCCAAGCGTTTCGATAATGGCTTTGCATGGATCACTGGACCAACTGAATTCGGCGGTGCTGGCCTCACCGTTGCACACGAACGCGCTTACAACCAGATTGAACGCGAGTACAAGACTGCGCCACTCGGAGCATTCCAAATTGGTTTAGGAATGGTTGCGCCAACGATCTTGGCTCATGCTTCACAAAAAGCTCGCGATTTGTATTTGCGCAAAATGTGGCGCGCCGACATCGTTGGTTGTCAATTGTTCTCTGAACCTGGTGCAGGTAGCGACCTTGCTTCAGTGCAGGCAAAAGCGGAAAAAGATGGAGACGAGTGGGTCATCACCGGACAGAAAGTATGGACCTCTGGCGCACAGTTCAGCGATATTGGCGAAATCATTTGCCGCACTGATCCAGGTTTGCCAAAGCACAAGGGTCTCACTGGATTCATTGTTGACATGCGAGCACCCGGAGTTGAAATTCGCCCACTTCGCCAAATGACTGGTGGAGCAAGTTTCAATGAAGTGTTCTTTAACGAGGTGCGTGTTGCAGACGACCATCGTTTGGGTGAAGTAAATAATGGATGGAATGTTGCGCTCACCACATTGATGAACGAACGCGCATCAATCGGTTCTGCTGATAGCGGCGAAAACACGATGTATACACGTTTGCTTGAAATGATTCGCCACTATGAATTGGATACGGATCCTATTGTGCGTGAAATGCTTGCTGACCTCTACATCAACACCAAGGTTGCTGGTTACACAAGTCAGCGTGCCACAGACAAGATGCGTGCAGGCCAAATGCCTGGACCAGAAATGTCGATCGGCAAAATGGCTCTTGTCAACAATCAGAAAAAAATGAATGACCTTGTTGCTCACGTACTTGGAGCAAAGCTTGTTGTCGATACCGGCGAATGGGGAACCTACGCGTGGAGTCAATTGCTGCTTGGTGCACCGGGAATGCGCATTGCCGGTGGTTCAGACGAAGTGATGCGCAACATCGTTGGTGAGCGTGTACTTGGACTTCCTAAAGACGTCGGAATCGACTCAAAGTCGGCATTCCGCGATATCAAAGTAGGAACGCAAAAGGACTAACACCGAGCGAAATACACCGCCCGGCACTGGCTAGGCGCGTCCTGGCTTTCGGAAGTTGATTGCTGCGTCAATAAGCAAACGAGTTCCGTAACCCGTCATACCTTTTTGCAACCATCCGCTATCTGCATCGGTCCACATTGGTCCTGCGATGTCGATGTGAGCCCATGTGGTTTCACCAACGAATTCATCGAGGAACAGTGCTGCAGTAATTGCTCCTGCTTCACCACCAACATTTTTCATGTCTGCAACATATGAATCGAGAGCCGGGCGATATTCGCGCTCAAGCGGCAATTGCCACAATTTGTCGGCAGTTCGTTCAGCAGCAGCAGTGAGTTGATCAATCCACTTTTGATTGTTACCCATCACACCTGCCATACCGTTGCCAAGCGCTCGCTGGCATGCACCAGTCAATGTTGCGATGTCAACAATGGCATCTGGTTTGAGCTCAGCCGCCAATGACAATCCGTCAGCCAAAATCAAACGTCCTTCGGCATCGGTGTTGTGAATTTCTACTGTTTTGCCATTGCGCATCGTGAGAACTTCTCCCATGGCCATTGCGCTACCTGACGGCAAGTTGTCGGTGCACATGAGGAAACCCGTTACTTGGTTGGTGCAACCCAATGCCTTCAGAGTGCTCATGGTGGCAAGAACAGCAGCTGCGCCACTCATGTCGCCCTTCATCATTGCGTGAGAAGGATCGGATGGCTTCAATGAAATTCCGCCCGAGTCGTACATCACGCCCTTACCAACAAGCACGAGGTGTGGTTTACCCTTTGCACCAGCTGGCTTGTATGTGAGGCGAACCATGCGCGGCGGCTCAACGCTTCCGCGGTTTACACCAACGATTCCACCGCAACCCATTGCGATCAATTGGTCTTTGTTAAATACCTCAACCTTCAATCCACTCTGGCTAGCGATTTCAACAGCCTTGTTCGCAAAAATTGTTGCGGTCAAATATGCAGGTGGCATGTTGGCAAAATCACGTGCCATGTTTGTTGCATTTGCAATCACTTGACCACGCTTCACACCACTTGTCGTTGCGGCACCCGTACCAACCAATGCAACGTTTGTGAGTTTTGGGGTTTTCTTGTCAACAGTTTTCAGATCGGTGTAACGATGAGTTGCAAGCGACATTCCTTCGACAACAACTTGGGCAGCCACTTTGCGATCTAAACGACCGATGCTGGCAAGCGTGGTGCTCACTGATGCAAAGTTTGATGCCGCCCGTGCAAAAGCTGCTGCGGCTTTACGCAACGCCGCAGCGTCCAACTTCGCCACTTCGCCAACACCGATCAAGATATTGGCGACACCCTTTTCGGCTGGCACTACATAGGTCTGTCCAACCTTTCCTGTGAACCCCAAAGTTTCAAGAGTTGCACGCGAAAACGAAAGGTCTTTCGGCAGTGCACCCTCGCTAGCAATTGGTGTACCAACTGCCTGAACGTCTGCTGGTGCTTTTGCTACTACTTGGAAATTGAGTGCCATAACAGGTCTCCTTGTAACGGGTTACTAAATAAAGCGTAACTAGATGACGTCTTTAACCGACAAAGACTCACCCTCTTGCCAGCGGGCAAGGGTCCACAACAGGTCTGAAAGACGGTTGAGGTAAGGGCAGGCTTGCGATGGTGGCGGAGCCGCGGCCAAAGAATGGCGTTCGGCGCGACGAGCAACCGTGCGACCGACATCAAGTAATGCGGAAACCCGATTCTGACCTGGAACCACAAAGTCGGTTGGCGGTTCAAAACGCTCATCGAGTGAATCAATCATGTGCTCAAGTTTTTCTACCATCAGCGCCGTGACTCGAGTTTTTTCGTCAACAAGCTTGTGACGATTTTCTGGAAGCGTTGCCAACTCTGCCATCAATACCCAGAGGTCTCGACAGATATGCACGAGCATGTCGTCGAGTTCAGTCCCCTTGCCAGCTTCTGCACGAGCTAACCCAAGAATTGCTTGCGCCTCATCTACGGCACCATATGCACGTGGGAGTGCCGAATCTTTGCCAACCCGGCCACCATAGAACAGGCCGGTTGTGCCATCGTCGCCTGCTCGTGTGTAGACCTTTTCGCGTGCCATGTGCGCTACACGCTACTTGTAGGCAGCCTTTCGCCTACGACCAAGCATCAAGAAACAGGACCAGCACGAATTAACCATGCTGGTCCTGACTACTTGAGGTTTCCCCAGGTCGTGAATTCTGGGTGAGAAGTATCGCGAGCACCTCTTCTTTCGTTTTATCGGAGCCATGAGCGGGGATCGAACCCGCGCCTCGAAACCCACGAGATTCGCGCTCTACCACTACACCATCAAGGCACCGCTGTGAATGTGTGCACGTATAAAAAAGGGGGAAATAAAAAGTGGCGACACAGAAAATCGTGTCGCCACTTTGTTTCGAAGCTAGACACATTGTGCCTGCGAATCTCGTGTATTTAAAAGTGTACCCAATTTTCAAATGAGGAAGAATTCACTCCCCACTTGTGGTCGCCTACTGTTGGGCCATGACCGAGGACGCGGCGCCAATAATCAACCTTGCCGCATTTGAAAACGGCAACAGTGAACGCAAAGCGCAAATCGCAGCTCAAGTTGATTCGGCTTGTGTCAACACGGGTTTTCTCGCAATGAGAAATCACGGCGTCAGCCAACAAGTCATTGACGACATGTGGCAAACGATGCAGCAGTTTTTTGATCTTCCACTTGAAGTAAAAAATCGATATCGCGTGCCTTCGCCTGGATATCCATATGGATACATGGGCAATGAAGCCGAGACGCTCGCTGCATCACGCGGCGATACAACTCCACCCGATCTCAAAGAGACTTTTAATGGCGGTCCAATTCACATTCCTCAACACATTGATGACCCGCAGGCACTCGCCTTCTGTTACGCGCCAACTCCGTGGCCAACACAACCAGAACATTTCACCCAAGCGTGGAACGCGTACTACAACGCAATGGAAAATCTCTCGGCGCGAATTATGAAGTTGTTTGCTTCAGCCCTGCACGTTGATGAACAGTTTTTTGACGAATTCATTTCATCACCGATCAGTGCACTTCGCGCATTGAATTATCCACCTCAAGCACGGGCTCCACAGCCCGGTCAACTTCGCGCTGGAGCCCATAGCGATTACGGGTCTCTCACTATTTTGCTTCCTCAACACGATTCACGCGGTCTTGAAATTCAACGACTTGACGGCTCGTGGCATGAAGTGCTGCCCGTCGACGGAGCATTCATTATTAATCTCGGCGACCTCATGGCACGGTGGACAAACAATCGCTGGCGGTCCACCATGCATCGAGTGGTGAACCCGCAACAGCAACATGACCCAAGGTCGCGACGTCAAAGCATCGCGTATTTCCATCAACCCAATTGGGACGCCGAAATTTCAACCATTCCTACGTGTGTTGAATCAACCTCACCAACACACTTTGAATCTGTGCTCAGCGGCCCCTACCTGATGAGCAAATTCACCTCAACTGTTCAGTGAGCAGATTGCGATCGCTTCCAAGCTTCGGCTAGCGCGCTATACCTACCCGCCTTTGCAATCAGCACTTCGTGCGTTCCATATTCAGCTATTTGGGCATCTGCAATGACTGCAATGTGATCAGCGCGTTGCACCGTTGACAAACGATGTGCAACCACAATCACTGTTCGACCATTCATCAACCGTTCAAGTGCGTGTTCAACTTCTGCTTCAGTGCCAGGATCAAGGTTTGATGTGGCTTCATCCAGCACGAGAACCGCGGGGTCAACGAGCGCGGCGCGAGCAAGTGCAACTAGTTGGCGCTCACCTGCCGAAAGCCTGCTTCCCCGTTCTCGCACCTCGGTATCCAATCCATCCGGAAGAGTTGAGAAATGATCAGTTGCGCCAATCGCTGCAATTGCTGCGTCAATTTCTTCGTCAGTTGCTGAGGACTTTGCTATTCGGACATTGTCGCGAATGGTTCCGTTGAACAAAAACCCTTCCTGGGGAACGACAACGATTCGTTCTCTAAGGGAGGCCATAGTTGCCATCGTGAGATCAACTCCGCCGTAAGAAACACTCCCTGATTGTGGGTCGTATAAGCGAGCCATCAATTTGGCAAGGGTTGATTTACCAGCACCAGTCGGTCCGACTAAAGCGAGCTTTTCCCCTACACCAACTCGAATCGACACATTTTTCAATGCAGCAGTTTCACTACTTGCGTAGCTAAACGTAATTCCGTGAACTTCAAGATCACCAACTTTGGGTAGCTC
>JACCDN011047634.1_pt1 | contig 14529 bp, 11 predicted proteins | sample 7441691 | NCBI WGS metagenome assembly JACCDN01 (sample SAMN15323439, study PRJNA562643) | freshwater metagenome | isolation source: river surface water | place: USA:Blue River Watershed | collected 2017-08-16
GAGGATTACTTTTTTGGCACCAGCTTGTAAGTGCAAATTAGCCTTTTCGCGGGTAAGGAACTTGCCAGTTGACTCTATAACTATATCGATGCCTAATTTCGCCCAGGGCAAAGCGCTAGGGTCTTTTTCGGCAAAGGTAAGGATCAGCTTCCCATCGATAAGCAATCCATCTGGAGAAGTAAGTAAGGAGCCTTTAAAACCACGGTGAATAGAATCGTATTTAAAAAGGTGTGCTAGTGTGGTATTATCGGTAATATCGTTTATCGCAACAATTTCTATGGAAGGGTTTAGGAGAGCATTTCTGAGGAAAACTCTACCAATTCTGCCAAAACCATTAATAGCTACTCTTATTTTAGACATAGGATATTGAATTATGATACTAAATTACGCTTTATTGATAAATAAGTTTTTAAGATAAAGGCATAAAGTGTTAAACGATTGAGAATGAGTAATAATTAACGAAAGGGCTGTAGATTTATGATTTTTTTGTAAAAAACATTTGCAAAGAAACATTAAAATATTACTTTTGCAGTCCCAAAGCGCTACCACGTATACGGAAAACGCAATGGCCCGTTCGTCTAGGGGTTAGGACAGGAGATTTTCATTCTTCAAACAGGGGTTCGATTCCCCTACGGGCTACAAATAAAACATACCAAAGCGTTATAAGTTAAATACTTATAACGCTTTTTGTTTTTATTGCAGTATCATTACAGTAACAATTTCATAAATAAACCCAATTAACCTAAATTTTAAATCTAAATCATAATAAAATAGAATAATAAAACTATGCTTTTTTACGATTTATTGTAATATATTAACACTCAAAATAGAATATTAGGCACAAAAAATCAGTTATGATATACATTACTAAAACAGAAATAGCACCTGATAAAAATGCTGTGAATCCGTGTTTATTAATTAACCTTGAGTTTGAATTTGATCGTTATTATGAATTGCCTATTGGATTTTCAGGTAGATTAAAAACACAAGATGGAACTCGTCTTTCGTATATTCAAAGTGAAAAGGATCAAAACTTTCAATACACTCTTAGAGATAATGGCCTTACTATTGATCAGTCGAAAACTAAACATGATAGAAGTAAATTTACAAAGCAATTATCAACTGAGTTAACAAATAATGCAATTGATAGAATTGAATTAATAAGAATCGCAGATCCTAAAAAAGAAATTTCTCTAACAGTAGAAATAGATGTAACCACTTTAAAGATTGAGAACAATCAAAGTCAAATTACACAATTAAAAGCCGAAATTACACAAACTCAAATTATTTATACAATACCTCAGAGTAAATGGATACAAGATTTTGCTCCACACCTTGGAATCGGGAATTATTTACTAATTGAATTTCCTATTAATCCAACTGATATAGAAATTAACAAATTGAATAGTTGGGGCGATAAATTAGGAAGAGCAAGGAAGAGATTAGAAGAAATGCAGAATTATCTTGCTTTAGGGGAGTGGGAAAAGGTCATAGAGGCATCAAGAAAAGTTTGGGAAATCTTTAAGTTAAAGGAAAAAGAAGTTGTATTAAAATCTGAGTTGAAAAGTTTACTTTATCTAAATAATTACTCGGAAGAGGGATTAGATAACCTTCTTACTTCTATTTGGAATATGCATGAATATGCTTCAAAATTTGTTCATGAAAAAGACAAGGAGGGAAGTCTTAAGCCCGAACTTTATGCAAAGAAAGAGGATGCATACTTCATTTATATGTGGGCGATTGGGCTTGTCAATATGTTAAGTGAGAAATTAAAGAATGAAGTTGTTAGATAATATTTTCTTATATTAATTTCATTATTTATGAACTCGAAAAAATATTTTATTAGATGTGTTTGATAGAAATACATGCTAAATACAAGTGTTTACCAAATAATAAAATTGCATAATTCAATATTAATTATCAATTGTTGTAATTTTTTTCTGAATTTTATTTAACAAATCACCTAGATCGCTTCCAAAATATCGTGATTGAAAAAATTCAATCACCCCATATTGATTATTTCCCTCTGTAACCAAATTATATAGCTCTTCATTTGTAGTAATACGATGTTTACCTACTTGTAAAAGATGCTTGACATTTCTATAACCCACCTTGCGCTTTTTCTCATTAGAACCCTTATCATATTCCCGATAAGCAATGGTATAATCATTGTAAAGTTGACGTAGAAAATCATATTCATTTTGCCATTGTTCTCTGTTCATGCTCATATTTCAAATTTAGTTAGAATTATATTTTATAAAACATCCATATAAATCTTATTATAATATTATAGTGGTGAGTTTTTAGAAATGTTAAATGTTTGATTTCGATAGTTAAGTATTATGTGGTCTACTATTCAATAATATTTTTGCGAGGTATTTTCACAGCACTCTTCCATCATTGTTTTATATAATGGAGGTAATTCATCAATTGGAAATTTAGATAATACGGCTTATAAAGTTCTTATGTTGTCATGGTTAATATTTACTACATTAGTATCTGTCAAAATACTAAAGTTAGTACTATATTTATAGAAAACCATATTAAATTATCGAAATCGTGGAGAGGAGAACAATTAAACTTATATATAACAATGACACGGCTAAAACTATAGAAGTAGATAGTCTTTTTTCACTTATAGAAAATCATGACATGTATGTATTGCTCAGGAAAGAAATATGGAAAAGGAATGATATTGGGAATCCGTTATATGTTTGTGATGAATGTGGGACTGAGCTAGAATTGAGTTGCCTTAAGAAAAGACATGAAAATAACCATAGCGATAAATTTCACACTTATTTTTTTAAACATAAGAAAGAACCTGAGCAAAATAAATGCTCTATTAAAACGAATACAGGTCTGACAAAAGAAGAAATATTAAAAAAACAATATCTTTTTAAAAAGGAGAGTAATTTACATAAGTCATTGAAACAAAAAGTAGGAGATATTATTAGAGAATATATAGATAAAAAAGTAGTAGTTGACAGTAAATTTATTAATGATAAGTATGGAGATACAGAAAAAAGAAAACCTGATATATTCTTCAAATATGATTTAAAAGAAATTACAATAGAATTTCAAGTTAATAACACATTTCATTCAATAGTTCGCGAAAGAGAGAATTTTTATGAGCGTAATAAGATCTCTTTAATATGGGTATTTGCTGAATTTAATCCAGATGAATTTCATGCGATTTTACAAAAGGATATTTATATCCCAAATAAGAATAACGCATTTGTCTTTGACTTTGATGCAGAAAATGAATCTCATCAAAAGGAGACATTATGCTTGAGAGTATATTACAAAAAATACTTTAATAATAAGGGAGAAATTGGAAGTCGTTGGGAACATTCAGTTATACCAATTGATGATCTTGATTATGACAATAATACATTAAGGCCGTATTATATTGATGATACTAAAAGTAGAAATGATGTAGAATTTGAAATTTTAGATAATGTTGCTCAAGCTAATCTTAAATCACTTCAACAAAAGGTTATAAATATCAAATCAATGTTAAAAGAATTTAGATACTACGACGATTATGATGCTACATATCTATCAAATTACTTAGATACATTTAATAATGATGATGAGATAAAATTCATTAGGAAAAATATTGACATACTCAAACCAATTAAGAATAGCAAAAAAAATTACTTAAATATATTAATAGAAGAGGGTGGTCATAATAAATTGGTTTGTTTTCTTCTTTCGAATGAGATAATTATAAGTGAACTCAACGGTTTAAATATGGATTCATTATTAATATCTAGAATGGAGCATTACGAAGGACTATTTATAACTCCAGATGACGAAATAGTACAAAGATTATTTTTAAAAGGATATAAAATGTCTGAAAAAGATGTTGATTATATTTTATCTAGACCCTTAACTAATAATGAAGAGTTCAAATTTATTCTTGAATCCTATCAGTCTCTAAATTCAATTAGTGAACTAGAATATTTTTATCGAAATAAGAGTGTGTTTTTTGTAATCGAATCATTAATCAGAGGCAAGCTTTTTTGCATTGGTAGCCCTCTACATAATATAAAATGGCTAATTGAACTCTCAATAAATAAGTACCAAACTCATTGGAATTATATTTATAAAGCATACTTACATCATAAACGGGATAAAGAATTAGAGTTTATTGTAAGCGAAAAGAAATATAATGATCTAGTTAAGAAAGTAAATAAAATTAAAAAAACCGAAAATATTGCAATTATGGATAGAATAGCTTTTAAACTATATCCAGAAATTTTTGGTTAATATAAAAATGACTATTGCTTTAAGTAATACTAATTATCAATTAGGGGGTTTATGGGGAGCAGAATTCCACACAAAATTAGCTGTAAGGATTATAGTCAATAGGTAATCACTTATATAGAGTTCTTATTTAATAACGATTCTTCCAATAGAGTGCATTGAATAAATTTCTGCTTCTTGTCTTTTATTATCGTACATAAAAAGATAATCCTTCGTCTGTCCTAAATATAAAAGATTCTTATCCGATTTAACTGTATCGTTTAAGTTATATATAAATTCAACATTAACCCCCTCATGGTTTTTAACCTTTCTAATATCTTCGAATGACGCTGTAAATTGAAAAAAACCATATATAAAAGACATTGCCAAAATAAAGGAGTATTCATCATAAAATTTAGGGTTTTTTTCGCTTACTTTATTAATTACTAAACTGTATAAAAGAATTAAAGGTATGCCGATAAACCAAAATGAATTCTCTATGAAATGGGATTTATTTGTTTTTAAAAAATAATAACCAAATGAAATTAGCGGAATAATTATTACGCCATATACCTGAACATAGTATTTTCTTATAAATTCTATAACAAGTGAAATTATGCGCTCTACTTTTGTTTGCTTTGGTGTCTCGAGTGTCTTTAATTTGTCGTCAGTGCTTTTTTGTAAGTCTTTTCTAAGGAAATGTGAAATAATACTAAATATGAGTATGAAGACTGTCATGACCGTCATTTGAAGTGACATCATTAATATCTCTGATATAGAAGTGAAATCTTCAATATGAATTTTAAAAGTTCTATAATATAGTTGCCATCTTAAGTAGCCACAGCCTATTATGAAAGCACTTAAAATAGGAGTTATTTTAATGATTTGACTAATCATCGCTTGTCTAGTAAAAGTTTTATTATATTTTTCATTTAAATCTTTATTTTATCTGGCTGATAGATTCAATAACAATTGAAGAAAGATCTGAATTAATATTTATCATAATCCGATCCGTTTAAGTTTTCTTTACTCTTCTTCCTTTGGTAACCGTGTCCGCCTTTACCCTTTGAGTTTTACTCATAAATACCTCCAAAGAAATACTATGAATGTCCAGTAATCTAATAAATGTTTTCATGGTCATATTTGCCTTCCCATTTTCAATCTTCCAATATAATGACCTACTTATATCATACGTTATGGCAAATTTTTCATGACTTTCAAAACCTGCTTTAGTTCGTAGATATCTTAATTTTTCACCAATTATAAGTAATGTATCGTCTAGACTTTCCATATATGGAAAATTGACAATTTTACACTTTCAAAGGTACTCATTTAAAAATACTCTTTATAATGAGTAATATTTTTTATATTTGAATTACAACAAAAAAAAAGAAAATGAAACACGTATTTATCGCTCTTATGCTTCTTTCCTTCATGGGATGTGTAGCTCCTAAACCACTTACTGTGTCAAAACACCCTGGTCAAACAACAGTACAAAAGCCATCTATGAAAGAATTGAATGATGATGTCTGGTATGTGTATTGGGCTGACCAAATTGATGCATATCAAAATACTATCCCTATGCCAAATGATGAGTATCCCGAAAGTGCAAAACGAGGATATTTTCGAGCAAAAACAGAATACCAACAGAAATATGATAATGCAGTTCAAAAAGCTCGTATACAGCGAACCGTTATAATTCCACTCGTAGCAGGTGGTCTTTTGTTTTTACTGTCTTTACAAGCAATTGGTGGGTAATATTCGAATGCATATCGAACAACTAGATTACTTTTTACATTAAGAAATTTATAAAACAAATTCATATGAACACTAAACACATTGGATTACTGTTATTGTTTGCATTTGCAACACTCACAGCCTGTGCACAAGCACCAACAGAAGAACAAGCACAAACTGCAGTAAGCGAGCGAGTGCAGAAAGAATCAAAAGGCTATATACGAGTTGTCACCCTCACTAAAACAAATGGTCAGCAAGAGCAACTCTTAAATGGACAAGAAGTGTACACTCTATACTATGATGTCCTCATTGAATTCATTAAGGATTGTTATAAAGCATGTGATCCATTAAATGGATGCTTCTATACCTACAGAGATTGTACCGAACAAGAACCAATTGGATGGGAAGCATATAACAAACAAATTAAGAGGTTTAAGAAAGGTCAACAAATTAAGGTTACTGGAAGCTCAATGAAATTTTCTAAGACCGAACAAGGATGGGTGGCACAGAAATTGTATCGATGAATTAGTATCAATCCCAATGATTTTAAACGTTATAACCAATAATGTTACCAGAGTATTAAATTTGAAAAATACGTAGAATTACGTATTGATGATACTAGAATAGAAGGCTATCTTGCACCTAAGATAAGTGTAATTAATTTATAAGCCACAATATTGGTTTATTTCATTAATAATATAAAATTATGAATACAACCAAATTATTAATATCCAGATTTGCTGTTGCAATCATTATATGCTTAATGGTTATTAATAATTTGCAGGCTCAAGCGACATGGCAAAGATCATATGGGACACCTACCACAGATTTCCCTAGACAAATGATAGCGCTTTCCCAAGGAGGGTATCTGTTTACAGGACAATCTTATACTTCCGTTCCGGGAATTTATAATATCGCATATCTTGCAAAGACGAAGTCTAATGGTGACTCTGTTTGGACAAGAGAAATTTTCCCAATTCTTCCTGATTCAAGTATCGTTGGCTTAAGTGTTTTTGAGGTAAGTCCGAATTTGTTTTTGCTAGGTAGTTCAAAGATTATATTTATGTATGATTCTAATGGTACTCAAATAGGATACAAGAAAATTCCGATAGCATCATTTTATCAAATAATCGATTTCGTAAATGGTGATATTGTTTATACAACTGGAGCTAAGTTACAAAAAGTTGACACTTCTGGATTGCTTAAATGGTCAATAGATTTCCCCAATTTTTTTGGTACAAAAAAAGTAATAAAAAATCACAATAATAATTACTGTTATTTATACCCTGGTACTGGAGGAACATATTTTAGAGAAATCACTTTCGGTGGACAGATAATTAAAGATCAATTGCTCGGTGTTGGTAGTAGTATTTCTAATGGAATGTTAATGCAAAATAGTAAAATGAATTATGTTGAAGTTCATGGAGGCTCAAATACTGCAATGGTAAAATTTGATACTTTATTAAATATTCTTTCAGAAAATACATACCCAGGTTTTAATGAATTAAGAGCATTTAGTGAAACTCCTGATAAAGGATACATTTTGACAGGAATGGAGAATCAGGATATTGCGTTTCTGAAAATTGATTCAAGTGGTAATCAGGAGTACTTTCATTGGCTTGTTAGATGGTTCTATGAAGAATTCGCTATAGATATACATGTAGATACAGATGGGGGATTTGTGGTGTTTGGAAGTGGAGGACGTGATGAACCAAATTACTCAGATTATTTGCTTGTGAAAACCAATAGCGATGCAACTTTGGGAATACCGTTAATGCCTGAAAAAAAACACTATGAACTAATTGTTTATCCTAACCCATCTCAAAGTGTAATAAATATTAAAACTACTTTTCCTATAACTGGTGAATTGATTATCACCGATTTAATTGGAAGAACTATTTTAAAAAAGGAAGTACATTCGCTTTCAACAATGGAATTAAATGTTGAAAGTTTAGAACAAGGTGTGTATGTCGTTCAGATTACTGATCAATATTCTCATATACCTTTCTATCAAAAAATTTTAAAACAATAATTATTTCTATAACCTAAATCAAAAACTTATGAAATTTTTTTTTAACCAAAAAAGAAGAATTTGTTTTTGCCTAATTCTTCTCTTATCATTTAATCGTTTATATGCACAGGAACAGTTTCAGTGTGTGACTTCGACAGATAGTGCTGATGTAATTATTGGTGCTGTAGATTCGCGATTAGGGCTTGGATTTACACCCAAAGATACAATGCGTGTGTTGGTAATATTTTGTGGATTTACAAATGACGACACTACAGATCATGAACTATATAATAACTTGATATGGCCTTGGGATTCATTAGCACCATCCAATGCTAAATATCAATTCTATAAGAACTATAACCAGTTTAACAGTAATTCTGTAGATACAAATGTTTCCAATTTCTTTTATCAAATGTCTAAACAATCCGCTAAACCATTAAAGTTGGTTGCTGATTTTTTCCCACAAAGAATAGATGTAACTGCTACAAATACTATTAATGGTCTTGGAGGTACTGCTGGTAGTTTATCTTGGCATCAATATTCAAAAATGGCGATTGATACAATTGAAAAATATTATCCAACATTTAATTGGTCAAAATATGATAAACGAAAAAATTCTAGTAACTTTCAATTTGATAATTCAGATGTCACTACCTATCCTCCAGATAATAATTTAGATTATGTAATATTTGTATGGAGATTCAGAAAGAACACCCAACCTTATGGTACAACCACTACACTTGACGCACCAACAGGCTTTGTTACCCTTTCAAGTCTAACAATGGATATAAATACAACCAGTTCTGGAACATATCATATAAAAAATGAAAATGCTCAATTTATAACTGGTGCATTTAGTGATAGCGCAGCTTTATCTCGAGTTATTGTACATGAAATGGGTCATTCATTGGGGCTACCACATTACAGTGGAGCAGCGAATGAATTTGAAAAGTATTATACGATTAACAATGGTTGGGGGATTATGAATAGTGACATGGCACCATTTTCATTGTGTGCCAATGCGTGGGATCGTTGGTATTTTGGATGGTCAAATATCACATATGATCTTTCCAATGTAACTCAAAATGGGACATACGTACTCCGAGATTTTGTCACTACTGGCGATGCGATTCGTGTACAATTACCGTTTTCAAATGGACAAAGCATGTGGATAGAAAATCACCAAAGAAAACATCCTTTTGATAAGAGAAGAAAAAAATGGCTTACAAATGGTCTGGGGGCAACCATACCTCAGACAGCGAATGGAATCACTTTGTATTCTGAGAATATGGCGAATTCATTTACTAAAGTGAATTTACTTAGATATGTAGATGACCCTCAAGGATCGGAACTAACTGGGGTTAGTGCAGCAAATGGAATTCATGTATATACACCTGAGGGGCATTTTGAATATACGCAAGGCACCTCATTTACTTCTCCAGAATGGTATAACAATACAATTTTCCCTTACACAACAAATATACCCAATGCGGTAGGTATATTTAATGCAACTACTTACACAAGGTATGATGCTAATAATGATAATAAGATTGAAAGAATAACTGGTGAATGGAACTATATCGTTCATCAAAATGGTGGGTATTCTTATAGCATTCTCTCTCCAAATATTACATTTCAAACAAACGATAAAATTTCACTGAGCTCAAAAAATGCACCAGTTAATATTCCTATATATAAAGTTTTTTCAGAGAAATTGATGCCAATCTATTTAAATGGTGTTTCAATAAAAGTTCTCAGTTATGAATCTAATGGGGATGCAAATGTGGAAATAAAATTTAATGAATATGATGTTACGGCAGATACTCGTTTGGCAGGGAATATTATATTAAACAAAAACTTGGCAGATAGCACATTGCCATCATTAAATTTAGCATCCAATAAATCTATAGTAATTGATAAAAGTATAGCACCTAATAGAACATTTAAATTAAATGGAGCATTTGTCAATCCTTCGTTATTTATTTGTCAACAAAGTGCTTTTATTAAAATGAATGCTAGTTCTAGTATAGTGGTTGATAATGGCACAACTTTTAAAATGGAGTCCACTTCTAAATTAGAAATCAATTCAGGAGCAGTATTTAATGTTAAAAACAATAGTATTCTTGATCTTGGTAATGATGCTCAAATTATAGTAAAAGAAGGTGGTAAATTATTAATTGAAAAAGGAAGTACAGTTCAATTAAATGGAAATGCTAAAATTATTCTTGAAGACCCTACTTCTTTTGCTCAACTGAACTCAGTACTAGAATTAAAAGGAACGTCTATTTTAGTTTTAAATGGAACTTCAAAAGTTATTGCTGAGAATAAAGGGAAAATTCATGTTAAAGACACTGCTCAATTTAATATCACAGCAAATGCAGAACTGCAATATGATAATGGAGCTTCTTTGATATTAGAAAACACAAAATCATGCCTAGGATTTGATGGTGGTATCAGAATAGGGAATGGCACTCAGTTTACATTTACAGGTAGTGGTTATATGAAAGTTAGTCAAAGTACTGGACAGTTTATCCCTGGCAGTAACTCATCTGTTTGGATTAGTGGATCTAGTAATAGCGATCAAATTATTGATATTTTAGATTCTGTAGATTTATCATTTAATAAAAGGCTTGCACAATTAACAATATTTAACGGTAAAATCACAATGGATAACTTATCTAAAGTAAGTGTTTATTGTAGGGCTAGAATTGCCTCAACAAAATTTACATCATGGGATGGGAATCCTACAACTCATAAGGGGTTAAATTTATTTGGTCAAGGAGGGGTATATATTAGTTCGTGTACTTTTGAGAAAGGTGCAAATGGTATATATAACTCATATAAACCAAGTACCACTAGACAAGGTGGAAAGCTTTATATTTCATCTTCAGTATTCCAAGATCTTGCAACTGCATATTATCAATATGGTGGTGGCTTTGGTATTTTCAATAGTGAATTCACGAATAATAGTGATGGAATAATAACAAATATTACAGAAGTCAATTCTGAATTAAATGGCTGTGAATTTGATGGAAATACAGGTTATGCAATTAGATTTATTGGAACAGGAACAGCCTCTTTATCATTGAATGGTACGGATATTTCTGGTAGTGCTAAAGGGATTTTTTCTTTTGGTAATAGTCAGACAAATATCAAATGTGGAACATTTACTAATAACACAAATAGTGTATTTGGTTATTTTGACCCATCGTTTAATTTAAGTTCTGAATTCAATGAAAATGGTACTGTAACCTTTAATAATGAGGGCCAGATTTTTAGTTTTTATCATGCCGGAGATTTATTCTTAGCAGAAGGCTTTAATAATTTTTATCCTGCATCTAGTGGGAATAATGAAATCATCAATGGAACACAAAACAGATCAGTGCCATCTGGGTTGGGGTATTTTAATGCATTTAATAATGATTGGAATGGGTCTGGGATTACACCAGTTTACTCTTCCGATTATGAAGTCACTTCATCGGAGACAGGTCATTTCAGTGATCCTATTTACTACCAAGATGGTGACCCTATCACATCTGCAATTGAATGCGGAACTGGTGAACCATGTACTAGTTGCGATGAGGCAGATTTGAATCCACTTAAAAATTGTGATTGCGAAACAATTAATACTACACATATAGTAGATGTACCATTAAATACAGCACTGCAAAATATTATTGATGATTTAGGTACTTCTACTGGTATAGATGACAGGGAAGAAAGTGTGATAGAACTTAAGGAATTATTAACGTATTCTATGACATCAATAAATGATGAAGAACGATTCTTATTAAAGTATGCTTATAGAATGTTTAAAGATGAACTTGCGTTGTGTATATCCGATACAAACTTTGTTGATAGTACCGCATTAAGTGCAAATGTATTATTAAGTGATTATTTGGGGTATTTCTCTGACATTCTTTCTTATCAAAAAGATTTGCCTTCTTCCGATCAACTATTTGATGACATTTCTATCTTGAAACTTGATGAAGCATTATCATACAAATTATTAACAGACCAAACACAAGCATTGGATAAAACAGACGATTTATTAGCTATTGTTGATGATATCAAAGATCCATATATAACATATTGGGTTTGTTTACTTACAAACGAAGTTGATTTTAAGGCTGGTACAATTAATCAAGATCAATTTGAATTATACACTAGTGGATGTTGGGCGGAATTTACTGCGAATTATGAAGGTATGAACAGAGCGGTAAATAATAATACCATTCCAAATACATTAAAGTCATACTCTCATAAAAACGCTGACAAGGAGGGAAATGATGTTACTAACCAAAATGATTCAGAAAACAGAAGTGATTTGAAAGAAATCAAACAATTAAATATTTTTCCAAATCCTAGTACGAATTCATTTACTCTTAGTATCCCAGAAGAGTCGGCAAATACAGTTATTAAAGTATTTAATATGTACGGTAAAGAAGTCTTGGAACAAATAATCACGAACAAGAATAATATAAGTATAGATTTAAGTAATCAATCTGATGGTTATTATATCTGTACTGTGATTACAGAAAATTCAAAGTATGAGGCTAAAATTATAAAGATTAAATAATATAAAAACTTAAATAAATCAGTAATATAGTAAAAAGCCGACTTCAATAGTCGGCTTTTCTGTTTCAGAATAATCTAATCTGAGATCCTTTCTGCTTTTCATTTTTCACAAATGAGTTATTATGCAAATGCCATAAAGTAGAATTTTCTTTCTCAATGATTAATCGCACACCCAATGGGAAAATAGAGAACTTGTAACTACATCTGAAATCATCGGGGTTAAGAGAATCGGCGCACATTACTTCTCCATGGAAAATTCCATTAAGAAATAAATTAATGGCAGACATTTTTACACAGATAGCATCAAGATCGATGCCGTAATAATGATGTCTGTTTCCTAACTCAAATCCAGTGGCAAGAAGCATCCTTCCACTTCCACAATTAGGGTCTAGAACATTCAATGTTTTTTCGGATTGCTCTGCGCATGTAAGCTTAGCCATCATTTCACAAACATGCCATGGAGTGAAGAACTGTGAAGCTCCTTTACGATACAGATGTTCTTGATAGAAATCTCCTAACACATCATTCCCTTGAGAACTTCCTTTTTTTGATTCCATTTCTATAACCATCTGTGCAAAAGCTTCAGGAAAGAGGTGTCGTAAATCATCATTCTCATATTTAAGAATGGTGTCCATATACAATTCCTCATCATATGATTTTCGGGTCTGGGGATTGATAGAGAGCGAGCAAAGCGAAAGGGTGAGGAAATCATCAAATGCGGTACGTAAGTCGTACCTGTGCTCAAATTGGAGCATCAGATAGCTAAAGGATTGTATTTTTGACATAGAACTATGGTTTTTGAATACCATAGCATGGATTGAAAAAAAAATCAATAGTAAAAAATATGAGAATTATCTAATTCTAGATATTTACAACTCTGCATTATTTTTTTAGATTTACATATACTAAAGCCAAATTAAATATGTCAGGAGTTTATACAAAAAATAGTTTTGGAGGCGCATTGCCTTGGATTATTGTACTTTTAGGGTTAATTGCGTTTCTTGTTGGAGTGTTTTTCCCATTTGAAAATGACTCATATTGGAAGACACTTTTTCTAGAAGCAGGTAAAACATTACTTGCAAGTGGAGTATTTGCATATCTACTAAAATATACTCAATTTTTAGGAATATTTAAAGAAGAAATCACAAAAATAATCTTTGAACCTAAATTTCTACAAAATAGAAACGATATTGATATATATTGGGGTAAAGTAACAGAGGTGTTATTTAAGGATAGATTTCCTCATATTAGAAGACAGCTTTTAGATGATGTAAGGAACACCTATCTGCCTACAAACCAGAATTACTATTACGACAAACATACATTTACTTACCAAATTGAACTTCTTGATAATAATAGGGTGAAAATAACGCAAGAATCTAAGGTTACTAAGATTGTTATAAATGATGCAGAACATATTAAGTATAAATTTGTGAATAGTATTAAATTCAGAAATGACCAAAGTGAAGTTTTATTTAAGTTGGTTGATTTTAAAGTAAATGGCGAAAAATCAATTCCTGTAGTTAATAGAGAGGTAAGAAACAATAACGAGCTTGTGAGTTCGTTCTTAATAGACTTAAAAGGAAAGGATAAATACGCTTTATCGAGAACAATTGAGAAAGAATACTGTTTAGAAGATGATAATAAGATGTCTTTTAGGGTTAATTATATAACTAATACAATGAGGTTGAAATTTCATTACCCTCAAAATTTGAAATTGAGTTTCTTTTCATTGGGAACACTTGATGAGTTTGAGATTGTTGACCAGAAACCAGGTTTCCTTGAAATGTTTTACGATAATCTGATATACTCTAATCAGGGTTTTCTTGTAATTATGGAAAAAATAAATTAATTTTGATATGAAAAAGCTGGCAGAAATGACTAAAGAATTATTCTTTGATGAAGATAGAGGTTAAAAACTATCTAAATCACACGAATTCAAGCACTTGTCTTTA
>JACCDN010613409.1_pt1 | contig 14525 bp, 13 predicted proteins | sample 7441691 | NCBI WGS metagenome assembly JACCDN01 (sample SAMN15323439, study PRJNA562643) | freshwater metagenome | isolation source: river surface water | place: USA:Blue River Watershed | collected 2017-08-16
GACCGGCAAAGAAGCACTCTAAAGGGGATTCAACATGAAAAAATGGTTCACAAGCCTTTTGAGCGCCGGCCTGTTGCTGATGGCAGTGGGCATGACGCCTGTCGCCTCCGCAGAGGATGCGCAGCCCGCCGCGGCACCGGCGGCAACGGCAGCACCTGCTGCCGCTCCAGCTGCGGCGGCCGCGGCAGCGCCCGCAGCCGCAGACGCCGCAGCGCCTGCCGAAGCGGCGGCAGCACCCGTACCCAACAAGGGTGATACCGCATGGATGATCGTGGCAACGCTGCTGGTCATCATGATGTCGATCCCGGGTCTGGCCTTGTTCTACGGCGGCCTCGTCCGTTCGAAGAACATGCTGTCGGTGCTGATGCAAGTGATGATGATTTTCAGCCTCATCACGGTACTCTGGTTCATCTACGGCTACTCGCTCGCCTTTACCGAGGGCGGCAGCTTCTTCGGATCGTTCGATCGTCTGTTCATGAAGGGCATGACCCCGGACTCGCCGGGAGCGACCTTCAGCAAGGGTGTCGTGATTCCCGAGATGCTGTTTGCCTGCTTCCAGGCGACCTTCGCTGCCATCACCTGCGGCCTGATCGTCGGTGCATTTGCCGAGCGCATCAAGTTCTCGGCCGTGCTGCTGTTCATGGTCATCTGGTTCACCTTTGCCTACGTGCCGGTCGCGCACATGGTCTGGTTCTGGCCCGGCCCGGATGCGTTCACCGATGCCGATGCGGCGGCAAAAGCCACTGCTGTCTCGGGCTGGCTGTTCCAGAAGGGCGCGCTCGACTTCGCCGGCGGCACCGTGGTGCACATCAATGCCGCAGTCGCCGGTCTGGTCGGTGCGGTGGTCGTTGGTAAGCGTGTTGGCCTCGGCCGTGAATCGATGGCACCACACTCGCTGACCCTGACCATGGTGGGCGCCGCGTTGCTGTGGGTGGGCTGGTTCGGTTTCAACGCGGGTTCCGCGCTGGAAGCGAACGGCTCGGCCGCACTGGCCTTCGCCAACACCCTGCTTGCCACGGCTGGCGCAGTCGTCTCCTGGTCTTTCGCCGAATGGATCCTGAAAGGCAAGCCCTCGATGCTGGGCGCCGCCTCGGGCGCCGTCGCTGGCCTCGTGGCGATCACGCCTGCCGCCGGTTTCGTCGGCGTGATGGGCGGTCTGGTGATCGGACTGCTGGCGGGTGTGGTCTGCCTGTGGGGCGTGAACGGCCTCAAGCGCATGATCGGCGCCGATGATTCGCTGGATGTCTTCGGCGTGCACGGCCTGGGCGGCGCACTGGGCGCGATCCTGACGGGCGTGTTCGCTGCGCCCTCGCTGGGCGGTACCGGCATCTACGACTATGTCGCCAATGCCGCATCGCCCGAGTACTCGATCGCGGGCCAGGTCTGGGTCCAGTTCCAGGGCGTGCTGACCACGGTCATCTGGTCTGCTGTTGTCGCCTACATCGCGTACAAGATCGCTGACATGGTGATCGGCCTGCGCGTGACGGAGGAAGAAGAGCGCGAAGGCCTCGACATCTCCAGCCACGGCGAGACAGCCTACCATCGCTGACATCACGGGTCTCCTCTGCAGCACCGGCTCAGCTCACCGGGCCACGAACGCCTCCTTCGGGAGGCGTTTTTTCATCTCCGGGCCGACCGCTCACCGATTCAGGGCATGAGCAGGTCATGTCCGTTAAAATCGCGGTCTTGGACAAGCTCTGTCCCGTCGCAGTCTGATTCCCTGGAAGGTTTTGCATGGTTCCCCATCTGGTCACGGCCCTCAACGGCCCGTTGCTCGAGCTCGAGAAGAAGATCCTGACCGCCACGCCCGCCATCGAGCGCTGGTTCCGGCTCGAATGGCAGGAACACACGCCACCGTTCTACTGCTCGGTCGATCTGCGCAATTCCGGCTTCAAGCTCGCGCCTGTCGATACCAATCTTTTCCCCGGCGGGTTCAACAATCTTGCGCCCGAGATGCTGCCGCTGGCCGTGCAGGCGGCGATGGCCGCGATCGACAAGTACTGTCCGGATGCCAAGAACCTGTTGCTGATCCCGGAGAAACACACCCGCAACACCTTCTATCTGCAGAACGTCGCGCGGCTGATGCAGATCTTCCGGCAGACCGGCCTGAATGTGCGGCTGGGCAGCCTGTCCGATGAGGTGAAGGAGCCGGTCGTCATTGATCTTCCCGATGGCAACAGCATCACCCTCGAGCCGCTGGAGCGTTCCGCGAATGGCCGCCGGCTCGGGCTGAAGAACTTCGATCCCTGCACCATCCTGCTCAACAATGATCTCTCGGCCGGCATCCCGGGCATTCTCGAAGACCTGCATGAGCAGACACTGTTGCCGCCGCTGCACGCCGGCTGGGCGGTGCGCCGCAAGACCAATCATTTTGCCGCCTATGATGAGGTCGCGAAAAAATTCGGCAAGCTGATCGATGTCGATCCGTGGATGCTGAACCCGTATTTTGCGAAATGCACGGGCATCAATTTCCACGAGCGCACTGGCGAGGATTGCCTCGCCACCAGCGTCGATACCTTGCTGACGAAGATACGCAAGAAGTACAAGGAATACGGTATCAAGGAAACGCCTTTCGTGATCGTGAAGGCCGATGCCGGTACCTACGGCATGGGCATCATGACGGTGCGCGACTCCAGCGAGGTGCGCGACCTGAACCGCAAGCAGCGCAACAAGATGTCGGTGATCAAGGAAGGGCTGGAAGTCTCGGATGTGATCATTCAGGAAGGCGTGCACACCTTCGAGCACATCAATGATGCCGTTGCCGAGCCGGTCGTGTACATGGTGGATCGCTACGTCGTCGGCGGTTTCTACCGTGTGCATGCAGAGCGCGGGATTGACGAGAACCTGAATTCTCCCGGCGCGCATTTTGTGCCGCTCGCCTTCGCGCAGCAGCACGCGCTGCCCGATCTTGCCGCCAAGCCCGGCACCGCCGCGCCGAACCGCTTCTACATGTATGGTGTCGTCGCCCGCCTCGCCCTGCTTGCGGCATCGGTGGAGCTGGAAAAGACGGACCCGAACCCGGAAGTCTATTGATCCCGGCGCACGCGGCGCGCCGCCAGCGCCCGCCTACCAACATTCCTGACCATGAAAATCGCCTTTGCCGCCGATCCGCTGGAGAGCTTCAAGATCGTCAAGGACTCGACCTACGCGATGATGGTCGAGGCCGCCGGCCGCGGACATGAGCTCTATGCGTTCGGCCATCCGGACCTGATCTTCGACGGGCGCAAGGTGATGGCCGGCCTGTCGCGCGTCACACTGACCGGCCATGACAACGACTGGTACCGGCAGGAGCCGCCGGTACTGATGTCCCTCAACGAGATGGACATCGTCGTCGAGCGCACTGATCCGCCGTTCAACATGGAGTATGTGTACGCGACCTATCTGCTCGAGCGCGCCGAGGCCGACGGGGCGCGCATCGTCAATCGCCCCGGCGCGATCCGCAGCCACAATGAGAAGCTGGCCATTACCGGCTTCACGCAGTTCATCGCGCCCACGCTGGTCACGAGCAACGAGGCTCACCTCAGAGAGTTTCACCGCGAGCACCGCGATGTCATCCTCAAGCCGCTCGACGGCATGGGCGGCGAGGGCATTTTCCGGATCGGCAGCGACGGTCTCAATCTCGGCGCCATCATCGAGACGCTGACGCACCATGGCGCGCGCACCATCATGGCCCAGCGCTACATTCCCGAGATCGTGCACGGCGATCGCAGAGTGCTGCTGATCGGCGGTGAGGTGGTGCCCTACTGTCTCGCCCGGGTGCCGCAGGCCGGCGAGGTGCGCGGCAATCTCGCGGCCGGCGGCCGGGGTGTCGCGATGCCGATTTCGGCACGCGAGCGGGAAATCGCCGAGTCGCTGGCCCCGGTATTGTTTGGACGAGGCCTCATGCTGGTAGGATTGGACGTCATCGGCAATTACCTGACAGAGATCAACGTGACCAGCCCGACCTGCTTTCAGGAGATCGCGCAGCAGACTGGCTTTTCTGTGGCGGGCATGTTCATCGATGCGCTCGAGCGCACACTCTGATCGCAGGCGACTGCCGCTGCACCGAAGGGATCGTCAGGCAACCTCATGATTGGCATACTACTCATCACCCACGCCCCGCTGGGCAAGGCCTTCCTCGAGGCGGCGACGCATGTGTTCCGGAGCCCGCCCGAGCGAGTGGAGTCGCTGGACGTGATCGCCGATCAGGATCCCGATGAGGTCAGGCGTCTTGCGCGCGAGGCGATTGCGCGCATCGACGAGGGGACCGGCGTGCTGGTGCTGACCGATGTCCTGGGCGCCACGCCGTGCAACTGCACGCTGCAGCTCTGCGTGCCCGGGCAGGTCGAGGTGATCGCCGGCGTCAGCCTGCCGATGCTGCTGCGCGCGATCAGCTATCGTCACAACACGCTGGACATGGCGGCCGAGATGGCGCTGGCCGGCGGACAGAAAGGCGTGTGCCGCGTCGCGCAGCACGCGCAATGAATCCCGGCGCAGGGGCGCCGGAGAATGCAACAAGATATCCATCGATTGACACATCCATGATCAGCAGGGACATAGAAATCATCAACAAACTCGGCCTGCATGCCCGCGCCTCGGCAAAATTCACGCAGCTGGCCGCGAAATTCCAGAGCGAGGTATGGATGAGCCGTAACCAGAAGCGCGTGAATGCCAAATCCATCATGGGCGTGATGATGCTCGCCGCCGGCAAGGGCACGACCATCACGCTCGAGACGGACGGCCCCGACGAGGAAGCGGCGATGGTCGCGCTGGCCGATCTCATCGGCGCGCGCTTCGGCGAGAGCGAATAAGAACAGGCGCACGCGCCGACCCACGAACTGAGCAGGACACGACCGACGATGGCATCTTTCACGCTTCATGGCATACCAGTGTCGCGCGGCATCGCGATCGGTCGCGCCCACCTGCTGCGCCCCGCCGCGCGCGACGTCAAACACTATCTGGTGGCCGAGGAGCGTGTCGAGTCCGAGGTGAAGCGCCTGACCGATGCGATCGACGCCGTCAACCGCGAACTGCAGGCGGTGCGGCGCGACCTGCCGCCGGATGCGCCCAGCGAGCTGGCCGCGTTCATCGACGTGCATGCGCTGATCCTGTCCGATCCCATCATTGCCGAAGAGCCGCTGAAGATCATCCGCAGCCGCCACTACAACGCCGAGTGGGCGCTGCTGACCCAGATCGATCAGCTGTCCGCGCAGTTTGATGAGATCGAGGACGAGTATCTTCGCGAGCGCAAGAACGATATCAACCAGGTGGGCGAGCGCGTGCTCAAGGTCCTGACTGGCTCGGCCACCGGGCTGCCGTCGAGCTCGTCGTCCGACGAAGTGCTGCCCCAGATGATCGTGGTCGCGCACGATATCTCGCCGGCAGACATGCTGCAGTTCCGTGATCGTGCGTTCGTCGGTTTCGTCACCGACCTCGGCGGACAGAATTCTCATACGGCGATTGTCGCGCGCAGCCTCGATATTCCGGCCGCGGTCGGCATGGCGAATGCCTCGACACTGATCGCCGAGGATGACTGGGTGATCATCGACGGTGATGCCGGCATCGTCATCGTCGATCCCGCGCCCATCGTGCTCGAGCAATACCGGGATGCGCAGGCGCAGCTGATCCGCGAGCGCAAGAAGCTCGGCAAACTGAAAAAGACACCGGCCGTCACCCGCGACGGCACGCGCATCCACCTGCTGGCGAACATCGAGCTGCCTGAAGACTGCGGCGCAGCGCTGGATGCGGGTGCAGTCGGTGTCGGCCTGTTCCGTTCCGAATTCCTGTTCATGGGCCGCACCGGGCAGGCCAGCCGCCTGCCCTCGGAGGACGAGCAGTTCGAGTCCTATCGCAAGGCAGTGGTCGCCATGAAAGGGCGGCCGGTGACGATACGCACGCTCGATGTGGGTGCTGACAAGCCGCTCGACAAGGACGAAGAGACCGCGCTCAATCCCGCACTTGGCCTGCGCGCGATTCGTTACTGTCTGGCCGAGCCGCAGATGTTCCTGACCCAGCTGCGCGCGATACTGCGCGCCTCCGCGTATGGCCCGATCAACCTGCTGATCCCCATGCTCGCGCATGCTTTCGAGATCGACCAGACGCTCGCCCTGATCGAGCAGGCGAAGATCCAGCTGCGCGACGCGAAGAAGAAATTCGATCCGAACATCCCGGTCGGCGCCATGATCGAGATACCCGCTGCCGCGCTGACGCTGCCGCTGTTCATCAAGCGACTGAATTTCCTCTCGATCGGCACGAATGACCTGATCCAGTACACGCTGGCCATCGACCGCGTGGATCACGAGGTCGCGCATCTGTACAACCCGCTGCATCCGGCGGTGCTGCAGCTGCTGCACCTGACGATCTCTTCCGGTGCGAAGGCAGGCATCCCCGTGGCGGTCTGCGGCGAGGTCGCCGGCGATCCCAAGCTCACCCGTCTGCTGCTCGGCATGGGCCTGCGCGAATTCTCGATGCATCCGGCCCAGCTGCTGGCAGTGAAGCAGGAGATCCTCAACACCGACATCGATCTGATCGAGCCTGCGGTCAGGCGCATTCTGAAGGCCTATGAATCGACGGCGATCGCCGATGCGGTGGAGCGGCTGCGCCTGCTCTGACCGGCGGGCTGCGGGGGGTGTTTGACGCTGGGCACCGAAGTCGCTATCCTTCGAGTAACGCGCCGATTTGACCTTAGCTTGCGGGCGCGCGGGGAATCCCCGGACAAATACGGCTAAAGCGAGCTCGAATCGATGTACGAATCCAGCCCGACAAGCCAAGTGCTTTCGGGCTTTTTGTTTTTTGGCGCTGCGGACAACGCATGGCCGCCGTCGTTGCGCCGCTGGGCCAGCGATGGTCGGCGGTCATGGCGTCAGTCGCCGTCGAGGTTTTGCAAGAACGGGCACAATGAAATCCCTGGGAAACGTCAGGCCGCAGTCCATGCACTTCACCGAGCCTCTGCCACTGCAGAGCGGCGCGGTGTTGTCCGACTACACGCTCGTCTACGAGACCTATGGCACGCTGAATGCCGACCGATCGAATGCGGTGCTGGTCTGTCATGCGCTGAATGCCTCGCATCATGTCGCCGGCACCTACGAGGGCCAGCCCAAGAGTGCCGGCTGGTGGGACAACATGGTTGGCCCCGGCAAACCGCTGGATACCGACCGTTTCTTTGTGATCGGTGTGAACAACCCCGGCTCCTGCTTTGGCTCCACCGGGCCGATGCACACGAATCCCGCGACCGGCAAACCGTATGGCGCCTCCTTTCCGGTGGTGACCGTCGAGGATTGGGTGCACGCACAGGCACGGCTGGCCGATGCGCTGGGCATCCGCAAGTTCGCGGCCGTGATGGGCGGCTCGCTGGGCGGCATGCAGGCGCTGGCCTGGAGCATGCTTTACCCGGACCGCCTCGGCCATTGTCTGGTGATCGCTTCCACGGCAAAGCTCTCCGCACAAAATATCGCATTCAACGACGTGGCGCGGCAGGCGATACTGACTGACCCGGATTTTCATGACGGCGATTTCTATGCGCATGGCGTGGTGCCCCGGCGCGGGTTGCGCGTGGCGCGGATGATCGGTCATATCACCTACCTGTCCGACGATGACATGGCCGAGAAATTCGGTCGCGACCTGCGCAATGCCGAGTACCAGTTCGGCTATGGCGTCGATTTCGAGATCGAGTCCTATCTGCGCTATCAGGGGGACAAGTTCTCCGAGTACTTCGATGCCAACACCTATCTGCTGATCACCAAGGCGCTCGATTATTTTGACCCGGCGCGCGCGTTCAATGGCGATCTGGCCGCAGCGCTGTCGAATACCCGGGCCGAGTTCCTGCTGGTGTCGTTCTCGACCGACTGGCGCTTCGCGCCGGAGCGCAGCCGCGAGATGGTGCAGGCGCTGGTGAAGAACGAGCGCCGCGTCACCTATGCCGAGATCGACGCGCCGCACGGACATGATGCGTTCCTGCTGGATGATCCGCGCTATCTGGGCGTGGTGCGCGCGTATTACGACAAGGTCTGGCATGCGCTGGACAGCACCGTTCCGGCCGCGCACCGGGAGGCCGCATGATCACCGAGCGCTTTGCCGGGCTGCGTGCCGATCTGGCCTTCATCGCGCACTGGGTGACGCCCGGCTCCCGGGTGCTCGATCTGGGCTGCGGTGATGGCGCGATGATGGAATACCTGCAAGTTGACAAGCAATGCATCGGTTATGGTGTCGAGATCGATGACGCACGCATTCCGCGCTGTGTGCAGCGCGGTGTCTCGGTGATACAGCAAGACCTGGAAGGCGGGCTGGCCATGTTCGCCGACGATGCGTTCGATAGCGTGCTCTGCCTGTCTGCGCTGCAGATGATGAAGAATGTCGAGGGCGTGCTGCGTGACATCGCCCGCGTGGGCCGCGAGGCGATCGTGTCCTTTCCCAATTTCGCGCACTGGCCGCACCGGCTGGCGCTGCTTGGCGGCCGCATGCCTGTGTCCGAGAGCCTGCCGTATCAGTGGTATGACACTCCCAACCTGCGTTGCGCGACGATACGCGACTTTTCCGAGCTGGCCGACGAGGTCGGGCTGCAGGTGATCGAGTGCGTCGCGCTGAAGGATGACGGCACGCCGGTGGCTTTCCTGCCGAACTGGCGCGGCAGTCTGGCGGTGTTCCGGCTGCGCAAAAAATAAGCTTTCCCGCATACTGGGCGCATGAACTCCACTTCCCCCTCCTCAGCGCCTGCGGCCACTGGCTGGCGGCATTATTTCAGCCGCAACATGCTGATCTGCGTGATGCTCGGCTTCACGTCCGGCCTGCCGCTTTTCATTCTGTACAACCTGCTGTCGGCCTGGCTGAAGGCGGAACAGGTCGATCTGAAGGCCATCGGCCTGTTTGCGCTGGTGGGTTTTCCGTACACGTGGAAATTTCTCTGGTCACCGTTAATGGATCGTTTCCATTTTCCCTTGCTGGGTCGCCGGCGCGGGTGGATGTTCTTCACGCAACTGGCCTTGCTGGCCACGGTTGGCAGCATGGGTTTCTTTTCGCCGATGTCGGAACTCGGCATGATCGTCGCGCTGGCCGGTCTCGTCGCGTTCCTGTCGGCCAGTCAGGACATCGTGATCGATGCCTATCGGCGCGAGCTGCTGTCCGATGCCGAGCAGGGCTCGGGCACCGCGCTGTTCGTCAATGCCTACAAGATGTCGACACTGGTACCGGGTTCGCTGTCACTGATCCTGTCCGACTTTCTCAGCTGGCAGACCGTGTTCGGCATCACCGCGCTGTTCATGCTGCCCGGCCTGTTTACCACGCTGCTGATCCGGGAGCCACAGATCTACGGCAATCCCCCGCGCACCCTGCGCGAGGCGGTGGTCGAACCCTTCCGTGAATTCATTCAGCGCAGCGGTTGGTCGCATGCGCTGCTCATCCTGGCGTTCATCTTTTTGTACAAGCTCGGCGATTCGATGGCGACCGCGCTGGCCACGCCCTTTTACATGGAGCTGGGCTACACGCGCACGCAGATCGGTCTGGTGGCGAAGAATTCGGGACTCTGGGCCAGTCTGGCGGGCGGCATACTGGGCGCCATCTGGCTGGAAAAGACTGGCGTGAATCGCGGGCTGTGGATCTTCGGCGTGCTGCAGGCCGTGGCGATCCTCGGTTTTGCCTTGCTCGCGCAGACCGGTGTGGCCGCTGCCGGCACCGAGCCGAGCAGCTTGCTGCTGGGGCTGGTGATCGGGCTGGAGGCATTTGCGGTCGGTCTCGGCACGGCGGCGTTCACTGCGTATATCGCCACCACCACCGACCAGCGCTATACGGCGACACAGTTCGCGCTGTTCACCAGTCTGGCGGCGGTCCCCAGAACTTTCTTCAATGCGCTCACGGGCTTCATCGTCGCGCAGACCGGATGGTTCGTCTTTTTCCTGATCTGCTTCGCACTGGCGATCCCGGGCATGCTGCTGCTGCCGAAGATCGCTCCGTGGCGCGCGCCTGCCGCCACCGATGACCCGGGCTGATGCTTAACGTTCTCTGGCTGGGATTTTTTGTCGTTGCGGCGCTCAGCGCAACCTGGCGCTGGCTGATCGTCGGCGATGCCGCGGTGTTTGCGGCGATGGTCGACAGCCTGTTCGCGATGGCCAAGCTGTCCGTCGAGGTGATGATCCTGCTGTTCGGCACGCTGACGCTCTGGCTGGGATTTTTGCGCATCGCCGAAAAAGCCGGGCTGGTCGAGCGGCTGTCGCGCGCGCTGTCCCCGTTGTTTCGGCGTCTGATGCCTGAGGTGCCATCCGGCCACCCGGCGCTGGGCCTGATCACGATGAACTTCACCGCGAACGCCCTCGGTCTGGACAATGCGGCCACACCGATCGGACTGAAGGCCATGCGCGAATTGCAGTCGCTGAATCCCTCGCCGGGGGTCGCCAGCAATGCGCAGATCCTGTTCCTTGTGCTGAACGCCTCCTCGCTGACGCTGCTGCCGGTGTCGATTTTCATGTACCGGGCACAACAGGGCGCCGCCGATCCCACCCTCGTGTTTCTGCCGATCTTGCTGGCGACTGCTGCGTCCACGCTGGCAGGATTTTTCGCAGTCGCTGTCATGCAGCGGCTGAGGCTGCGCGATCCCGTCGTGATGGGGAGCCTGCTGGTCGCGGCGCTGCTGCTTGGCAGTTTCATTGCCCTGCTGTACGGTCTCTCGTCAGCTGCGCTGGCATCACTGTCTTCCCTGCTGGGGAATGCGGTGCTGTTCGGTCTGATACTGATGTTTGTGGTCGCCGGGGCAGTGCGGCGCGTGCCTGTGTATGAAGCCTTCGTTGATGGCGCGCGCGAGGGCTTTGACGTGGCCAAGCAGCTCCTGCCCTATCTGGTCGCCATGTTGTGCGCGGTGGGCGTGCTGCGTGCGTCGGGGGCGCTCGATCTGCTGCTCGGCCTGATACGCAGTGGCGTTGAAGCTGTCGGCTGGGACCAGCGCTTCGTCGATGCGCTGCCGACCGCACTGGTCAAGCCCTTCTCAGGCAGCGCTGCCCGCGCGATGCTGATCGAGACCATGAGCACGCATGGGGTCGACAGCTTCCCTGCGCTGCTGGCCGCCACCGTTCAGGGCAGCACAGAGACGACTTTTTACGTACTCGCCGTGTACTTCGGTGCCGTGGGCATACAGCGTGCGAGGCATGCAGTGGCGTGTGCGCTGATCGCGGATCTCGCCGGGGTGCTGGCGTCGATTGCGGTCTGCTACTGGTTTTTTGCGGTCCCGGTCTAACAATCTGTTGTTGCGGCCCCACGGCAACACTTGGCTTCTGGGGGCGTGGTTCCAGCCATCCAAAAATGACCAGTTTTGGCTATTTTATGCTTAAATTACTAAAGTTAGTCTCCTAGGATAACTTTCGTAATTTAGTTATAGACCCATGGATCCGATATCGAACCCCTACTCACCGGGTGCGGGTACTCCGCCGCCTGAACTGGCTGGTCGCGATGAGCTGAGAGAGCGCGTTCGAATAGCCACCCAGCGGGTGCGGATCGGCAATCCAGCAAAAAGCGTGCTGATGGTCGGCCTGCGGGGGGTTGGTAAAACGGTATTGCTCGATCAGATGCGCAACGATGCAGAGCAGGCCGGGCTACACACGCTTCGGCTGGAAACGCCTGAAGATCGTTCTTTGCCGGCGCTGCTTGCGCCGCAGCTTCGACTGGCTCTGCTCAGGCTGAGCCGCATTGAGTCCGCGAAACAGTTTGCTCAGCGGGGTTTGGCAGCGTTGACGGGTTTTGTCTGCGCTCTCCGTGTCAGATATCAGGATATCGAGGTTGGTATTGATGCCGAGGCAGAACCCGGACTCGCAGACAATGGTGAACTCGAAGGGGATTTGGCAGCGTTATTGGAGCAGGTTGGGAGAGCTGCGGCAAAAGCGGATACAGCGCTCATCTTGTTCGTCGATGAATTGCAGTATGTGGAAGAAGATCAGTTTGCTGCGCTTATCGCGGCGCTGCATCGATGCGCCCAACAGAAATTGCCAATCTCTATGGTGGGGGCGGGTTTGCCGCAGCTTCGTGGCCGTGCTGGTCGTGCAAAATCTTATGCTGAGCGATTGTTCGATTTTCCTGAGGTGGGGCCGTTGAAACGGTCGGAAGCATTCGATGCGATTGCCAAGCCCGCTAATGCGCGGCAGGTTGAATTTGAGCGCGCGGCACTGGAGCAAATTTTTGATCGAACCCAAGGCTACCCGTATTTCATTCAGGAATGGGCGAAGCAAGCCTGGGATCATGCGGAACACAGTCCGATTTCTGAGCGAAATGTGTCTGAGGCTTCCGTGCGCACGATCGCAGAACTGGATGAAAGTTTTTTCAGAGTGCGATTTGACCGAATGACTCCGCTCGAGAAACGCTATTTGCGCGCGATGGCAGAGTTGGGTGCCGGCCCCCATCGGTCTGGCGACATTGCGGATGCCTTGCAGCGAAAGGTAAGCGCACTTGCACCTACCCGTAGCAGTCTCATCCATAAAGGGATGATTTGGAGTCCAAATCATGGTGATACAGCGTTTACCGTACCTTTGTTTGATGAATTCATGCGGCGGGCTATGCCAGACGATCAATGGCGAGAAATTTGAGGCTCGACTTGAGTGAAGCGGTTTAGCTGACTGAATACTCAATAATGAGCGGCGCATGGTCAGAGAACCGCTCGTCCTTGTACACCGCTGCGCGGGTCGCCGTCGCCGCAATGCCCGGTGTGGCGACCTGATAATCAATGCGCCATCCGACATTGTTCGCCCACGCCTGCCCGCGGTTGCTCCACCAGGTGTAGGCCTCACCGGTGGTGTCGGGATGCAGCAGCCGGTAGACATCACGCCAGCCCGCCTCATCAAAGACGGTGGTCATCCACGCGCGTTCTTCGGGCAGGAAGCCGGAATTTTTCTGGTTGCTCTTCCAGTTCTTCAGGTCGATTTCCTTGTGCGCGATATTCCAGTCGCCACAGATCACGATCTCGCGGCCTGATTTGCGCAGGCTGACCAGATGCGGCATGAAGGCGTCCATGAAGCGGAACTTTGCCTGCTGGCGCTCGTCGCTGGAAGAGCCCGAAGGGCAGTACAGCGAGATCACGGACAATTCACCGATATTCACTTGCACATAGCGTCCCTCGGCATCGAATTCGGCATTGCCGAATCCGGTGGCGGCCGAATCGGGCTTGTTGCGGGAGTACACGCCCGTGCCCGAATAGCCCTTCTTCTCCGCGTAGTGAAAGTGCCCGTGATATCCGAACGGCGAGAGGAAGCTGTCCGTCATGTCCGCTTGCTGCGCCTTGAGCTCCTGTACGCAGATGAAATCGGCATCCTGCTTTTGCATCCAGTCGAAGAAGTTCTTTTTGGCGGCGGAGCGGATGCCGTTGAGATTGGCCGAGATGATTTTCATGGTGAGTGTGTTCAAGGGACTCGTGTCGTGGCGGCAAGAATACCTCATCAGGCCGCTGGTCGGTCGCGCGTTAAAATGCCGTTTTCCATCGTCTTTTGTCAGGGTTATTGAGTGAGCAACCTGCGCCAGCAATTCATCGAGTTTTCCGTCAACGCCGGCGTGCTGCGCTTCGGCGAGTTCGTCACCAAGGCAGGCCGTCTGTCGCCGTATTTTTTCAATGCCGGGCTGTTCAATGATGGCGAGCGGCTGGGCAAGCTGGCAAATTTTTATGCGCAGACGTTGCTGGATTCCGGCGTCGGCTTCGACATGCTGTTCGGCCCGGCGTACAAAGGCATCACGCTGGCATCGGCGACTGCGGTGTCGCTGGCGGCCAAAGGTCGCAATGTGCCCTTTGCCTACAATCGCAAGGAAGCGAAAGACCATGGCGAGGGCGGCACCATCGTCGGCGCGAAGCTCGAGGGACGTGTGGTCATCATTGATGATGTAATTTCAGCGGGCACCTCGGTGCGCGAGTCGGTCGAGATGATCCGCGCGAATGGCGCAACGCCGTGCGCCGTGCTGATTGCCCTCGACCGGATGGAAAAGAGCGGTGTCGAAGGCGCGCTGTCGCAGTGGTCGGCGGTGCAGGAAGTTGAGCAAAGCTTCGGCATGCCGGTACTGCCGATCGCCAATCTGAATGATTTGTTTGCGTATCTGTCCGGTCCCGGTGCCAGTCAAGAGCTGGCCCAGTTTACCGGGCCAGTCGAAGCCTATCGATCACGCTACGGCGTGTCCTGATGTCTGATGAAACAGGGCGGCAAATCCCGCCCGTTCATTCGACGAAGGGCGATGGATCAGCCCAGCTTTTGTTTCAATAGCTCGGTCAGTTGTGCCGGATTCGCCTTACCCTTCGACGCCTTCATCGCCTGACCGATCAGCGCATTGAATGCCTTCTCCTTGCCGGATTTGTACTCTTCCACCGACTTGGCATTTGCGGCCAGCACATCATCGACAATCTTTTCCAGTGCGCCGGTATCGGAGATCTGTTTCAGCCCTTTGGACTCAATGATCTCGTCGGCGAGTACGGCTGACGACGAGGCCGCCTCCCACATCGCCGCAAACACTTCCTTCGCAATCTTGTTCGAGATCGTGCCATCGGCAATGCGCTTCAACAGCAGCGACAGCTGCTCCGCACTGACCGGCGATGCGTC
>JACCDN010770937.1_pt1 | contig 14519 bp, 17 predicted proteins | sample 7441691 | NCBI WGS metagenome assembly JACCDN01 (sample SAMN15323439, study PRJNA562643) | freshwater metagenome | isolation source: river surface water | place: USA:Blue River Watershed | collected 2017-08-16
CTTTTATACAATAAAAAAAACCATAACTTTCGTTATGGTTTTTTGGAGCCGGCGGAGGGACTCGAACCCACGACCTGCTGATTACAAATCAGCTGCTCTAGCCAACTGAGCTACGCTGGCAGCGTATTACGGGTGCAAATATAATTCTGAATTTCTATTTTCCAAAATAATTTGACACTTTTTTACCGTTTTTTTCGACTATAATTCGTTGATTTTAGCAATCAATTGATTAGCAGTTTGTTCCAATTCAACATTAATTTGTTTGAAGTGCGCTTTTTTGTTTTCAACGTTCTTAGCGTTTACTTTTGTAATCAAAACATCAAAAGCTGCAATAGCTTCATCAATCAAAGCATTAGTTTCTGGTGTTGGAACTCCTGAAGTTGAAATTTCGAACAAATAAACTGCTTCAATAATATCTCCTAAAACGTAGTTGATGTCTTTCTTTAAATTCTTAACGTTTGCCATTTTATTTTTAATTTTAATTTGCGTCTGCAAAAGTACACATAATCTTTCTATTCACTACTACGAAATGTAAATTTCTAAAATTGAAGCTTTTCCACTCAATTGAAAAGACGTTAAAGCGGCTGGGATTAAAACCGTGTCGCCTTTAGAATACAAATAGTTTTGTCCCGCTAACTCCAATTCAAAACTGCCCTCTACACACATATACACCGTAAAGGTAGCGCCTGTTTTTTGAACTCCTATCTCCCCTTCTAGCGGAATAAATTGAGTAGTAAAATAAGGACAATCAACCACTGGATTGGATTGATTACTGTTTTTTTGGTAGTGCTTCTGAGACGATACGGTATTGTAATTAATCGCATCTAAAGCCAGGTCAACATGCAATTCTCGTAAATTCCCATCCGAGTCAACTCGATCAAAATCATACAATCGATACGTAATATCAGAGGTTTGCTGAATTTCAGCAACCACTATTCCGGCTCCAATAGCATGAACGGTACCCGTTTCGATAAGAAACACATCGCCTTGCTGTACCTTAATTTCATTCAGTGTAGTCAATAAGGTCTTATTCTCTAAATGTGCTAGATAAGTAGCTTGGTTCAACTCTTCTTTAAAACCAACAATTAATCGTGCATCGGCATTCGCTTGTACCACATACCACATTTCTGTTTTACCAAAGGAATTGTGACGTTGCTTTGCCAAAACATCGTTAGGATGCACCTGAACCGATAAATCTTCTTTGGCGTCTAAATATTTAAACAACAACGGAAATTGATTTCCGAAACGCTCATATACTGCTGTTCCTAAAATTTCATTCGGAAATTCAGCAAGTACAGAAGTAATTAATTGTCCTGCAAAAGCTCCATTAGCAATCGTACTCACATTTCCTTCAACAGTAGACAATTCCCAACTCTCCCCAGTTTGATTGGAAGAAATGGATTTGTGAAGCAATGATTGTAGTTTTTCTCCTCCCCAAAGTCGTTCTTTGAAGATCGGATGAAACTGTAATGGATAGAGTGGTATTTTCATTTTATTTTAAACCTAATTGAACGTTACATCTGTTGTGCAACTATTTTTTTAACCGCCTCGAGGGCTTTCGGGATGTGTTGCCCCGCTAACATACTATTGAATACCATTTGCACTACTCCTTTTGCATCTATAACATACGTAACGCGTCCTGGAAGTAGCCCAAGAAAAGCGGTTGGAACACCAAACAATTTCCTTATTTTTTTGTCCGTATCCGACAAAAGTAAAAAAGGAAGTTGGTATTGAGCGGTAAACTTTTGGTGCGAAGCCAAGCCATCACTACTAATTCCAATCACCTCGGCTCCCAAATCTAAAAAGTCTTCGTATTGATCTCTAAAACTACAGGCTTCCGCAGTACACCCAGGCGTATTGTCCTTAGGATAGAAATAAAGCACTACTGGTTTTTTCCCTACCACAGAGGTACTATCAAAAAGAGTTCCTTGAGCATCTATAGCACTAAAATGGGGTACAACATCACCTACTGCTATCGCCATTACTCTCCTTTATAGGTTACAAAATTACGGGGTGTTTCATACAAAACCACTTCCAAATCATGGGTAGCTTGAATGTGTTTTCTGATTTTATTCCAAATCACTACCACTATATTTTCAGCCGTTGGATTCAAATCTTGGAATTCAGGAACATCCAAATTCAAGTTTTTATGATCCATTGCATCTTCTACTTCTTCTTTGATAATATCCGAAAGAATTTTAACATCCATCACATAGCCTGTTTCGGGATCAATTGGTCCAGTAACACTCACTATCAATTCATAATTATGTCCGTGAAAATTAGGATTGTTGCACTTCCCAAAGACGGCATCATTTTGCTCAAATGACCAATCTTTTCTGTACAATCGGTGTGCCGCATTAAAATGGGCTTTTCGTGAAATCGTAACTCTCATTTGAATTATTTTAAAGTGTATGCTCTTCTAAAAAATGATAAAATTGGTCAAAAATAATTTGGAACCAAATCGTATATAAATCTGGATGATTCTGAATATCGGCCTTCACAGCCTCAATAGGCATCCATTTCCACGCTTCTACTTCATCGGGGTTAATACTCGGAGCTTCATTGTAATATCCTATCATCACATGATCCAATTCATGCTCTGTCAAACCATTATCAAAAGGAGCTTTGTATATAAAATGAAATAGCTCTTTCAACTCGGTTTGAAATCCCATTTCTTCGAATAAACGTCGGCTACCCGCCTGAATATTAGTTTCTCCCTCTCGTTGATGACTACAACACGTATTGGTCCATAACAGTGGAGAATGGTATTTATGATGGGCGCGCTGTTGTAACATAATTTCGTTCTTGCTATTCAAAACAAAAACAGAAAAGGCGCGATGCAACACCGCTTTTTCATGCGCTTCCATCTTCGGCATCAAGCCAATAGGCTCATCCCTTTCATTCACTAATATAACATTCTCTTCTAACATAGGATTGTATTAATCGTCAAAAATACAAAAAAGATGGAGCAAGAACGCCTATTTTTAATTTTAAGCAAAGTTTAACGACTGTCTAACTGGTAAAATGGTATTTTTACATTGAAAATACGGGTTGCTAAAAATGCTAAAAACAAATACAAATGAAATATTATTTTTTATTACTCGTCCCCTTGCTTATTTTTAATGCTTGTGGACAAACAACAACTCAAAAAAAATCCAACACCTCAACTATGTCAAATACCATTTCTAAACCTGAAAATCCTTATTATTCCAATACCGACACCACAAAATTAAACGTCTCGGATACCGAGTGGAAAAAAATACTACCGCCTGATTTGTATGCAGTAGCTCGTGAAGCCGACACCGAAAGAGCTTTTACAGGAACCATGTGGAACGACGAGACTAAAGGAACCTATTATTGTGCCACTTGCGGGTACAAACTATTTGAATCAAATCAAAAATTCACTAGTAGTTGTGGATGGCCAAGTTTTTTTGAGCAAGAAAACAAAGAAAGTATTGTCTTTAAATTAGACAAATCCTACGGAATGATTCGCACCGAAGCACTTTGTGGCAGATGCAACAGCCATTTAGGACATTTATTCAATGACGGACCAGAACCCACAGGCAAAAGATACTGTATGAATGCTATTTCATTGGATTTTGTACCAAATAGTTCTCCAAAAAATACGGCTATTAATTTGGAAACCATTACACTTGGCGGAGGCTGTTATTGGTGTGTCGAAGCCGTGTACGATAATTTAAAAGGAGTACAATCCGTCGTATCGGGTTATGCTGGAGGGAAAACAATTAATCCAAGCTATGAAGAAGTCTGTTCTGGAACAACGGGACATGCCGAAGTAGTCCAAATTACTTACGACAAAACACAAACCAATTTAGACGAGATTTTCAAAGTGTTTTTTACCGTTCACGACCCCACCACACTCAACCGTCAAGGAGCCGATGTGGGAACACAATACCGTTCAGTTATTTTCTACAAAAACGAACAAGAAAAAAAAGAAGCACAAAATGTTCTTGAGGCTATAAAGAAGGCCCATGTCTATGATAGTCCAGTGGTAACTACTGTTGAACCACTGACACAGTTTTACAAAGCTGAGGACTACCATCAAGACTATTACAACAACAATAAGAACCAACCGTATTGCAAAATGGTCATCCAACCTAAAATTGAAAAATTTGAAAAATTATTTAAAAGTCGTTTGAAAAAAGAATAAGCAAACTGCATTTTACCAACAAATAAATTCCGTTTATCGTCTTTTTAAAATACAAAACACGGAAAAACATACATTTATAATACCAACTTTTTAAATCTATAGTTATGTATTATGAAAGACATTTTTGGGGAATGCATTTTTTTTGGTGGCTTTTTTGGATTGTGATGATAATCTGGATATTCGCTACTCCGTATGACATTCCAAGACGAATCAATAGAAAACAAAATCCTCTATCAATTCTGAAAAAAAGATTGGCAAAGGGAGAAATTACCTCAGAAGAATACAACGAAAAGAAAAAAATTCTAGAAGACAAGGAATAAAATAGTTGTTGGATTTATCGCTTTAAAAAAGCAGACGTAATAAGTAAAAAGCATAGGAGTTACTATTTTTGATGACTATTTTGCGTCCATTCGAGTGATTCCTTCCCGATGCTTAGGAAAGACATTCGTATCGAGATCAACAAAATTGTAATCAAATACTACATTATAATAGTATATTTACTTTATTATTTCAAACAAATAGATCCCAGATGAAACAACTCATTCGTTTTACACTACTTCTTGTTGTACTGAATTGCCATGCCATTGAGGCTCAAGAATCCAAACCTACTTGGGCACTTCTCAATTTTGTAAAAACGGACAGCATTAATCCCATTTTATCACCTGATAAAAAACAAACTTTTATATGTCCGGTAAGTAAAAAAGAAGTGAGTTGGGAAGAACGCAATGTACTCAATCCATCTGCCATAGTAAAAGACAATAAAGTATACCTCATCTACCGAGCGCAAGACAACCAAATGACTTCCCGTTTAGGTTTGGCGATAAGCGAAGACGGTTTGCATTTTAAAAAAGAAGCCGAACCTATCTTTTACCCCGACAATGACAGTATGAATCAATACGAATGGAAAGGCGGAGTGGAAGATCCAAGAGTGATTGAATGTCCAGACGGAAGCTATTTCATGACCTATACTGCTTATGATGGAAAAGTGGCCCGACTCTGTTTTGCTACTTCCAAAGATTTGAAACATTGGACTAAACAAGGCCTAGTGCTGAAAGACGAAAAATACAAAGACCTCTGGGCAAAATCAGGAGCAGTTATAGGTGAAAGAAAAGGAAATAAAATAGTTGCTACCAAAATCAATAACAACTATTGGATGTATTTTGGCGATACCGATTTGTTCATGGCGTATTCTGACGATTTAATCCATTGGCAAGCCGCTGTCAATGACGAAAGTCAAAAAATGATTAGTGTTCTTCATCCTAGAATGGGCTATTTTGACAGTCGATTGGTAGAGCCAGGGCCTTTTGCCCTTTTGCAAAAACAAGGAGTTGTATTAATCTACAACGGTAGTAATGCAGCCAATTACAATACAACTGAATTACCAAAATTCACCTATGCTGCAGGTCAAGCTTTATTTGACAAAAACCAACCGTATAAACTAATCGACCGTACTCAAAATCACTTCATTCATCCTAACAAACCCTATGAAAAAATGGGAGAAGTAAATGAAGTTTGTTTTGTAGAAGGATTGGTTTTCTTTAAAAACAAATGGCTGTTGTATTATGGTACTGCCGACTCAAAAATTGCAGTAGCGGTGCGTAAACAATAGGTATTACTGTAAACTTTCAGCGATTTTTAAAGCACATTTTTCACCGTCAATGGCAGCCGAAATAATGCCACCAGCATAGCCTGCTCCTTCTCCACAAGGATACAGTCCTTTGATTTGCAAATGCTCAAGAGAAATCCCATCTCTCGGAATTCTCACAGGCGAAGAAGTACGCGATTCAGGCGCATGAAGAATCGCTTCATTGGTCAAATAGCCTTTCATTGATTTGCCAAATTCGGTAAATCCTTCTCTCAAAATCTGACTTAAAAAACCAGGGAACACCTGTCCCATTTCTACCGAAGTAGTCCCTGGAACATAGGATGTAGTAGGAATGGTAGACGATACTTTATTTTGAGTAAAATCAACCATTCGTTGTGCGGGAACACGTTGGGTTTGACCAGCCAAATGCCATGCTTTTTGCTCGATACTCTTCTGAAATTCCATTCCAGCCAAAGGGCCAAATTTGGCAAAAGGAGCAAAATCTTCTAACTTCAATTCGATAACAATACCGGAATTGGCGGTAGCCTGATCGCGTTTAGAAGGCGACCATCCATTGGTCACCACCTCGCCCGGGCTAGTAGCACAAGGCGCAATTACGCCTCCTGGACACATACAAAAAGAATACATCCCTCGACCTCCCACTTGTTTCACAATCGAATACGGAGCGGGTGGCAAATGTTCCCCACGATAATCACAACTGTATTGAATACGGTCTATTAACGATTGTGGGTGCTCTGCTCGAACGCCCAAAGCAAAAGGCTTGGCTTCAATCAATATGTTGTTGCGATCCAACAATTCAAAAATATCACGAGCCGAATGTCCTGTGGCCAATATGATTTTATTGGCTGCAATGGCATCCCCTTTTTGAGTTACCACGCCTTGGACTTCGTTATTTTTAATCAAAATATCGGTAACACGGGTTTCAAACAAAACCTGTCCGCCACATTCTATAATTTTTTCTCGAATATCCTGAATAATTTGAGGAAGCTTGTTTGTTCCAATGTGCGGATGAGCATCAACCAAAATATCGGGGGTAGCACCAAAAGCAACTAGCAATTCCAGAATTCGAGTTACATCACCTCGTTTTTTAGAACGGGTATATAATTTTCCATCCGAATAAGTTCCTGCCCCACCTTCGCCAAAACAATAATTGGAATCTTCATTCACAACATGATCTCGATTAATTGCTTTTAAATCACGACGACGACCACGAACGTCTTTTCCGCGCTCAATCACAATGGGCTTTAATCCTAATTCGATCAATTGCAAAGCGGCAAAAAGTCCCGCAGGACCTGCACCAACAACAATTACTTCTTGGGCATGAGCGACATTTTTATAATCTGGAAGTGCTATGGATGACTCTTTAAAAGCTTCGCCTTGCAAATAAATCAATACTTTCAAATTGATTTTAATCGCTTTTTGACGCGCATCAATAGAACGTTTTACTATGGAAACATGTTGAATTTCAGAAACCCCAACCTTAATTTGTTTAGACAAATACTGTTGTAGCAACACGGCATCGGCAGCTATTTCGGGACTAACTTGGAGTACTAATTCTTTAGGCATAATGCAAAGGTAGAAAAAGCATTGCTCTTTTATGGCATCTTTTTAGAAGGATTACTTTCTTCAAAAGCTTTCAAAGCAAATGAAGCCAGCCAATGCTCTCCTTCATAATTACCATCTACTACTGAAGGTAAAGAATAATTCAAATGATAATTTGCTAAAGGAACAAGATGTGAAAATGGTTTTGGATACTGATGAATCAAATGAAATAAATTCCAAGATCGACTGAAATTCAGTCCATCCAAATGCACCAAATGCCCATCCGTTCTATCCGAAACCTTAGCCACCTCCCAAGTGAATTTGGAATCAAAAAGTAATGGAGCAAAAGTTGTTAACCATTTCAAAAAATCAGCTGAAGGCAAAACACGTTGCATAATGCCAATCTCTTCCATACAAGGGGACAAAAAATCAGTCCCACTTGGTTCCCAATTAAAAGGACAGTTTTCATCTTTTAGGAACAACCGAAGAGCATTCTCACGCAAACAATTTTGAAACGGCTGATTGTTAGTAAAAACAGCATAATCCCATGCAAGACTCAAACCAAATGCGGTGTTGGTATGAGTTCCAGCACGAACAGAATAAAGCAATTTGGGCAAAAATTCCATATACCTGTTCACTATCAAATCCGACAAAGGCTGTAGATTTTGTGCTAAATCTTTGGCATAAGGATCTTGACTAGTAGCTAATTCCATCTGCAATTGTAGCAACCAAGCCCAACCATACGTTCGTTCAAAAGATTTTTCGTGTGGCTTAGAAAGGTAATCTATCTCTAATTGGATATTTTTTTGAGATAAATTGGTTTGCAGCTTATTTATTATTGCTTCTCTATGCGATAAATTAGGAAAACGATTCAATAAATACACCAAACTCCAATGACCATGAACCGAAGAATGCCAATCAAAACAACCATAAAAAGAAGGATGTAATTGTTGAGGTGGGGCTATTTCAGTACTATTGGCTAATAATTGTTGTAATTTATTAGGATATTCCTGTTGCAAACACTTCAAAGGCAAAGAAGCCAAATGGTTAGCTTGTGCTACACTCAGTTCTTGTGAAAAAAGTGACGAACAAATGAAAAGTAAGGGTATCGTAAAATAGCGCATAAAATAAGTTTTGTCCAAATATAATACAATAAACTAAAGCAGAACAAAAATCAAAGTTTGTACCTTTGCTTTTCAATTGCAAAAAATGGAAAGAAAAATTAAATTAATTTGGGATTTTAGAGGACCCGCAGCAGCAAAAACCGCCGAACATCATGAAATTCACCTCAAAGAATTCATTGCCATCGAAAAACTACCCCTCAAGATTACGGGATTTGAAATACTAAATGAAATGTACGCTATCGCTTATATGGTAGTCACTGACAACTATATGATTGCTGTTCGAGATGCCTTAAAACCACATCGCGGAGAAATTTACCAAGAATAACTCGTAGGAAATTAGTTGGCTACTTCGCTAATGAATTGAATACGCATCAAACGCAATTCATCAATATCGTATTCTCCGTCAAATTCTTTGAGCGCATCTTCAATTTTATCCGATTCAGATTCCATAAAATAATCGTGAATCTCTTCTTGCTGATCGTCATCCAACAAATCATCAACCCAATACTTGATATTTAATTTGGTACCAGAATACACAATCTGCTCCATTTCTTTAATCAAATCGTCCATCGACATCCCTTTGGCAGAAGCAATATCATCCAAAGATAATTTTCGGTCTATATTTTGAATGATGTACAACTTATTAGCCGAATTAACCCCTGTAGATTTCACTACCAAATCATCTGGGCGAATAATATCGTTATCTTCAACATAACGACTTATTAATTCCACAAAAGGGGCGCCATATTTTTTAGCTTTCCCTTCACCAACACCATGAATATTAATCAATTCATCTTGAGTAATTGGATATTTTAACGCCATATCTTCTAATGAAGGGTCTTGAAAAACCACAAAAGGCGGAACCCCTAATTTTTTAGCTACTTTTTTACGCAATTCACGCAACATACCCATCAAAATTTCATCAGCAGTTCCTGATGATTTAGCAGCAGTTACAATGGCATCGTCTTCACTTTCATTGTACTCATGATCTTCAGACATCATAAATGAAACTGGATTTTTGATAAAATCCAATCCTTTATCCGTAATCTTAACAATACCATAGGTTTCAATATCTTTAGCCAAATACCCTTCAACTAAAACTTGACGCAACAGAGCCATCCAATATTTTTCATCGTAATCGGCACCCGACCCAAAAAAGGATTGCGAATCTGTTTTATGTGCCTTAATCACCGCATTGACACGACCTATCAAAGTAAATACCACTTCTTTAGATTTGTATAAATGTTTGGTATCGCGAACAACTTCTAATAATTGTACCACTTGATTTTTAGCTTCTACTTTATTCTTTGGATTGCGAACGTTGTCATCCATATCGGCTCCTTCACCCGTTTCGCTATCAAATTCTTCACCGAAATAGTGCAATAAAAATTTACGTCTTGACATCGAAGTTTCAGCATACGCCACTACTTCTTGCAACAAAGCAAATCCAATTTCTTGTTCAGCAACAGGTTTGCCCGACATGAATTTTTCTAATTTCTCTACGTCCTTATACGAGTAGTAGGCCAAACAATGCCCTTCGCCACCATCACGTCCTGCACGTCCTGTTTCTTGATAATAACTTTCCAATGATTTTGGAATATCGTGATGAATCACAAAACGAACATCAGGCTTATCAATTCCCATACCAAAAGCGATAGTTGCCACAACTACCTCTACATCTTCCATCAAAAACATATCTTGATGTTTCGCTCTGGTTTTTGCATCTAAACCCGCATGATACGGTACGGCACTTATTCCATTGACCTGCAAAACTTCAGCAATAGCCTCTACTTTTTTACGGCTTAAACAATAAATAATTCCTGATTTTCCTTTATTTTGTTTGATAAATCGAATGATATCCGATTCAATATTTTTCGTCTTAGTGCGTACTTCATAATACAAATTGGGTCTATTGAAAGACGCTTTAAAAGTAGTGGCGTCCGACATATCCAAATTTTTCAAGATGTCTTCCTGTACTTTCGGAGTCGCCGTAGCAGTCAACCCAATAATAGGCACATCCCCCAATTGTTTGATAATATGGCGTAAATTACGGTATTCAGGTCTAAAATCATGACCCCATTCGGATATACAATGCGCCTCGTCAATAGCGACAAAGGAAACTTTTACCGACTGAAGAAATTGTACATACTCTTCCTTTGTTAAGGATTCTGGAGCAACATATAATAATTTAGTAATTCCGGCAGAAATATCATTCTTAACCTGACTAATCTCGGTTTTTGTCAAAGAGGAATTCAACACATGAGCAATACCATTCTCCGAAGAAAGACTTCGAATAGCATCTACCTGATTTTTCATTAAAGCAATTAAAGGAGACACCACTATCGCGGTTCCCTCTTGAATTAAAGCAGGCAGCTGATAACAAAGTGATTTACCTCCCCCTGTCGGCATAATCACGAAGGTGTTTTGCTTATTAAGAATACTTTTGACAACTTGCTCTTGCAGTCCTTTAAATTGACTGAAGCCAAAATACTTCTTTAATTCTTTGTGGATATCAATTTCGTTTGAATTCATTCTTTATTATGTGGTATTTTGTATAAATTTGCACCACATAAAGATACAATTTTCTTTTACAAACACAAATTTAACTATTCTGTTTTGATATCTACACCAAATATTTTGGCCAGCGCCAAGAAAACCATACTCTCAGAGAGCCTATCCATCTCAAAACTAGCTGATTTTCTAGACGACAATTTTGTGGAGGCGGTACAAAAAATTTACCAATCCAAAGGACGATTGGTGGTTACTGGGATAGGAAAAAGCGCTATTATTGCTCAAAAAATGGTAGCAAGCTTCAATTCAACAGGTACACCTTCACTTTTTCTACATGCAGCCGAAGCCATTCATGGAGATTTAGGAATGCTACAAAAAGAGGATGTTGTCATTTGTATTTCTAAAAGTGGTAATAGTCCTGAAATCAAAGTATTGGTCCCTTTATTGAAACGTTTTGACAATCTTTTAATTGCCATAACAGGAAATATGAGCTCTTTTTTAGCACAAGGAGCTGATATCGTTTTAAACACTACAGTAGAAAGTGAATCGTGTCCGAATAATTTGGCACCAACGAACAGCACTACCGCACAATTAGTAATGGGAGACGCCTTAGCCGTTTGCCTAATGGAAATGCGCGACTTCAAAGCAGAAGATTTTGCAGTCTACCATCCTGGAGGAGCTTTAGGGAAAAAACTACTTCTTCGCGTCAAAGACATGCTTGAAAATTCCTTAAAACCAATGGTTGCTCCCGATGCATCGATAAAAAAAGTAATTTTCGAAATCTCAGAAAAACGTTTAGGCGTTACCGCTGTAGTAGAAAACAATAAAGTAATCGGCATCATAACTGATGGGGATATCCGACGCATGTTAAACAATAGGGATTCTTTTGCTGATCTAACAGCCAAAGACATCATGACCAACAACCCAAAAACCACTACCTCCGAAGCAATGGTAATTGATGCTTTCCATTTGATGGAAAATTTCAAAATTACCCAACTCATTGTAGTAGACGACTCAGAATTTAAAGGCGTATTGCACTTACACGATATTTTAAAAGAAGGAATTATATAATGGCAAAGAAAGATTTAAACGAAATGTCCTTTTTAGACCACCTAGAAGAACTACGATGGTTATTGGTTAGAAGTACAATCGCAATTCTGATTGTAGCAACAGCTACGTTCTTTGTAAGCGATTATATCTTTGATGTAATTATTTTTGGCCCTACAAGCCCTGATTTCATCACCTACCGTTTTTTCTGTGATTTATCACACCAATTAGGATTTGCCGATAGTATCTGTGTAACCGAAATGCCTTTCATCATTCAAAACACCGATATGGAAGGACAAGTAAACATCTTAGTATGGACCTGTATTTTATCCGGTTTCATTCTTGGCTTCCCTTATATTTTATGGGAATTATGGAAATTCATTAGCCCTGCCTTGTACGAAAAAGAAAGAAAACACGCCAAGCTATTTATATTCGTGTCTTCTATGCTTTTCTTTTTAGGAGTTCTTTTTGGCTACTTTGTAGTAGTACCAATGTCAGTCAACTTTTTTGCCACTTTCAAAATAAGCGACGTAGTCAAAAACCAATTTAGCATTGATTCCTATATCGGAATGGTAAAAACCAGTGTAGTAGCCAGTGGATTGTTTTTTGAACTGCCAATCATCATTTATTTCCTAACCAAGTTAGGATTAGTAACCCCAACTTTCCTAAGAAAATATTGGAAATACGCTGTAATTATTATTTTGATTGTAGCCGCTATTGTAACACCACCAGATGTAGTAAGTCAAACCATCGTGGCCATCCCAATGTTAATCATCTACGAAGCAAGTATATGGATCTCTAAAATTGTAGTACGAAACCAAAAGAAAGAAAATGGCTGATATAGTGCAAGAATTTAACGACTACCGTTCTAAAATGAACGAAAAGTTATTGGCAGACAACAATAAAATTGTCAAGCGTATCTTTAATTTGGATACCAATGCGTACGCCGAAGGGGCTTTGGATGTTAAAACCAAAGAACTGTTAGGACTAGTAGCTTCTGCTGTATTGCGTTGCGACGACTGTGTGAAGTACCACTTAGAAACTAGCTACAAAGAAGGGGTAACCAAAGAAGAAATGATGGAAGCCATGGGAATTGCTACTTTAGTAGGCGGAACCATAGTAGTCCCTCATTTGCGTAGGGCCTATGAATTTTGGGAAGCATTAGAAAATAACAAATAATGTAACAATACGTCAATATAACAATAAACCAATTGCTACATTGACTAATTTGATTAATTTACACATTACACTATGATATTAAGAGCAGACAATCTAATCAAAACCTACAAAGGCCGTAGTGTCGTAAAAGGGATTTCGGTAGAAGTAAATCAAGGAGAAATCGTAGGTCTTTTAGGTCCTAACGGAGCGGGTAAAACCACTTCTTTTTACATGATTGTTGGCCTAGTCAAACCCAACTCAGGCAGTATTCATTTGGATAATTTAGACATTACCGATTATCCAATGTACAAAAGAGCACAAGCAGGAATTGGCTACTTAGCGCAAGAAGCCTCTGTTTTTAGAAAACTGAGTATTGAAGACAATATATTAAGCGTACTGCAATTGACTAACCTATCAAAAGCAGAACAAGAAGCCAAAATGGAAAGTTTAATTGCCGAATTCAGTTTGGAGCACATCCGAACCAACCGAGGCGATTTACTATCAGGTGGAGAAAGACGTCGTACCGAAATTGCACGTTGTTTAGCAACCGACCCTAAGTTCATTTTATTAGACGAACCTTTCGCAGGTGTGGACCCCGTAGCGGTAGAAGACATTCAGCGTATTGTAGCCCAATTAAAAAATAAAAACATCGGCATCTTAATTACCGACCATAATGTCCAAGAAACACTAGCCATTACAGACAAAACGTACTTGATGTTTGAAGGTGGAATCCTAAAAGCGGGAGTTCCTGAAGAATTAGTGGAAGACGAAATGGTACGTCGCGTATACTTGGGACAAAACTTCGAATTAAGAAAGAAAAAATTGGAATTCTAACTTTCAAAAGAATGGAAGAACCAAGCAAAGAAACCCTAGAGAAGTGGCATAAAGATCCTAACAATTGGAAATGGGGTTGCTTTTATTATAACAAAGAAGACAAACGATTATTACCTCCTAAGCGTCAAGAATGGATGGGATTAACAATTAATTTTGCCAACAAAAAATCTGTTTTTGTTTTTGTGGTAATACTTTTATTATTTCTTTCTATGCTACTAATGCAATTTATTCAATAGTAACCCATTGGGTGTAATTATTAAAAACGTCATTTTGAGTGTTTTTTTGTGTAATGAAATGGAACAAAAAATGTATCGAGAAACCTTTATGTTCAACGGAGTTAATCATTTTTAATGAAATTTTACTTTAGCACCCTACTATTATTCGCTACCGAAAGCAACACATAGAATACAATCACTAAAGGAATCCCAGCATACTGAAAAAACACCAACAGCAAAAGTGAAGCTACTAAAAAGCCTATTTGTAGCGCATTCTTCTGCACACTAAACGTCTTGATTTTTAAAGAAAA
>JACCDN010729655.1_pt1 | contig 14517 bp, 11 predicted proteins | sample 7441691 | NCBI WGS metagenome assembly JACCDN01 (sample SAMN15323439, study PRJNA562643) | freshwater metagenome | isolation source: river surface water | place: USA:Blue River Watershed | collected 2017-08-16
ATCAAAATAACCAAACCATCGTATCGTCATCCCGTAAGACTGATCATCATCCTGGACGTAATAGTGATACTCAAAAATCTGCTGTTATCAAAAAGTCTGATCGTGTTCGTAGCCGTCATGCTGCTCATCCCGTAAAAATGGCAGTGAATTCCAGGGGCCATCGTATAGTTGTGGCTATTGATGCCGGTCACGGTGGTCAGGATCCTGGTGCTATCGGTATCAATGGCCTGCAAGAGAAAAAGCTGACCATGAGTATCACGCAAAAATTAAGTCAGGTATTAAAGCGTGATCCCATGTTTGAGCCAGTATTGACACGCACGGGCGACTATTTTGTTTCTGTGATAAAGCGTTCTGATATCGCACGTCAACATGGGGCAGATATTTTGATCTCCATCCATGCCGATGCAGCTCCCAATCGTAGTGCAACGGGCTCATCTGTCTGGGTACTATCAAACCGTAGAGCTAACAGTGAAATGGGTAATTGGTTGGAACAGCATGAAAAACAGTCTGAACTGTTGGGTGGTGTGGGTACCATGCTGGCCAATACACTTGCCGATCCTTATCTGAGCCAGGCGGTACTGGATCTCCAGTTTGGCCACTCTCAGCGGGTAGGGTACGAGGTAGCGGTAAAGGTATTGCGTGAGTTGCAGGATATTTCCCGGATTCACAAACAGCATCCTGAACACGCCAGTTTAGGCATATTGCGTTCACCAGACATTCCATCGCTATTGATTGAAACAGGATTTATTAGTAACAATCTTGAGGAACGCTTACTCAGCACGGAGCACTATCAAGATAAACTGGTACAGGCCATTTATAAAGGCTTACGCGCTTATTTTCAGGCATACTCGTTACAAATGACAGCACAAAAAAAAACGCAACAGACTGGTACAGTAGATAGCCGCTTGCGGCCCTTCATTGATCATTTGAGACAACCTGGACCAATTCTTAGTGCTGAAAATAATCAATCTGAACAGGTGGATGCAAGAAATGTATTCATTCAGACTAAACCATCGAAAAACACGTTAAAGAAAACAATTAAACATACGGTCAAACGGGGTGATACATTATCTGCGATTGCGGTGAGATACGGTGTTAGTATGAACGAATTACAGCGGGTTAATAAAATTAAGTCAGGCCAGGTACACATTGGTCAGATGTTAGCCATTCCTTTACCTGTTTTACCGCCTTAAAACGGACAAGGATTACCATGCCAATTCAATTATTACCGCCACAGCTTGCTAATCAGATTGCTGCTGGTGAAGTGGTGGAGCGGCCTTCCGCTGTGGTTAAAGAGTTGGTCGAGAACAGTCTGGATGCGGGGGCGACGCAAATCGAGATTGAGATCGAGCGCGGTGGTCTCAGTCTGATGCGTATTCGTGATAACGGCTGTGGTATCGATAAAGAAGAGTTGTCATTAGCGCTGGCACGCCATGCCACCAGTAAAATAAGCTCACTGGAAGATTTACAGGCGATTAAAAGCCAGGGATTTCGTGGAGAAGCGCTGGCCAGTATCAGTGCAGTATCACGCCTTACACTCACGTCACGTACCGCCACACAAGCGCAAGCCTGGCAGGTTTACGCAGAAGGACGCGATAGAGTGACAACCATAAAACCCGCATCACATCCACCAGGCAGTACCGTTGAAGTGCTGGATCTGTTTTATAATACGCCGGCCCGACGCAAGTTCATGCGCACAGAAAAAACTGAATTTGCGCATATTGATGAAGTCATCCGTCGCGTTGCCTTGGCGCGTTTTAATGTCACTATTATTTTACATCATAATGGTAAACGGGTGCGTCAGTATCGCGCGGCTGATCCGGATAATCAATCTCAGCACGAGCGACGTTTGACCGGTATTTGCGGCCCTGTATTTTTACAGCATGCGTTGTCAGTAGATTGGCAACATGGTGATTTGGCTATTAATGGTTGGATATCCCGACCTGATGGCGTACGAATACCGGGAGAAATACACTATTTTTATGTTAATAAGCGTATTGTACGTGACAAAATTATCAGTCATGCCATTCAACAAGCCCATCAGGATCAGATGCAAGCAGGACAGCAGTTGGCTTACATACTTTACCTTGAGATAGATCCTCATCAGGTTGATGTCAATGTGCATCCTGCCAAGCATGAAGTTCGTTTTTACCAGGCCAGGTTGGTGCATGATTTTATCTATCAGGCGGTGGTGAAGGTATTACAACAATTCACTGCATCTCACATGAAGCGTGATAAAAATGCACTGCAATATAAAGTGTGCAGACAACCGGATAACCGGCTTGCAGCGGGGTGCAATAAATATTCACAACCCTATGAACCCAGCCCACCCGCATTGTCTGGGCCATCAGAAATGGCCGTCACTGCAGGGGCTTTATCAGCAACAGTGCGTGAACACGTTGTATCACGCTACTATTCGGATAAGCCTTATCAGAAACAACAGGGAGAACTCTATCGTTCCTTATTGCAAACCCGAGAAATTGCCGCAAACAAATCAGTAGCCAGCCAAACTGAAAGCAGCTTACAGCAAACAGACAAAATATCCTTACAAAGTCCCCGTGACAGCTTTGGACGTGTATTAACTATTTATCCCCCTTGTTATGCCTTGATTGAATACCAGGATGATTTGGCATTAATAGCATTAACCGTTGCTGCTCGCCTGCTTAAACAGGCACAATTTATCCCGCCAACACAAGGGCTCTGTCGCCAACCATTGTTAATTCCCTTGAAGTTAATCCTGAATGAAAGCGAAATCGCCGCCTGTGTTGGCCACCAAGCTTTACTGAACACGATGGGGATTGATCTGGTTATTGAACATAAGCGGGCCATGTTATGTGCCGTACCTTTACCGTTACGCCAACAAAATTTACAAAAACTGATACCGGCAATGTTAACTTATCTATCTCAACATCAGGATATATCACCGGAGATACTGGCAATATGGATGGCAGATCAATTCGATGATGACCACAGGGTATTTAATCTCTCTCAAGCGATACAATTACTGACTGATCTTGAACGTCTTTGCCCACAATGGGTGCAACACCCACCAGCAAAGTTATTGCAATATGTTGATATACAGGCTGTCATAGCCATGCTTAACACATGAGCGAATTCAATCACCATGCCTTCCCTCCTGCTCTTTTTATCATGGGTCCTACTGCCTGTGGTAAAACGGCACTGGCAATAGCACTTAGCCGCTATCTTCCTGTGGAACTGATCAGTGTGGATTCTGCCTTAATTTATCGTGGTATGGATATTGGTACAGCAAAACCTGTTGCTGAAGAATTAGCACTTTTTCCTCATCGACTGATTGATATTTGTGATCCTGCTGAATATTACTCAGTGGCATCTTTTCGCAAGGATGCTCTCCAGGAAATGGCACAAATCACTAAGGTTGGACGTATTCCTTTGCTGATCGGTGGCACTATGCTGTATTTTAAAGCATTATTGGAGGGCTTATCACCACTGCCTTGCGCGGATCCTGTGGTGCGAAGGCATATAGAACAACAGGCAACAGAGCTTGGCTGGGGTGCATTACACCAACGCCTGGCAAAAATTGATCCCGTTTCTGCCCGGCGCATTCATCCCAATGATCCTCAACGGCTCTCCAGGGCACTGGAGGTTTTTTTTATCTCAGGTAAGACGTTAACTGAGTTGAACAAAATTCCTGGTGAAATCTTACCTTACCAGGTTCATCAATTTGCGGTTTTGCCTGCCAGCCGTGAGTTGTTGCATCAGGGTATCGAATCCCGCTTTCACCAGATGCTGGATGCCGGATTTGAACAAGAAGTTCAGAAGCTCTTTGATCGTGGTGATTTGCACATAAATTTGCCGTCTATTCGTAGTGTGGGATACCGACAAATGTGGTCATATTTATCAGGTGAAACTCATTATGATGAAATGGTTTATCGTAGTATTTGTGCAACACGCCAACTGGCCAAGCGACAAATAACTTGGTTACGAGGCTGGAATACCGTGCATTGGCTGCAAAGCCATAATTTGCAGGAAGCGTTAAAGCAAGTACTAACGGTTGTTAGTGCATAGATTGAGTGATGGTGTAAAATTAAAAAAGTATTGGTTGAATATTTCATCAACCTGCGGTTTTTTATGCAATTTATTTTTTGACCCTCAAGGGTTTCTTAAAATTACACACAAAGTAAGGAAAATCAAAATGGCTAAGGGGCAATCTTTACAGGATCCGTTTCTGAACGCGTTGCGTCGTGAACGGGTTCCAGTTTCTATTTATTTAGTCAATGGTATTAAATTACAAGGTCAGATTGAATCTTTTGACCAGTTTGTTATTTTATTGAAAAATACAGTCAGTCAGGCTGTATATAAACATGCTATTTCAACTGTGGTGCCTTCACGTCCAGTATCACACCACAACAATAACGTAAGTTGTGGGATGAACCATTATCATGGTAATAGTCAGCCCGTATCGCAGCAAACCCAGCAGGATGAGGTTGAGTAGATTTTTTTATCATTTGATAGACGATCTGATGATCTTGCAGGCGTTTTTTTTAAAAAACTCATTCATAGCAAAAATGGAGTTAAAACATGGCGTGGAATCAGCCCGGCAATAACGGACAGGACCGCGACCCGTGGGGAAGCAGCAATAGTAATGGCGGCACCTCTGGCGGAAATACAAAAAAAAGTGGCCGGACACAGGGACTACTTGATCTGGATGATATATTGCGTAAATGGGGTAATAAACTCAGTAAATTGGGCGGTAAAAGTAGTGGAAATGGTGGCGATAATACGGCACAACCGGGCATGGGTGGGCGTATCCTTGGCGCTATTATGATAATAATGGTGATAATTTGGGCTGTTAGTGGTCTTTATACCATCAGAGAGGCTGAACGGGGTGTGGTAACACGTTTGGGTAAATTAAGTCATATTGTCCTACCGGGTTTAAACTGGAAGCCCACTTTTATTGACGACGTTACCCCGGTTAATGTTGAATCTGTGCGTGAGCTGGCAGCCTCGGGTGTTATGTTAACCTCTGATGAAAATGTGGTGAAAGTGGAGATGAATGTGCAGTACCGAGTAACAGACCCGGCCGCTTATCTGTTTAGCGTCACTCAGCCAGATGACAGCTTGCGTCAGGCAACGGATAGCGCGGTTCGTGGCATTATCGGTAAGTACACCATGGACAAAATTCTGACTGAAGGCCGTACTATTGTGCGTAGTGACACACAACGTGTTCTTGACGAAACCATTCGACCCTATAACACAGGCATTACTCTGCTTGATGTGAATTTCCAGACCGCACGTCCTCCGGAAGAAGTCAAAGCGGCTTTTGATGATGCTATTGCGGCGCGCGAGAATGAACAACAGTACATTCGGGAAGCTGAAGCTTATGCTAATGAGGTTCAGCCCCGGGCGAACGGACGGGCACAGCGTTTGTTAGAAGATGCCCGAGCTTATAAATCACGTACCATACTAGAGGCTCAAGGGGAAGTGGCAAGTTTTGCTAAATTGTTGCCTGAATATAAATCTGCGCCACAAATTACCCGTGAACGTCTGTACATTGAAACAATGGAAAAAGTACTCAGTCATACCCGTAAAGTTCTGATAAACGACAAAGGCAACAATCTAATGGTACTACCATTAGATCACCTATTGCGTGGGCAAACAGCCCCCACCAAGGCCCCAGATGATGATAAAAAAGCACATATTCATCAGGGAATACCAGCTTCTGTTAATAAAAATCATGACCTGAATACAACAGAGGTTGGTTTTAATCAAAGTGTCATGGATCAGCGTCGAACTAACATTCAGCGTGATGATACCGCACGCATGGGGAGGGAATAATCGATGCATAAATCTTTTGCACCTATCGTGATAGTGGTCATGGCCGTATTGTATACCTCACTGTTTGTGGTTCAGGAAGGCCAACGGGGCATTGTGCTACGTTTTGGTAAGGTACTGCGTAATAATGAAAACAAGCCACTGGTTTACGTACCCGGACTACATTTTAAATTTCCGTTTATTGAATCAGTGAAAATGTTGGATGCGCGCATTCAGACCATGGACAATCAGGCTGATCGTTTTGTGACTAAAGAAAAGAAGGATCTGATTGTTGATTCTTACCTGAAATGGCGCATCAGTGATTTCAGTCTTTACTATCTTGCCACTGGTGGAGGGGACGTTTCTCAAGCTGAAGTGTTACTGAAACGCAAATTCAGTGACCGTTTACGCTCTCAAATTGGCCGGCTGGATGTCAAAGACATTGTCACTGATTCCCGAGGTAAACTGACAACCGATGTGCGTAATTCACTCAACACGGGAACTGTGGATGATGAAGCGATTACTACAGAAGCGGATGATGCGATTGCTTCTGTTGTTGCGGCACGTGTTGCACGAGAAACTCAGGAAGCACCCGCCATTAACCCGAACAGTATGGCGGCATTAGGCATCGAAGTGGTGGATGTGCGTATTAAACAAATTAATTTACCCACTGAAGTCTCCGATGCGATTTTCCAGAGAATGCGCGCAGAACGTGAAGCGGTTGCCCGTCGTCATCGTTCTCAAGGTCAGGAAGAAGCCGAAAAATTGCGTGCCATGGCAGACTACGAGGTAACACGCACATTGGCCGAAGCAGAACGTCAGGCGCGTATTATCAGGGGATCGGGCGATGCACAGGCGGCGCGATTATTTGCTGACGCCTTTAGTCAGGATCCGCATTTCTATGCTTTTATCCGCAGCCTGCGTGCTTATGAACGGAGTTTTAACAGTAACGGACAGGACGTGATGGTATTAAGTCCAGACAGTAATTTCTTCCGTCATATGCGTGCTCCCGATAAATCGGTATCAGCACCCTGATTATCTCATGTGATACGCTATTAAGGCCCAACCATGGGCCTTTTCTATTTTGACGTATGATCATTACTTACACGATACAAAATTCTTTCTCTCATTTACTAAAGGGCCTATTTCGGCTTCTGGAGGAGCTTGGTGGAATCGGTCAACGCTCCTGCCCTGCAGGTCAGGAGTCATTCATACCTGAGCTGGTCGTTGACCACACGCTGTAAGCAAGAATATTCCCTGCACAAGCTTGCGTTACAAGTAAGAATTGAAAAGAACTGAAAGCCTGCCAAGGAGATGTTAGAATTCTTTTTTAAGTTATCCGGCGATGTTGATATGGGTAAAAATATTGTTGTACTGGGTACGCAATGGGGTGATGAAGGTAAAGGAAAAATTGTCGATCTCCTGACAGAACAGGCTAAATATGTGGTGCGCTATCAGGGTGGCCATAATGCAGGCCATACCCTGGTGATTAATGGTAAAAAAACCGTTCTTCATTTAATCCCTTCCGGTATTTTGCGTAATAATGTTACAAACATTATTGGTAACGGCGTCGTCGTATCACCTGATGCATTAATGAAAGAAATTTCTGAACTTGAAGCCTATGGTGTTCCGGTATGTGAGCGGCTCCTGCTTTCTGAAGCCTGTCCATTAATTCTGCCTTATCATGTTGTTCTGGACAGAATGCGTGAACAAGCCCGTGGTACAAAAGCCATAGGAACGACGGGTCGTGGTATCGGTCCTGCCTATGAAGATAAAATCGCGCGCCGTGGTTTACGTGTTGGGGATTTATTCAATAAAGACATTTTTTCCACTAAATTAAAAGAAATTATGGAGTATCATAATTTCCAGTTGGTGCATTACTACCAACAGGAAGCCGTTGACTATCAGACAGTACGGGATGAAATACTGGCTGTTGCCGATATTTTGACGGCAATGGTTATCGATGTGCCTGAATTACTGGATAATGCTCGTAAACAGGGTGAATTTATCATGTTCGAAGGTGCTCAAGGCACGCTGCTCGATATTGATCATGGTACTTACCCTTATGTCACTTCTTCCAATACGACTGCAGGTGGCGTCGCAACCGGTTCTGGTTTCGGCCCGCGTTATGTGGATTATGTTCTTGGCATTGTTAAAGCGTATTCCACGCGCGTAGGCGCTGGCCCTTTCCCAACAGAATTGTTTAATGAAACGGGTGAATTCCTGCGCAACAAAGGTCATGAATATGGCGCTACCACCGGCCGTAGCCGCCGTACGGGTTGGCTGGATATTGTTGCTGTGCGCCGATCCATTCAGCTTAACTCGCTCTCTGGTTTCTGCATGACCAAACTGGATGTTCTGGATGGTTTTCAGGAAATAAAAATTTGTACCGGTTATCGCATGCCAGAGGGCCATACCGTCAATATTACGCCTCTGGTTACTGAAAATTGGGATGCTATTGAACCTGTTTACGAAACGTTACCGGGCTGGGTAGAAACGACTTTCGGTATCAAGGATCACCGTCAGTTACCTCAAGCTGCATTAGCTTACATCAAGAGAGTTGAAGAACTGACAGGAATACCCGTTGATATTATTTCTACCGGCCCGGATCGCGAAGAAACGATTATCCTGCGTGATCCTTTTCAGGTTTAATGAATTTTATCGATTAATTTATTTTAAAAATGATTAAATCTTCCATTGATATCATAGAAAAATAATGAATTGAGTTAATATTGGGCAGAATAAACTGATACCAGGCAGAGGCTGTGAGTTGTTATCTGTTGAATAGTGTCTTCACTGAATCAGGATTGTTTAGATGCTAATGACAATGGAGAAAGCGCAATGTCACAAGATCCCTTTCATGAACGAGAAGCAGAAAAATATGAATCACCCATTCCAAGCAGAGAGTTTATTTTAGCGCATGTTACGCAGCGTAAAACGCCAGCCAGCAGAGAAGAACTGGCGCTGGAACTTAACCTATCCAGTGACGAGCAAATAGAGGCATTGCGTCGCCGCCTGCGTGCCATGGAGCGTGATGGGCAATTGGTATTTACCCGTCGTCAGTGTTATGCCTTGCCAGAGCGATTAGATTTACTACGTGGTACGGTCATGGGTCATCGTGATGGCTATGGCTTTTTGCGCCCAGAGGGCAGTAAAGATGATCTGTATCTTTCCTTTGAGCAAATGAAAAGCGCAATCCATGGTGACGTAGTATTAGTGCAACCCCTTGCGTCTGATCATAAAGGGCGTCGTGAAGCACGTATTGTCCGGATATTAATACCGAAAAACAGCCAAATCGTGGGTCGTTATTTTACCGATGCCGGTACCGGTTTTGTCGTGCCAGACGACAGTCGGCTCAGTTTTGATATTCTTATCCCAGCGGATGCCGTTTGTGGTGCCAGAATGGGCTATGTTGTCGTGGTTGAGTTGGTTCAGCGCCCAACTCGTCGCACTAAAGCGGTAGGTAAAATTGTTGAAGTTCTCGGTGATACTATGGGAACGAGTATGGCGGTAGAGATAGCGCTTCGTACTCATGAAATTCCACACATATGGCCACTTGACGTAGAAAAACAGATTGCAAATTTTAAGGAGCAGGTTCCTGAAGTAGCTAAAGCCGGGCGTATCGATTTACGTCAATTGCCTTTAGTCACGATTGATGGTGAAGATGCCCGTGATTTTGATGATGCGGTCTATTGTGAACAAAAGCGCAGTGGGGGGTGGCGTCTGTGGGTCGCCATTGCTGATGTCAGCTATTATGTTCGTCCACAAACTGCACTGGATGATGAAGCCCGCAGCCGGGGAAATTCTGTTTATTTTCCGTCTCAGGTTGTTCCGATGTTACCAGAAATCCTTTCTAATGGTCTTTGTTCTCTCAATCCACAGGTTGATCGCTTGTGTATGGTGTGTGAAATGACGGTTTCACACCAGGGAAAGCTCACCTCATGGAAGTTCTATGAAGCCGTTATGAGCTCTCATGCCCGCCTGACCTATACCAAAGTCTGGCAGATCCTTGATGGTGATGAAGGGCTGCGTGCACAGTATCGTCCGCTGGTCAGTCAGCTTGAAGAGCTGCACGCCATGTATAAGATCCTGGAGCAAGCTCGTGTTGAACGTGGTGGCATTGCCTTTGAAACACCTGAAGCGAAATTTATCTTTAATGCCGAGCGACGTATTGAACGCATTGAACCTGGCGTACGTAATGATGCGCATAAATTAATTGAAGAATGTATGATTTTAGCCAATATCGCGGCGGCCCGTTTTATTGAAAAGCGCAATGAGCCTGCATTATTTCGTGTACATGATCAGCCCGGGAATGATTCCATGACGGCACTGCGCACCGTACTCAATGAACTGGGGTTAACACTGGGTGGAGGTATGAAGCCACGGCCCAAAGATTATGCCATATTAATGGATAAAATCGCTGATCGCCCTGATCATGAGATGTTACAAACCCTGTTATTGCGATCGATGAAACAAGCGATTTATGACCCAGAAAATCGAGGTCATTTTGGGCTGGCGCTATCCTCTTATGGGCATTTCACCTCACCGATCCGCCGCTATCCAGACTTAGTTATGCATCGTGCAATTAAGTATCAGTTAGCGCAAGGAAACGCACCCTCAAGCGAACGCACAACCCCCGGTGGCGGATGGCATAGTGATGCTGAAGAAATGTTACAATTGGGACAACATTGTTCAATGACTGAACGCCGGGCCGATGACGCAACACGTAACGTTGCTGACTGGCTCAAATGCGATTTTATGCGGGATCACGTTGGAGAAACCTTTAACGGTATTGTAGCCAGCGTCACCGGATTTGGTTTTTTCGTACGTCTGGATGATTTATTCATTGACGGTCTGGTACATGTATCCAGTCTGAATAATGATTACTGGCGCTATGATAATATCGGACAACGCTTAATCGGTGAATCTTCTGGTCAAATTTATCGGTTGGGTGATGCTGTGAAAATTCGTGTAGCCGCGGTGCACACAGACGAACGCAAAATCGATTTTACATTAATTTCCAGTACGCGTAAGCCACGTGGTGCAGGTAAAACCAAGCGTGAGCAAATAAAACATCAATTACGTGCTGGGGCCGGAGATCATGCGACGGATAAAAAACAGGCCAAGCGGCGGAATAAAAAAGTGCCCAACGCACAAGGAAACACGGAAGCTAATAACGCAAAATCTGTCCGTACCGCAGGTAGTAAAAACAAGAAAAAAACGCAAAAAACGCAAAAAACGGCAAAGAAAATAAAGGCAATCGTCGCGAATACTCCAGGAAAACACCCCAGAAAGGCAGTACGCAACTAACGTATTAATCGATGACAATAAAACGCGTCATTTCAATAAATTAATTGAATATTATATAAATTTTTATTATCTTTAAGAATGATTAAAAAATATCATGAGTGAAATAATTTACGGAATTCATGCCATCAAAGCGCTTCTGGATCGTGAGCCGCAACGTTTTTTGGAAATTTTTATTGTCAAAGAGAAAAATAATCGGCGCCTACAACCGTTAATGGCAGAACTCAAAGCCAATGGCTTAGCCTTGCAATCAGTGAGTGCGCAATTTATGGACAAACAGGTGCAAGGATCGGTACATCAGGGCATTGTCGCTAAAATAAAAGCAGGACGGCAGTATCAGGAGAGCGACCTGCCTCCCTTATTGGAACAACTTGATATCCCTTTTTTATTGATACTGGATGGGGTGACTGATCCCCATAATTTGGGTGCCTGTTTACGTAGCGCCGATGCCGCTGGCGTTCATGCGGTTATTGTCCCACACGATCGTTCTGCTCAGTTAAATGCTGCTGCCAAAAAAGTCGCCAGTGGGGCGGCAGAAAATGTTCCTCTGATTAGAGTCACTAATCTGGCCCGTACCCTGCGTTTGTTACAACAGCATCATGTCTGGCTGGTAGGCGCGCAGGCCGATGGCGAAACGTCCAGGTCCTTGTATCACACTGAAATGACGGGCGCCATGGCGTTGATCATGGGCGCTGAAGGAGAGGGCATGCGTCGTCTGACGCGCGACCACTGTGATGAACTCATTACTATTCCCATGGCTGGCACAGTTTCCTGTCTTAATATTTCGGTTGCTACGGGTGTTTGTCTTTTTGAAGTGGTACGACAACGCAGCAAGGTTAAAACTGATGAAAAACCCCATTTAAACAAGATTAAATAGCATGAACATCAATGATGAAATTAAAGCTGTACTGATACAAAAATTAGCACCTCAGGATATTTATGTGACTGCTGAGGGTAGCCATTTCCAGCTGATCATAGTCAGTGAATTATTTGCAGATATGACACGTAAGCAGCAGCAGCAAACTGTTTATGTGCCATTAATGGAATATATCGCAGACAACCGTATTCACGCTTTATCCATCAAAACTTATACGCCTCAGGAATGGGAACGTGATCGCAAACTCCATGGCCTTTAATGTTAAAAGTGCGGGTATCGAGCAGCTTTTCCCTTGATAACACAGAGAAATAACCCTATGGATACATTTTGTGTACAGGGAGGATGCCATTTAACCGGTGAAGTGAGTATTTCCGGTGCAAAAAATGCCGCACTCCCTATTTTATTCGCCGCATTATTGGCAGAAGAGCCCGTAGAATTACGGAATGTGCCAAAACTGAATGATATTGATACCACCCTTAAATTGCTTAGTCAGTTGGGTGTTAAAGTTGAACAGGGCGATTCAATTATCCTTGATGCCAGTAAGATACATGAATACTGTGCCCCTTATGATTTGGTTAAAATCATGCGTGCTTCAATTTGGGCATTAGGTCCGTTGGTAGCCCGCTTTGGTCAGGGGCAAGTCTCTTTACCGGGGGGATGCGCTATTGGTGCACGCCCGGTAGATTTACATATTACCGGGCTGGAACAATTAGGCGCACAAATAAAACTGGAAGAAGGCTATGTCAAAGCGGTCGTCAAGGGGCGGTTGAAAGGAGCACATATCATCATGGATAAAATCAGTGTTGGTGCAACAGTCACTGTCATGAGTGCTGCAACACTGGCTATAGGAACAACCATTATCGAAAACGCAGCGCGTGAGCCGGAAATTATTGATACTGCCCATTTCTTGAATATGTTGGGTGCAAATATTAGTGGCATGGGGACAAATTGTATCAAAGTACAGGGAGTGAACCGTCTTGGAGGTGGGGTGTATCGCGTCCTACCCGATCGTATCGAAACCGGAACCTTTTTGGTGGCCGCGGCGGTTTCAAGGGGAAAAATACGGTGCCACAACACACGTTCTGATACGTTGGATGTGGTATTAGCCAAACTGCGTGAAGCGGGTGCAGATATTGAAACGGGGCAAGACTGGATAACGCTGGACATGCATGGTAAACGACCAAAAGCAGTGACATTACGTACAGCACCCTATCCGGGCTTTCCTACCGATATGCAGGCTCAATTTAGTTTATTGAATCTGGTGTCTCAAGGAACGGGTATGATTACGGAAACCATCTTTGAAAACCGCTTCATGCATATATCAGAACTAATTCGAATGGGGGCTCATGCCGAAATTGAGAGTAATACCGTCATTTGTCACGGTGTTGAACAGCTTTCAGGGGCTCAAGTGATGGCGACTGATTTACGTGCTTCAGCCAGCCTCGTGCTGGCTGGATGTATCGCTGATGGCGTCACTCTGGTACATCGTATTTATCATATCGATCGGGGTTATGAGCGCATTGAAGATAAACTACGCGCATTAGGTGCAACTATCGAAAGAGTAAAAGAAGTCTAAGTTACCATTTGAATAACACAGGCACCGTCTGTCAGAAAAAATTATATCAACAGAGCCGGGATATTACCAAAGCTGCCATCACTGAACACATGCGATTACTACTGGCTCAGCCCGGTTAGTTGAGTCGAAACCCGTGTTATAGCCTTGCTGCCATCCTGCTGTTTTCACCGGTGCCATGGCAGTGTACCCAAGTCAGGCACGAGGAAACAAGGTCGTAGAGGTGTTGTTCTTCCTACCAGCGCAAAGCCCGGCGGTACCTTTGCTTTATGTTCTGGCTAGATTTCATCACTAGAGTCGTTTTCATTTTGTTATTACGCTTTTTCAGAGCCATCCATGCAGCAACGCCGTATGACCGCTTTTTTCAGCCAATAATCAACGCTGACATAACGGCCACCACCATAAATGCATAGCACCATCAGCATCACAAAGTAGGTTACGGCAAATTCCATACCGTTATTGAGCATGACGGGATCACCCAATTCAGTAATATAATTATAACGCGCGGGAAAATTAGCAGATAACCAAGTCATAAAATCATTTAAACGCAACGTGGATTCCATGCTTTTTGTTGCTATTGCATCCCAACCATGTTTCCAGTGGACCATAGCGCTGGCGACACTCATCAAAAATATCATCGGTATTGACATAATACGGGTGAAAAGCCCAAGTGCAATACAGATGAAACCAACTGCTTCTACTGCAGCGGCTAAAAATGCCCATAATTCGGGCAAGGGTAGGTTCAATCCACCCTCGGAGGTAGGGGCTCCAAACCAGGTAACAGTACCGGAAAAACCAAGAATTTTGGATCTCGCACCAACAAAAATGACGGGAATTAAGTAGAGGCGGATAGCAAGCAAAGCCAAATAATCAAACTGTTTGCACTTGTCGATGCAGCTGTCGTACCAGCATATGGCTGATTTAATCATAATATTTCTCCTGAAGGCAGAACTGTGATGAGCCCAAG